>Ga0307515_10015709_pt1 | contig 13929 bp, 11 predicted proteins | sample 17_EM_MG_FD_194513 | JGI IMG/M metagenome (GOLD analysis project Ga0307515, IMG submission 194513) | Populus trichocarpa ectomycorrhiza microbial communities from riparian zone in the Pacific Northwest, United States - 17_EM | ecosystem: Host-associated > Plants > Roots > Unclassified | place... | reverse complement strand
GATCTGACACCTGTGTAGTGGGAGTGGGTGCCATTTTTATTGCAACCCTTGCTGCCGAGAAGTTGCCCCGTCCCGAAGAACCACCGCGGGGCCAGGCGGATCTTCTTGCGTTGGCGATTGAACCCGTCATTGCATTTATAGTCATGTGCTCTATCCTGATCCGTAAGAAGCTCGCACCACTCAAAGAACAGAACTGCTTACCTTTCTTTCTAGATGGTCTTTCCATTCCCTTCTTCTCCCTTGGCCGTCGTGTTCACTCTGTCACGATGACGAGAACTCTCTCATTGCGTAGTCGCCACGAACCCGAGTGGGCTACACAAACGCGGAAGGTCACCCGTCCGGAAGATATCGTCATCAATCGCGACCACGAGCCCGGGCCCAGTCCTCCGACTGAGAAGGAAATAGAAGAAGGGAGGGCAGGTACCTCGAGTTCCGATATTGATACAGCAAAAGCTGCCGAACGAACCCTCGACTACGAGTGTGAGGAGAAAGGCGAACTCATCAGAAAATGGCGTGAAGGACGGCACCTCATCGTCGAACACCACAGTAAGGAACCTGGAGCAGAAGTAAGTCAAATATTAGATTCCTTGCCGGTTCACCTGACGATTCCCGCCAGGTGCAAGTTGAGGTCATTCATAACGCCTTTGAGGGGCCCCTTCCAAATCTCCAAAAAACGGTCCATCAGTTCACAGCGGCGCCACATTCCATCCGAGATGAAGTTCTCAAGTACTTGCACTCCATCCCTCGCACCTCGACCAATGACACGGTCGTCGAATCGACTCAGAAGTTTGTAGGGTCGGCCACTGGTAAGACCAGTCGTCCTTCCAGCATCTCGAGCAAGGCCAGTAAATCGAGCAAGAAAGGAAAGGCAAGGATCGCGACTCCGCCGGAGGCCAGCGGGTCCCAAGCGCCTAGTGTCGTCGCGGACGATGAAAACGACGAGTGGGAAGACGAGCCAGTGTCTGGGGCATCTGAAATTGATACTGATCCCCACATTATATCGCCTAAGAAGAAACATCATGTCACCAAGGGCCGGAGGAGGGAGTCTTTTCGCCGCAGTGCACTCGCTAAGCATGCTATTGCTGTGCAGTCACCGTCTCCTTCGGACAGCGGTGACGCAGCTGCGTCGGAAGCGGCAGCCATTCCCCCCCCTACTCCCTTGCGCAAGCTTTCCTTGGGACAACGCCCAACACATACTCGAGGAGCTTCGGATCCCATCCTTCTTCCGCCCGGAGACCCGTCCGGCCTGCCACGGCCGACTTTGAGCCCACGTGGTTCTGGATTAGGCCTCCGCAATCGGTTTGACCGACTGAAAACCGACGACATAGGTAGTTTCTCCAGTCGCGCACACACGAGGGAGAGCTCACCAGCTCGAGTCATTCGATTTGCTGAACAGGCCCCGCCTGACAGAACCCCAGCGCAAACTGCGCCTCCCTCGGATGACGAATATGCGCCTCCGTCATTCGCGCCAGGCAACGCCCAACCACGGTTTGCGTGATGCCATCACGAATAGACATGCACTACAACATGATACTAGCCTTTCTATGGATTGTACTACGTTCGCAACGCATTCTTTGGATATAGACGTTCCTACTGGAACGATATTCGTGTTCACGACCTCTGCATTGTACCGTATCCGTCTAGCTACCAGAATCTAGCTCTCAGTTTCACGCGTTCAATGTCCATTGCATTGGCACGATAAGTAACACAACAGGAAGGACAGTCATAGGTTCTACGAGACATGCAAGCAAGAAGTGAGTTGTAAAAGCAGCATAATGAGACAGGGAGCATAAATGTGCAGAGCAATGATGGAAACTATCCAAGACAGAGCTCGATGACAAGAATGAGAGAGTGAAAAGACTCGAGCCATTGTATACAGAGGCAATCGAGCAATCGAGTGGAGAAGAGGGGAGAGAACAAGGAAATCGGGCGAGAAGAGAAGAGGGGAGAGAGCAGGGAAATCGGGAGACAGGGGAGACAGGGAGACAGGGAAGCAGAGAGAGGTAGAGAGAACTCAAGAAGCCAACAGAGACAGTTGTCCAATGTTCAGAACCGGTAGCAAGGAATTACCCCCAATCATCACGGCTCGACTATCAAAGTACAAGCCCGACACCTCCCAACCCTTAGCAGACACAGAGAGAAAAGCTCGTGAAGCGGAACAGCTAACCAGAGAAGTGATTTGGTCCTGGTCGCGGGCCATTGGCATTCATGTTGATCTGTTGCTGCTGCTGCTCGTCCATGATCCAGTTGAGGATCGTCTTTTCCATCGACTCCCACGTCGACTTTTCATCCTCCGTAAACACCTGCGAAGCCGCCCCAAAGACGACTTGACGGATCGTGCCGAGGCTTTGGCGGACTTCGGGTAAGCTCGGGATGGGGCCTTGGATATTCGCGGCTTGGGATTGCTGATGGTGTTGGTGTACCTCGGCTGGCACCGTGGTCATCGTGGGCATCGTGGCCGCTGAGGGCTGGTTGAAACTGAACATTGTGAAGGAGGTTGGAAAGAAGTGAGAGGGGGGAGCTGGGGGAGCGAACGCAGGTGCAGGGCCATTCGTAGCTTGCCCTTGGGGCGGGGGCAACTGTTGTTGTTGTTGTTGTTGCTGCTGCTGCTGCTGCAAATGTTGCTGGGAGATGGTCTGCGGAGGAGTAGGAAGTAATAAATGGGACATTTGTCCCTGTCCTGATTCGCGTCGCTGGGGCGAAGGGGTTTGTAGCGGCCGTGCGGGCGAAGGCATCGCGGACGCGAGGAACGGCCGCTCAGGACTACCGATGTTGGTCGTTCTCTCTGGACTGAACGCAGGATACGGCTTGTCGGGGCTGTATTGCTCCAGGACGTCGTCGTCAGTCCATACGACGGAGGAAGCATCAGAGATGCTCGTAGCCGACGAGATGCTCATACGGTTGTTGATGTGCGTATTCAGCCGGTCTAGTGCGGCAATCATATCGACTTGCTTGGGTAGGACCTTGCCCTTTTTGATTCGGTGTCGGGTCTTGAAGTTGTCCACCCAGCCACCCGATGCTTTGAACTTGTGTTCTGGGATGCCCTGTCGACGCGCGGCAGTGATCGCCTTTTCCTTGAGCTGTGCGTCTGTGATCGGAGAACGCTTTTCGGATTTCTAACGAGATAGTTAGTTGTCGAAGAACCTGCCATCGAGGAAAAGGCGCACTTCTTTGACCCATTCGAGCACTTCCTTGTCGACGGAGGGAAACTTGGTGGGTCTAAGCGAATGTCAGAATACTATTACTAAGGAAGCACGGCCGGCGCACTCACTTCCGATCTCGGTCGGTGGTTCTGAGCTCGGTATCATCCATCGTGAGCCACCGGTCTTTGTTTTTCAATATTTTGCTGATCGTGCTCCGCTCGACAGAAAAGCGCGCGGCGATATCTTCTTGCCGTTCTTTAGGGTGCTCAATGAAATAACGACAAATATCTTTCCGCTCTGAGTCTTTGAGACGCCGTTGCTTGCTGGTACGTGGTCCTTTGGCTTGCGAACGCGTCCTGACGCGTGCGGAGGCCGCTCGTGGCTCGTCATCTGTTTCGTCAGCCTGCTGGTCAGGCGAATCGTGCGCGGAATCGTCAAGGGTGGACGTGGACGCGGTGGGGCGGTGGCCGATGTTTTGAGGAAACAAGTTACTACCCACAGAGCTAAAGGACATCGAGGTACTCGCTGTACTCTCTGGAGAGGCCGCTCTGCCGATGGAGACATTCGAATGGAAACTTGAGGAGCTCGCGGGAGTTGCGGGCAAGGCACAGTAGATCGAACCGTCTGAGGCACTGGCCCACGATGGGGCTCTGGAATGGAGAGTGGGGCGTGAGTCGGCAGGGTTGTAGCTCGAGGGAGAAACGGGCCGGGGGATGGGGTTGGCCGGCGCTTGAACGGTGAACGGCGAGGGATACGAGAGCTGGTCAGAAGAGATAAACATCTAAGAAATAGAGGTGATAGTGAATGTGATAAGCGTAAAAAACATGGCGAGTAAAAAGCGAAAGGCTGACCTGTGCTGTCGTTGTCGATGAGTCTGGTTCGATGAGGGCAGATTGTCGGTGGAGAATCGCACGGCGGCGCCTCGTCATGATGGGACCAGTGTCTGGAGCGAGGTCCTCTGGAGCAGTAGGGATCTCGAATGGGTTGATTTGGGGGACATGCGGGATATTGTGCGGGAACGGGGTAATATCCCAGGGAGCGAAATGGTGCTGCTGGTGGGCAGAATGGGGGAAAGAAGTATCGTTGAAGCCTACGTGGACATTTGGATTTGGGTCGTAAAAGGCGTTTTGAGAGCCGAGGTCGTTTGCAGCGTCAGCGTCAGCGTTGATAGTCGCCATCATGGCGTCGTCGGCGGGCATGAGGGAGTCGTCGCAGTCGTCGCAGAGTCGGGGCACAGAGGAGACAGCCAGCGTCGTCCTGTCCCAATCCTCGTCGTCGTCGTCTTCTCAGAACGTTTTATGAGGGGGTTGCCCAGGTTAAGTCAAGTCAAAAGTGGCCGTGCCCCCGTGTCATCATCCTCCAAGATCACCTCGATCCCTTTCCTTTTTCTCCCTCGCCACTTCCTCATTGCCTTTCTCGTTCCCCATCCTTATCCCCATTGTCGGCACCTAGCCCGTCCGCGACGCCCCCTGTGCGTTGTGTGGGTTGTGCAAAACGCCGGTGAGTCGCGCCTTTGCCACCCTCAAAACGGCTGGAAACGCCGCTGGAAACGCCGCTACATCACTCCCAGATTCTCAGCTTGAGCCCGCACAGGCTCCGACCTCATTGCGCAACAGCCGATTCTTCACTCACTCCCAGACCGCATGTCGTCCATGTGGGCGCGTTTGTCCCAGGACCCCAGCACAACACCAACGACGACGATGACGATTGTGATAACACCAACAATGGGCGAATCGTCGACAGGCCGCATGCCGTTGATAGCGGGCTAGCGAGCTCCCATGCGTCTGCCCACCACTTGCAATTCATGACAGTACGCCCTGGTCACTGATCTCTGCCGAGGACACGGGGCGCTCATCGGTTGATCTCCATGCCCTGAATATGCAGTAATTACGACATGTTATCATCAGTCCTGCCTTTCCTTCTCCTCTCAGGCAATTCATCACCTACGCGTGCTCGCTACTGCTCAACGCCGTGACTTCGCATGTCTTCATGCTCTCACCCATAATACCCACTCGCACGTTGGTCCTGCGGATTGATTTCAGCGTTCACCCCAGCGCGACCATGTCTTCCTTGCACCGCTCATTCCCATCACGGCCTATGGAGTTGCATAGACGTCAATCCACTTTCTCCCAGTCACAGCCCGCAGCTGGGCTTCCGATGGCCGCCTGGACACGGAAACAATTGATACGTGGAATGCACCCAAATAGCGCGTATTGACGCGTCAATCGTGTCTAGAATTACGAAGGACATACTGTTGTCACGTTGCACAAGAAGAAGGCTCCTGATTATGTGTCGCAACGCGGTTCCTATCCGCCCTACCCGTTCCGTCCCGTGAAGAGCGGGATTCGGACGTCTATAGATTGCACCGCCACAAGTGATTAGTCAGCGAGTAAACATTGTCGATACCATCGGAACCCGTCGATGGTATTTTCACCTTCGACACGCCTCAATATATTAGAAGAAACAGGGAGTCATGGGACAGAAAGTCATGGGAGGCTCTAAATAGGATGTAATATCTTCAACTGACACATCATAGCTACCATTTCTCAATTTGACCTTCCTCGATCACGTCATTGTCGATTTGCACACAAATGACCACAACGTATAGACTATAGCTCTATTCATATAGTGAATAGTAAGCAACATCATAGTTGATCTGGTCGTATTGGGGCCTTCAGGGTGTTGTCCTGATGCGAACACCATGCCCCCGCCAACGCGATTGAAGTCTGTTGATGCTGGCCTAGTAGCTGACTGCTTACAGATGGATTATAACTAGTCGGGGATGAGATAGAATGACCTTCCTAGTAACATCGGTCTCTACCTCAGCACGATAAATTCGATTACCAAAATTTCATAATATTTGTTGCCCACAACCCACTTTGTGCTACATAAGCACCTTGCACGTGGCCACTTATAATAGGTATCTCTGTATCGGACTCAAATTGAAGCTGTTCTTCGAGAGACGACGTGTTACGGGCTAAAGGGCTTGTCGGGCTTCGCTTGTCGGTTCTTCTTCAGATTCCAACGAAAGAATTCAACACATTGAACAGAATCTACCCAGTGAATATGCTAACTAAGCCACATTTATTTTTTCTAGCTGTAGGCGGCAGGCGCAAATACACTAAGCGAATATTCGTGGCAAACTGGGCAAGGCACACTTATTGATGTATGGGCTGCCGTTGTTAAGTGTCGTCCCAACAGTAATGGAAACAAATGTTGAACGAGCACGACCAGACCTAACGCTGGAGAGTCGGGAGACAACCGTGAAGTATATATGGGCAAACATTGCGCTAAATATACAAACCAGGAACGAAACACGAAACACCAAAAACATGGCGTGTGATGAGTCACACTCACTCAACAACAAAAGCACCGCGAAAGGTATTAGTAGGCAGGGGAAGGGTATGCATTATCCCTCCGGGTGCCATACATACGGCTCTCACACTCATTGCACAAATTAGTCGCATATGATTTGGGGGTTTTTTTTTCGATTTATTACAACTTTCTACCCCTTCTTCTGTGCTCCAGAAGGGTTCGATGGAGGAACCCTACGCTCGTTATCTACACCTCTTCCCATTCACGCCTTGTCCACACATTCTCGTTTGAAGTCCAGCAGATTGGGACATCTGGAGCCCTTTGCTGCTGCCCTTGCTTGCTATCTCTCGGGTCACAAACTAAACACCTATGTTACGCTTGCTCGCACCTCCCGGCCTGGATTGGTGTGTAATCCGTTCTGCCGGTTTGTGACTCCATCTTTTTGTTGGCACTGGGACCCCATTATAATGGGAGATCCTCTGTTACTTGAGCAATTCTGTGACAGCCGGTTGCACTCCAGGGCTAGGGGAAATTCCCGAAAGTATTACTAACGTGCCGGCGCTGCCAATCGAAATGCAAGACTGACTTGAAGCGGACTCGGAGTGAACAGAGGCGAGGCAGGACGGGCAGAGTGCTGGCTCAAGTTGGTATTCTGACTAGAGACCAGATATCGAGAGTACATGCGTTATAGACTACAGAATATAATGAAATAGAAGTCATGGAGGTTCTGGACTACGACCAGAGCCTGTCTGTCAGATACAAAGGGAGAGGGCGGCCGAAGGAACTGAATGTCAATAGGATCTCAAAGAAAGGTACATCACTAGCAACGGAGGAATAAATCTGTCGGGTGTATAGGCTTGGGTGTGGGTTGGTAGATGCCCTCGGATGTGGAGCGCGTGGGGTGTCCCACCGTCTGGGTGTATCAATGTGCAATGGCGAGTGGTGCTCAGATGCAATAATTCCCTCGTCCTCGTTGGACCCTCAAACAGTCACCTTTGTCTCCCTTGAACTGCAACCACAATGACAGCGCTCCCTTTATTGTCCGAGGTCGAGAAGGAGCTAGATGAAAATGGTCAAAGCGCTTGGAGAAGGCTTTTAGAGGCCGAAAAGCTTGCACTCGCGCCATCAGCGAACGCCCCGGTCGCCAAGTACAACCATTTACTCGTGGGTGCACGCGTTATTGGGTTCTTCATCCTCGATTTCAAAAAGCACGGCCGCAACATCTCTTTCGCAGAGTGTGCTCATCGCAAACTCGTTCAACAAGTGCACTCGTGTTGGACGTCTACGCCAGCTGAGGAGGAAGAATGTCTCAAGAAGCTCATTGACCTCGGTACCCAATTGCAGAACCACCTTATACGGGCTTGTACATTGCGAGTATTGCTCTCTCTCTCGACCCAGTCTGATCACCACGACTAGTCCGCTCCAATAAGAGTTTAGTTCCGACACCCTCTACTCACCCTTCTCGCGCCTCCTTTGACACCTACAAAGCAAACATCCTTGAGAGTCTAGAAGGAGCGCCTTCAAGCCACAGTATCGCGAAGAAACAGGTCTGTGCTACATTTGATGGAAACCATTGTAGGTTACCATCCCGTTACTGTCTCGCAGGCCCTTGTACGTGACGGATACAGATGCTGTCTATCTGGATGCTACGATTACGAATCCGCCCGAGCCTGGCCAGCTGTTAACGCAATGGCTAAAGAAACACAATCCAAGCTCGTCGAAACAGAATGCTGTCACATCTTTTCGGAGGGTACACTCCAGAGTGTCAGCAAGGGAGAGGGCCAGGCACGTGGCGCCGGTTTTATATCAAGGGCCAACATTGACCATCCAACAGAAGGACGACGCTGCTACTGCGTTGGCAATTTTGGAAACCTTCGGACTTCAACACTTGGTCGACCGCTTGAATGGGAACGGTGTACATTCGTTGGAGAATATCATCACTATGGATATGGTGCTTCATCGGAGGTTCAAATACCTCGAGCTGTGGTTGGAACCACAAACTGCCACCTCGGTCAGAAATACCTGATTGCTGTAGGGTGGATCTAACATATCTTGCTCATGCAGGTGAACACATATAAAGTATGTGCAAGGGACAGTTTTGTATTCGACCTTTCCACAAAGCCACGGGAGCAAGTCACTTTCAGTGTCGCAGATGACGTGATTCGGGAATGCGATGCCGGAGGAAAGCAAATCCCAGCACTGCCTAATCCAGATTTGATTGCATTGCACGCAACATGTGCTCGGGTGGCATATCTGTCTGGGGCTGCCGAGTACTTTGACATGCTCGAACGAGATGCAGAGGAGACGACCGTACTAGCAAGTGATGGTAGTTCCGCTTCTCTTCTTCATGGCCTATTGAACATTGTTCCAGCTTGTGTGGCCACTGCGGCCTAGGTTTTATCTACCTCAATCGCATTGCCCAAACTAGTACACTTGAACTTGTGGTATATATCACCTACTATTGTGGATAATGAATGTCATCACATACAGCAACAACAAGTCTAAAGCCCGGTGGGCAGTCACAGCAACAAAAATAGTAAATGAGCTGCTCCCATGTTCCTCGCCTTTGCCCCTTTCTTCTTTCGGACCCCGTAACCTAATCGATATTCTACGACTATTTCTACTTTCCCCTTTTTCATCTTGCTTTGAATTTTTCGTTAATTCGTTGGAATTCTTGACCTCATCCCTAGAATGGGCCGTACACTACTCTTTATCACCTTCTTCTGGCATATCCCAGTTTTCTAGTGCAGTATTCCGGAGGTGGTTAGCACATGGGAACTGTCACCTTTCCTCTAGAGTTGCTGAAACGTCCACAAGATATCACGGCCTATTTTTCCAAGGCCCCAACCAACAAATTAATTATACCTGTATTCGTGCTTATAAGATGGCGCTCTCTTGATGTGATCCAACCTAGTAGCTTAAACATACCATGGACAACGAGCATACAAGTGGCATCTTCGATATATACATAAGAGGCCCTCCACCGGAGATCACTCATCCATCCCTGAATCTACCATTGGGAGCTATGCACACAACGCAACGGTCTCCTCCATAAGCTGCTGCATCCTGGTGGCCAGAGCCTTTTGGATTTGAGCACGGGCAACCAAATCCTCGAGGCATTCTGGAAGCTGGGCCAGCCAACTCTCAATTGAAGTGATCAATTCTCGATCCAAGCAGTGTTTGATGAGTTCCAACATAGTTGCAATGAAAGGGAGAAAAGCCCGTAGCTGGCCTATCTGCATTTCTTTTGCTGAGTGCCGGAGAGCTATTGCAAAGTGTTGGTAGGCAGGGAGCAGCCCATCTTTGGCAGAAACACGAGAGGTCAAGAATACTGATGCAAACGCACTACACCAAGAAGATGGGAGCATGGTCCAATTGGGGACAAGATAGGCCACCAGGAATTCCCATGGCCGCTCATCAGACGCATGACAAAGAATCTTGGTAAAGTCTTTAATCCACTCATGTCCGATAGCTTCTGGAATGAACACTTGGGTGGCGTGGAAATCTCTAATAGCAACCAGACCGAGGCACCACTTAAATGCACCTGTGCACACCTCATAATCTTTGGATCTAAGAAATGATTGGAGCAGCCTCGGATCTGGCTGATACGCAGTGACGTGCTCGTGCTCTCCTCCCTCTTCCAGCTCATCATAGAGAGCAAGCCTAGCCTTTGCAATGAAAACTTTCTCAGGTGTGTCGGGATAGCCAAGATCCGCTCCATCCTCTTGGACGAAGATGGAACTCTGAACAAAAAGGGTATCCAGATGCAGCAGAACCCAAGGGTTTGATGCTCGTATTATGTGGGAGGAGCGAGAGCCAGAAGGGAGAGTGTAGCTGATAGCCAAATTATCTCCCGAAGGGGGATCCTCTCTGGAGATATCTAGTGACGTTGTTGTTGCACGGAGGTGTTTCATTATAACACCCAAGAGGTACAAAGCAGAAACCGTGAATTCAGAGGAGTGTGTCATGGTAAGCCCGAAGAGGTGTAGAATACCATCAATAGGATCATTCCTTGAACCTCCGTCATGAGGAGGCTCCTGGAAAAGGGCCATGTACCAGTACATGGCAAGCTTGGCGTGATCATAGGAATCATGCCATCCCCAGCTATCCAACGTAATATCAGGGAAGTTTCGAACCCTGAGGAGATCCGCAAAAGCGCCAGATGCACGGCCACCTGCCTTAGTGCTATCAATGTAGAGAGCAGCGAGCAAAGGAAGGCGAAATTCCATATTTGGGTGCAAGAATTCCAATGACTGATCACTGTGTGATTGGAGAAGGGTTGAGATACGCTCCGCACATTCACCACTCCATAGGTCCAACGGATCAGTGTTACCAACTAAACAAAAGGTCATAGGATCAGAAGGAGGGACAGGGGTTGGCGACGCAGGGGTTGGCGACGCAGGGGTTGGCGAAGCAGGGGTTGGCGAAGCAGCGACAGGGGTTGGCGGGAGAAGGAGCCCACTCTCTGCGTCATATGCTGAGTTGATGGTGTGCATAGCATTAATTGCTGCGGCTGTGAGTGGAAGATTGGACCTTTTACTCTGTTCTGTCCTCGAGATATATGTAAGGACAGCTGCAAGAAATCTCATGAGCTCGCCGTATTCCCTAGGCGGGTCCTGGAACCATTCTATTCTTCTGTTGAGAGTGTTCATCATCCAGAAGAGCTCATCATCGACAGCACCGCTTGGGTCGAGATGAGCAATGGTCCTACACACACCGACACCCGACCCGTGTTCATTGAAAAAGATATGGAAATAGGAAGGGAAAAGAGAATTGGGCGGTAGGCCTGTGCCTGTGGTAGCAGAGCCCCTGTTATCAAAACGCTGTCGTAACTTTTCGTATAGCCGCTGATCAACAGCTTCGCGGTCGTGGCATATGATCATAGTGCGGGCAATAGTGCAGGCAACAGATTCAGAATATGTAGATGGATCTCCAAGCAACCGCAAAGTGATATCAAGTAGTCGTTTCCACTTTTCAGGATCATTTGGCTGCAGCGTAGGATATTTCGCTGGCTGATCAAGCAGCTCCAGGAAGATTGGAATATTCTCCACACCCTCGGCAGTTCTCCTAATCAGCCGTTCAAGGACGTCAACATGGGTTTGAGAACCTTGGGTCGCTACTTCTTTCATTCCGGCACCATCACCGACGTTGGGCCGTGTAGCAGCAGAGGAAGAGGTCCAGACCTTACGAGCTCTTCCCCATACCCCAGTGAAGAAAGAAGAGACTATAGGGGAGAATGGCGCATAGGGGTCGAAAATGGGTACAAAGACCGTGAAGAGATAGGCGATGGTCACAATCCCTAGGACAATTGAATACACAATTGCACCTGGAATCCAGATAGTGAAGATGAAGACAAGGAGACCGCAAAAGAAGAACACAAGGGATACTAGGAGGAGGAGTGGGAGGAATGGGATGACCTTATCCAGCTTCCATCGCTTAAGGGCTTGCACGCGCCGTTCCCGTTCCTTCGCGCGGTGATCCGCCACGGTGTGCTGCCTCAACTGACGATCGAGCTCCCGGAGCCACATCTTGACGAGCATCGCCAGAATTGCGTCGATCACCATGCAGACAAGGCTGATGGATAGGAGCGCGTTGATACAGAGCGCGTTTGGGGTGAATGTGGATTCGATGTGTGTATATGCGGGAACGGTTGAGTTGCCGAGTTGTCGAGAAATGTGCATGAGGACGTCCAATGCGATGTCGTTGCTGTTAGCCTGGACCATGGGGATGGTGAAGATAATGAATGCGGAGACGACGCCTGCAAACAGACCATCCTGGGGCCAAATCAGCAGCCATGTATCATTGAGAGTGGGTATACATACGAAAACGAGGATCACGTCCGCAAAATCTCCCCACTCGACGTGACGAATGTCGTCCTCCATTGCGGCCATTTCATTGTAGTGGTCCCAGATCGACTTTTCGTTTCTCCCTAGAAATTCTGGGAAAGGGTTAATGCTGAGTATACTTGGACGTTGCAGAGCATCGTACCAAGGAGGCGGCCGACGATCGTTCTGACCCTTTCCTCGTCTTCGTAAGGTCAAAATGAGCAAATGGGACTGTACACTAGAGAGCCAGACGGACCAATATGTCCTCGATTGGTGGAGAAAATCGGCATTTCGACGGAGACGTGAGCACGGAGTGGTTGGTTGCAGAGTTGCAGGTGGAGGGGTGGTTGAAATCAGCCCGAGTGTTAAAGTGATGCCTGGCGTCCTTGAGATGGTTGTATTCTGAGACACAGAACAAATAAAATTAGAGTATTCCGTCACCAAATGGACAAGCGACGTCAACGTACCCGTATTCGACGATGTGGCGAGATTACTAAGAAAAATGTGGACAAGGAACCTCCGAGTCGGATACCGATGGCTCATATCGAGTTCGTCTACAGCACATGCTGTAGCCTACCCTGCGATGCATGTATCATATCATAATCCGAGATCAGGGAAATGTGCGAAGTGTGGGTTAATTCAGTGGGGTTTGGAAATGCTAGTCGTCTATGCTGGGGGTGGGATATCTGATTTGATATGCGCTGGGGTCTAACCACGTCATCTGCTCAACCAGCACTGCCTACTGCTGAGAGTGACCATCCAGGTGAACATCCACCAGCCCGCGGCCCTCAGAGAGCATTTCAAAATCTCGCCTCAACGCACCGCAAGCACGCCTCAACACAACAAACCGCAAGAGGTTGTTCGTAATCAGTGATAGTGGTGACGATGGTTATTACGAGGGATGATGCACCGTTTAGGATGTCCCTGTGGGATTGGGAGAGGCAATGTGCGCGAGACTGGCTTTTGCAAAAGCAGGAGCCTTGTGAGGCCGATTTAGGCGGTGGATTCTCGATGTGTGAGATAAGATTTTGAAGACCAGTGACTGCCAGGGATGGGAATGGGGATGTCTGGGGATGGGGGTGGGATAGGCTAGGCGGATTTACGTGTTGCCGCTGTTGCCGCTGTTGCGTTGCTCATGATTTTTGTATCCTCCGATATTCTTTGTATGTCTCGCATCGCCTCCCTGGTCGTCGAGCTCTCCCTTCGCATCCCATGCGAACTCGATGCATCTGTAGGCACATCGAACCTAGTGATCGAAATAAGCGCCCGAGTATTAAGCTGATGGCTGGCCTTGAGAATCATGGATACCGCAACCACACCTCGACACCCTCGTCGGCGTCGGCGTGCTTGCGGGGCTTGCGGGGAGGCCCTCCTCTCGCTCGCTCGAACTCCCAAACCCCCTCCGACCGTGCTCTCCCTGCACATTCCGTCCCCTCCAACGACCTCGCAGTGCGCGACCCCCTCGTCCATTGTGTCCATCGTCGCGGTCGGCATCGATACTCGCAGCTGCACCTCCGCATGTCACCTCTGAACCTGCCCCTGCAGTTCCCAGCTTCTCCGTCTCCGTCTCCGTCTCTGGAACGACCGTCAAGGATCTTCGCAGTAATGAAACGGGACGTGTACAGGAAACCGATGCCAGGAAGGTG
>Ga0307515_10015708_pt1 | contig 13929 bp, 10 predicted proteins | sample 17_EM_MG_FD_194513 | JGI IMG/M metagenome (GOLD analysis project Ga0307515, IMG submission 194513) | Populus trichocarpa ectomycorrhiza microbial communities from riparian zone in the Pacific Northwest, United States - 17_EM | ecosystem: Host-associated > Plants > Roots > Unclassified | place... | reverse complement strand
GACGTCAGCGAGAAATTGATCGCTCTCGAATGCGGCCACATCTTCACGGTCGAGACGTTGGATGGCCATTGCTCAATGTCCGAGTACTATGAAATCGACCCGATGACCGGCCGCTACATCACCATGAAGGCTCCACCCGTCGGGTTCCAGACGCCACCTGCCTGTCCCACCTGCAGGGGTCCCATCACCTCTCCTCGATACGGTCGTGTCACGAAACGCGCAAATCTGGATATCCTCGAACAGAACGTTGCCAACAACATGTCGAAGCGGCTGGAGAATTATGTCCCATCCATGGAAGTCATCACTGCCGGCCTCGAAGAAATGGAAATCGCTGCTAAAGCCATTGCTAGCGGGGACGATTTCGCGTCGGAAGATGACTTCACTCGGATCTGCGAGGAGCGAAAGGGGTTGTTTGGAGCGCCTGAGGAACCTCTCCCTGCCGTCATGTTGAAGGAGCTCAAGGGGCGCCACGGGTTTTCCAAGAAAGAAGCGGACCGATGGAAGAAGATCACGAAGGAAATCAACCGGGTCTACGATGGGATCGTTGATGTTGCGTCGGCGCGCTCGGCTCATGTGAAGGCTTATGAGGCAGCCATGACCACGCTATTCAAGCTCGAGATGGAGGTTATCGCTCGGGATCCATCCAAAGCAGGCGGAAAGACGCAACACGAGGCCGCATTCGATGCTGTGAATGCCAAGATCGGGCAGCCCCCCCACAAAGCGGATCGGAAATACCACATCGAAGCTTTCCTGCTGTCCATTGAGCTGCGTCTCATGCTCGCCCAGATCGGCTCCGCCCGTGTTGCAGAACTCCCCCTCACTTCCAACGAACCCGATCACCATCGACATCGTCAAATCTGGACCACTTTCGTCGGATTCCTTTACGAGTCTTGCATCGAAGATTGCGCAAAGGCAATTTCTCTCGCCACTTCGTGTTCCGCTCTCAGGCAAGAAGCTCGGATCAGTATGGTGAACCTCCGCTGCAACTTCGAGAAGTTTCAGTTTGACGCGCTGGGACAACGCCGCAAGATTCAGATTTCGGACAAAAGCGGGGAGGTTCAGCAGCGCATGAGGGCGAGCTTGGGCACTCTAGTATCACATCAGAGGACTGTGGCTCAGGAAGCACTCTTGCAAATCAGAACTAGGTACCTCCAGAATCGACCAGTCAATTCGCGGAAAGAGATGGATGAAGAGGTTCTCTGGTTCAGAGAGAATTGCAGTACTCGAGCCGAGAAGGTCTTTGACGCGTATAAGGACCTTCTGGAGCAAGTTCTCAAGACGGACGTATTCTATCAATCTGTGTCGACACGAGAGAAGCAGGACATTTTCAAGGCTTTCAACTTTGGTACGCAGCGTGCCTATAACATCCATCTATCTCCACTCACGGACTTTGTACAGGCAGCAGCGGAAGGTTCCTCAACTGCAAGAATGGACATCCCTTCGTCATCACTGAGGTACGTGGAATGTCTCTCGATGCCAGAATTTGCGTCATTAAACAATGCTCTCATAGTGTGGTGGTGCCGTGCAGGCGTCGGCATGTCCGGAGTGTGGAGAACCAATAGGAGGTACTGGCTACGCTCTTCATGCATCTAACACCCCGGCGACCGATTTTGCACGGGCGAGGTAGAACTGTTCGAAAGCATCCCCATCATCCACGTTTCTCCGTCTACCGTATGCTCTCACTGTATACTAGTTCCTGTGGGATTTGAAGCCTGAGGACCGCCCCTCAAATCTGTATTGAAAACATGATTATGTTCGTGTCGAAATGCGAGCGATGGTGAGGAACGTCTCGGTGTTTCTCACACAATTTGCGGGAAAAAGGGAATCCCGTCACAGCTACCCACGAGGGTGCTGCTACGCTTACACAGTGCCTATGAGAATCCGTATAGGCTCTTGCAATTGGGGGTCATGCTCACGGTACGCTTCAAACATCGACCCGGGGTAAAAGTACAATTGCAAGTAGGGTATCCGCGTATTGAAAACTTTATCGGACCACATAAATAACTGGAATCTCAGAAAACACAGGTGAAATGTCGGAAAGACCGAAACCCGCACAACTACGCACACACGTAACCCCAGTCCCCAAACTCAATCCTCCCCTCCTGTATGTCAGTGATCCTGTTGTACAACGCTCTCCCGACAGGTCCCAACCCACCGTTGTACTCCGGGATGTTAATGTCTGGATGGCCCTCAAGACCGACGGCACCGACTCCCGATACAACGGCGGCGGTCCCGACACCGAAAGCTTCGAGCAAACGATTTTCTGAGGACCATTTGTACATGTCACCGACTGTGAACGGTATCTCATGGATGCACACGACGATACTCGGGTGTAGCGAGTCCAAGGGTGAATCGGGCGAGTGGGACTGGAGGAGCGTGATGCATGACTCTCGGGTCACCCCAGGAAGGATGGTACCATCTAGAGGAGGCGTGATGACATCAAGACCTAAAAATCTGCATGAGACGCTTGTATCAAAGTATGGCTTCTCCGCACGCACAGCTTCCGTCTTCGCGTTTGACCACAACGAAGAAGTTCATGCTTCCAGCCTCAGTGACTTTCATTTCCAGGGGATCTCGATTCTCGTCACCGAGGAGCCAGAGAATCTGTTCGTAACCCTTTTTCGCAGCTTGTTGTTGTGGTGAGAAGCAGGCGGGGTAGTTTATGCCCAGCTTGTATGCGGCTGTCCCGCCAGGCCATGATCTGACGTGTTCGCCCACTGCGAGGAGACGGACTGCCTTTGCCCCTGTTCGGAAGTAAGGTCCTGTCGGTGAAAGAATTACATATAACATTGCCTCGTCACTGGGGGCGACGCCGAGGACTATCATACGATTTTGTGAGTCCATGGAGGGTGAGGGATAAGGGTGAGGGATTCACATGGACGGGTTCCGATAAAGGTCGGGCGGATATATAGACTACAACCCGGTGCTTGAGGTATCCAGCGAGAATCAATCATTACCAGAAGCTTGATGAGCCCCAACAAAGCGTCAGTATCGAAGGCCTAATCACCGTGCGGCGTTATTGCGATTGCATGGAGGTCGAGATGAATCGTGGAGGCTCACGGGTAAAGCGACTCGCTCCGCAGAACGAGCCATCCTTTCCATGTTCTTCTTTGGCCTGAAAAGGCGCGGTTTTCCATCCGGTCCGAGGTAAGCCTGAAAAAGAGGTCGCATATAGTCGGCGAAGGAAGACCGAAACAGGAATGACCTTCATTCCCTCAAAAACGGAGGTGCAATATTGAAAGCAAGAGGATGCTGGATCCAGAGTAAGTGGACTGTATGGCTTGATTTCCGGTACAGACCATCCCGTTCTGGGGTGGAATGTAGCCACCATCATATGATCGGTGCTGTGCTGAGCGCCGAATAGGGTGAACACAGTGCAGACGCTTCACGAAAGAGGCTCACTGTTCCAAACACCAGGTCGTCGGTTGGTGGCATTGGCTTCAAAGTTCCAGTCCTGGTAACGATAACACGAGAGGCCTGGACCAAAGTCGGAGCCGTCAGTGACTTGGTTTAGCGGGGAGGGAGTTCTGACCGGAACATACATCGAGATCAGCGGGACATTTCGAGTGAATCGCTGGGCTCGGGGTTATTAGCGAGGCGTTCTGCTGGATGGTCATGGTCAAGGTTGAGAGAGAGGACGGCCGGAACAACTATTGGTGCGGAGTCATTTACATATTCAATCTTTTTTCCGAAGGATCTCCCACGGTTGCTCCGTCCGAGGTTCGAAGATCCGATCCCGCGACAGGTGCTGATTTTCGCATGCAAACCGCATAGACGTGGGCTTGGGTTGAGAATATACACCTGGTTCTGCAGGATGTGTGTGAGTCGGGCTAATAAGGAGGCTTACCACGCAAGAGAGATCAATCTACCGTGTATGTATCATAGCCTGACGTGCGGAAGAGACCTCATAGTATGTGGCCAACCTGTACTTGCCAACCCCTTGTTGCGCATCGTAGTATCCATTCTTGTGCATCAGAGTTACATAGAGTTCAAGAATTCCGGAACGACAGTCCGGACAGCTCCGGGTCCCTCGCTGCACGTGATTTTTCCGCGGGACGATCTCACCCGCTTCTGTCTGCTCCCTCATGTTGTCCAGAACCTTAGCTTCGCAATCTTTGCGACGCTCTTTGCTCGCATCCAGCGGTACACTTCGTTCGACCCGACAAATCCCGAAGTATGCTCGCCTGAACTCATCGACGGCCGAACAACCCGCTTCGAACGAGAAACCCAGACACCACAGAAGATCGCTTGATGCCTGGGTGCCGCCCTCCCTGACTTACGAAGAAGTGAAACCAAAGACCGAACGGCCATCCACTGTACATTTCCACTTTTCTGTGTTCGTCATTCCGACCGAGCGAGACTCATCCCATCCGTTAGAACACTTATTTGATCGACGTCCGGGAGCCCGACGAGGTCATTCAAGGCTCAATCCCGTCATCCGTCAATATCCCACTCTCCATACTTCCAGCCTCGTTGTATATGAAGGCGGAAGATTTTGAGAAGAAGTTTGGCTTCAGGAAACCGCGGAGGGACCAAGAGATCATATTTTATTGTAGGAGTGGTGCCAGAGCTGCCACTGCCGGAGATATTGCGAAGAAAAATGGTTACGAAAAGTTAGTCTTTTTGCTTCCGTCCCCCATGATCCCTTGACGCTCAATCATGTCAGATTGTACAACTACAGAGGATCTTGGCTAGAATGGGTCAAAAAAGAAGGTCATAAAGTCGGGACCCCGTAGAATACTCATCATCTCAATCGATCCCCTTCGTTCGGACATTGCGATTGCGCGCTTACAACCGGGTCCTGGGACTCAAGTTAGTCTGAAATTTGACCACCAAGGAAATATGGCCTAGCTTCCTCTTGAAGGAAGCTGATTGGCCGGGACCCTTGTTATCGAGGATCTGGCCGTTACAGTCTCTGATCGGCCCAATTCAGACTCCCCGCCCAGGTGCTGATCTTCACTGATCATTTGTGATGTCATTGGCTATTCTCGCGGCCTCGACATTTTCATGTTTCGGACATCTGAGACAGCCGTTTGTGGATGCCGTGTATGACCGTCGGACAGCCCACCGCCTACCTCCCCCCGGATTTGTCGGTCGATATAATGGGAGATCACGGTCTCATCTCCTTACCCTCTTCTCCCTCTTTCCCTCCTTTCTTCTCCCTCAGTTCAGGATCTCACCTTCCCCGAGTGCGGAGGTATAGATGAAGTGTGCTGCATTAATAACGCTCGTGTTGGGCGTTGCCCTGCAAGCCACCGCTCAGATCGCGGATCCTGTTCAAGCCGCCGCTATCATAGCGCAGTTGGAGGACGCTCCAACCTCTGCCGCTCGTTTCAACCTACTTAATGGGCGCGATGTGAGAGCTCTTGGTGGCCGTTGGTCAAGGAATGATACTGATCCGTGATCCTCCTTAGTTTGTCTTTGACTTCAACGCTGGGGTGGGCGTCGCTGGTGGGGCCGGCGGAAACATTACCGTCGCCAATCTCGCAGACTTTCCTTTCCTCCTTGGTCATGGCATGTCCCTCGCGGTCGGAAAAATGGCGTTCGTCTCCCTCTCCCTATCTGTCCCCCATCAATTTAAACTATCTTTGACGTAAACAGGCCATGCGGATTGTCCACGCCTCACTATCACCCCCGTGCCACCGAATTCCTCTACATGATATCCGGATCAAACCTTAAAGTTGGTTTCATCCAAGAAAATGGCGTCCGATTTGTCTCCAACGTCCTCAACCCTGGTCAGGGAACCATCTTCCCTAAGGGTTCCGTCCATTACCAAGCAAACCTCGACTGCGAGCCCGTCACCTTTGTTGCTGGTTTGAACAGTGAGGACCCTGGTGTCGGTACCGTCGCTCAGAGGCGTAAGTGGGAGACAAGCTAAGTCCATCTATCGGTTAATTAATTCTCTTGCCCAGTTTTTGGAATTCCACCTGATGTCGCCGATGCCACGCTTGGTGATATTGGAGTTGACGAGGTTGTCCGTACCGCCCAATCAGTGAGCAACCCTCTTCTCTATCAAACTTAATCTCTAACTCCTTGCGCACGTGCCACCCCAACACAGATCCCTGATACCTTCGCTCTCGGTGTCCAAAGCTGCCTCGACAAGTGCAAGATTGAGCGTGGTGACCAGCCCAAGAAACAACAACAGCCCCGCGTCGGTGGTAATGAGTTCCCTAGCAACACCAGTACCGGCAACTCCGACGATATGGGCAAACGCGATGATAAGGGTGATGATGGTAACGACGGGGGCAAGAATCAGAAAACTCCTTCGACCGGCGGCGTTTCCCCCTCCAGTCATCATAATTCGAAGCACCCGAAGAGGTCCGACGCTCCTGAAGGTCGGGTTGCCCCCACTTCCACCATCTCTTCCCTTATTTCCTCCGCCGACCCTCAAACTCTCGAAGAGCTCGTCTTCTTCCTCGAGTTCGTCTTCTGCGTGTTGCTTTCCGGATATGTCTTCGTCTGGGCCTACTTCATTGTTCCTACTTGGGGGGATCGCAGGCTCCAAGTCGAGCTTCAGGCCCGTGCTGCAGTTTCCCCTTCTGCTCCTGTTCAGGGCGTTAAGGCGTGATCGTGTCGTGTTTTCGAGATGTCTTTGTTTATTCACACCCCTCCGTTTGCAACATACCTGTATTCTGCATCTACTCACCATTCCATGTATCTCGGGCTACCATAATCTAACCGCTTCGTCATTAAGTGTTAAAGTTGGAATGCTTCCCTCTGCTTCTGCTTTGGCATCAAGAAGACCGCAAATTTGCTTTTTCTGCTTTTCCAAGCGGAATAAGCGGAATAAGCAGAGAAATTACGGGATCGTAAAGCAGGATCCACGCCGATCAAGTGCGAAAAGCATGAAAAGCAGCGCGCAGTTTTCCTGATGACTTGCGAGTCGATTCGGCCAACTCCGGTATGCTATCTCGGAGATCTTTGAGTCTCGTCAACGTTGATCGGTTCTTTCAAAGACTCTGGCCTCAGACCGGCCGTTCTGGACTCCGATTGCTTTAAACCGTTGTTCTCCTTTGCTCTTTCTCGGTTACTGCATCGTGGCCACCTTTGTACGAGGGCTGAATCGAGTCTTTTGACGGTCGCATGGTATGCGGCGGGTACTCTTTGGTAACTTATCTCTTTCACTAGCAGTCCCTTTGTCCTTTCCTCTGGGCCGTGCGTAATGGTTAAGGACTCTTTGACCGCCACCCCGGTCTTACCTTTGATTGATTCATGGTGATTCCCCTTTATGCCCAATCGAAGTGGCGTCGCCAAAGAATCCTGAGGGCAGGAAGCTCTTTCATGCTCCTCGTTTATAAACCGTCTCGAAACCTCAATGTCTGAACCAGGCTCGCTGTCCTATCCTCCTCTCAGCAATGTCGTATTTCGGAGATCCTCCATCTCTCATATTTCGCTTCTCCTGTCGTACTCATCGTATCCCTGAATTGTCCTACCACCCTACTTGCAACGCTTGTTCCCTTGGACATTCCGTCTGGCCATGGTCCAGACCTCGCTCCGCTCTGCGCTCTGCCGGGGCTCGTCGGTAGAGGACAGGATCGAAGGCTAGAGGGTTTGTTTCGGTTTGAATGTGATTCCACCGCGTGGCTGACCATCTCATCCCCTAGAACCGGGTTGGGTCCCCCTCTCGCACCAACCCCCGCCAAGTTCGGGATCTTCAAGGAAACCTTGAAGATCAAGGACTCGAACACCTATCCCCCTTTGGGTGAGTTTTCGCTCGAGCGTCCCGCTTTTTGGCATGTTTCCTGGATGCTGACGACGCGTACAGGCCATCCAGAACCCATGGTTTCACGAGTGTTCTTCGTTGGCAGGTGCGCTGGGGGGACAGGAGGTACGTTCCTCTCAAAACACGATTTCGCCCTGTTGCTGAGTCTGTCGTTTGCTAGAATCGTGCGGAGGCGCGCTGCTCACAACCCATTTCTCCGCCTTCTGGTGCTCCCCAAGGGTATCAAGGGCACGGGGTTGCCCCCATGTACTTTGATACCCCCCGGGGATTTCTATACCAACCCTCCCTCGACCCGGTCGACCAAGACACCAGACCGGAGCCTAGCACGAGCGGTAGAACCTTGGAGGAAGACTACGACTCCGACGACAGTAACAACATCGATGACCTAGGAGCAGTCGCAGATCTCCACGGCGAGGTGCCAATCTTCTGCAGAGTCGGAACCTGCCTTTACTGGCACACACAACTCGGGCAGGTGAAGCGGTATCAGGGCAACCACTTCCCGGGTAGTTCCTTCGGTTACTGGCGTCCAACTTGGAAACCTGCCCTCGTCAAGGAGACGGTTTCATGCGCCGCGATGCGTAAACGCGCGTTGCAAGAGGTCCCCGAACTGTGGCAGAGTCCAACACGAGAAACTACGGGATTCTACGTGGGGGATATTTCCGAATGGGTAGGTTCTGGTACCATACGATCCAAACTTCCGCAGGGCTTATCATCAAAGTTTCGACAGGGGAACTCGACGTCGGGCGTTGGGGGAGTAGCACGAGTGCGATTGGACTGCCCCGGAAGTCATCGCAGAGGATGAAAAGTGGACTCTAGATGATGGTGCCAGACGGAAGGGTCGTCCGGTTCTATGCTCCTGTTGTGTAGATATACTTCACGTGCTCTCACACATAACACTCTTCGTGGTCGGGGTCACCGAGGAAATGAACGTTAACGGAATCTTGTATCGTTGTAGTACCGTTAGCACACTGGGTGACAGTCCCCAGGACTAAACAGTGCTACACACGAGTCTAGATGAATATCAATAGCCTTTTAAGGGAACTGTCGGGACCCCGACCGTTGCGTCGGGGCGTGGATATTATCTCCAAACCGCGCATCTGGAATCCGGCGCCTTAGCCTTTTCGCTCGAATCCCAGCCAGCCCCCGAAACTACGGAGGGCGGGAAGGGTGGCAAACTCACCTACTTCAGCCGCACCACATGCTGGTATCACCTCGACGCTCAATTCTCTGTTTTTGTTGGTCCACACGAGGGGGAAGTTCTCAGATACTGAGCAATAGACCTCGGCTAGTGGTGCCCTTGTACAACAGATATATATATCCCTAGTCCTGGGGACTGTCACCCACTTTCTCTCTTTTCAACTCATCTGCACACTATGTAATGTGCATTTCTTCTAATAATACTGGTCAGCAGGGAACGCTGTAGAACAAAACGGTTTTTGGTGAGACCTATAAATCCGACCCCATAGTCCAAGGATGCGAAGGAATCGGCAACTTCATTGTGCACTGTAGGTTTGGGCCCTTGCATTGCAATTTCCATGTCTTCCAGTAAGGATATTTTGAAGCTTGTCGAAAAACGGAGGCCGTGGCCGGTACACTGAAGGCTACCACTCTTCGGTTTCGATAACGCCCGCACATTTATCTAAGATGAAACCATGGGTGCACCTCGTTCTCTCAAAGTCGATGAATCAGTCACCACTATCTGATAAAGCCTGAAACGCGCGGGGTGATGAAGGGTGTCACTGAGCATTAGTGGACTTCTTGATCACTTTTACTTTTCGCATTTCTGGAGCCGGCCTTGATCCTGTTTATGTAACACATGGTTAGGTGAAGAACACGCGAGTGTTTCAAACTTGTCCACCTCCCCAATCCAGACTACGTCATCCCGTCTTCGTTTAGGTACACCCCTCCCAACGTACCCAATCCCCACTTCCTAACGAAAACGACCTGTGGCCTAATTTGAGACAAGACGGTGTTTGGGTTCCGTAGCCATCGAGTCGTACACAGGAGTCCGTCGAACCAAACTCGTTGACAGTAGAATCAGGGGAGAGATCGCTCGATAGGGTCGAGCTTCAGTTCTGACTTGGGTGACCCAAGACAGTCGACTGACTATGTAGAATCTCCACAGCGCTTGCGAGCCCTCAAGAACCTGCGATTTTATACGTTAGTCGTAAACCTTGGACCAAATCACGGGAGATTTCGTGGGGGTGGGCCTTGGTCTCTCCGTGCCTTCACCCCTGTTCTCGGCGACTGTTTCTGAGAACCGTGATCTCGTAGTCGGAGCGTTAGCCAGTTGACACCACTGCCAGTCGACTACTGCTGACGATTGGCGCCTATCTTGGTCAAGATTTCAAGTCCGCAGTTCTCTCCGATGAGCGCGCCGCCTCGACGAATGAATCATCCGTTCCTTGCGCTCGATATGTATATGCAGGCTCGACATGGCGTTCGGAATGATCCCAGATGTGTGCGGGAGGTGGCGGTCGTCGCATTAGAAGTGATGAAGGAGGGTACGGGGGAACGGGAGTCGGAGTTGACAGGAGAATTGATCTGGCCAAGTTCGACCGCCCGAAAACGACTCTCATTCTCTGACGCTGGGGCGGTGTACTTGCAGTTATGCGTTATCTGGGTGTTGCGCGCGCCCTCGCCTCTTTTCTTTCCCTCCCATCTACACAACATCCTCCCTGCCAACCCGCCACACCATAGTAATCATGGATGGCGTTGGGAAGAGCGACGAGGGACCCCCGCTTCTGCAAATCGACCCTAAATGGTGCGTTCTATGCGTTACATTGCTTGCGCCGCTAACCGCTGGCCGGATCCAGCCTCCAAGATGCTCTCAGAACTTTTTTCCAGCCCACAAAGACCGATGATCCTCGCCTCGACTTCTACACGATGTACAAGAGGGAGGCAATAGAGTACGATACCGACTACGTCAAGAAACACGACGGGGACCTCAATACCACCTTGATATTCGTACGTCACTCGCTATTTGTTCTCGTCGAGTACCTCACTTGTTCCCATAGGCGGGTCTGTTCTCTGCCGTTAGCTCGGCTTTCGTCATCGACATCCATTCGAACCTCCAACCCGATCCGAACGAACAATCTGCGGCTCTCCTCCGCGCAATCCTCCTCACTCTCAACCAGTCCGCCATCCCCGGTGAGACCCCCACCGTTCCACCTGTTCAGGAAGGCCCGCCGAGCGAGATCGTCACCGTCACCTCGCTCATGTACGCGAGCCTTCTGGTCTCCATGCTCGCCGCGTTCGTCGCCATGCTAGGAAAACAATGGTTGAACCGGTATTCGTTGAATTTGGGCGCATCGGTGATCGAGCGTTGCGGCGACCGCCAACAGAAATTTGATGGGCTCAAGAAATGGCCATTGCACTTCATCTTCGAGTGTCTTCCGGTGATGCTTCAGACCGCCCTCCTCCTTCTCGCCTGTGGACTCTGCAAACACATTTGGTCCATCAATGCCACTGTTGCACGCACCCTCATCAGTCTCACCGGCCTCGGAGTCATGTTTTACATCGGAGTCGTGATCGCCGGCACGTCATCATATGCATGTCCGTTCCAAACACCGGTATCGATTCTTCTTCGCCATCTATGGAAAATGGCACGGCGCGGGATCGTCCCCTCTATTGTTCACTCCAAACGGGTGCTCTCACAGACCCACGGGACGTGGAAGCGGAGAGTCCGGCCACTCCTCCGTCGCCAAGCTCCACCAACAATTCCGCTCGAGAATATACAGGTTCAACAATCTGAATTGGAGTCAACGGCCGATAACCCTCCCCAACCCGAACCACTGTCAACGCTCGATGGCGTCCCCCAACCTGAATCACCCGGTCGCATTTTCGGGCCTGAACCGTGGTTGAAGCCCAAGGATCTTTCCATCACTCATAGAACGAATGCCGATGACATACGATGCGTGTCGTGGGTCATTATAAATATCGCCGACCCAGAGGCGCTCGACGCCGCTATCCGGCTCGCTGGGGAGATTCGGTGGTTTGATGACGGAGTCGACATCAATCCCCCTTATGATCTGATTGTCTCTACCTTCGAGGCGTGCTTCGACTCCACTCGGAGGTTGTATCCCGGATCAAGGGATAGGGCGTACTACTCTTCGCGGGCAATTTTGTGGATTCACGTTCTTGCAGCGTGTCGGTCCTGGGAGCTTGCAAGCACATTCCCTCTATCGGACGTAGAATTCACAACCCCGGCCCCTGACCCTGACCTCGAACACCTTCTGCTGGCCAACCATGGGCTTTCGTCTGCCTATGCTCGCATCGGACAACTTCTCGAGTTCGACCAGGGCTACACACACCCCCACTCTCAATGGGCTTCAAATCTACTCTTGAACTATTCCTGGGCCTACCGGACCGAACTGGCCAGTGAGCACAATGACTTCATATTTTATTGGGTTTCCAGAACACACGAGACCAAGATCACCGTCCACCTTGACACGACGCTCAACCGGCTCCTAGTATGGTGCGCGCTCCTTGGATCGCCTGTTGAAGAAGAGGTGCTGAAGGTCCAAAACAAATCGTACGACGTCTCCTGTTTTTCTTCTCAGGTTACTCACTGTATTTCACCAGTGATCGTGTAGAACCCATCCTAGACCGATTATCCAAAGCGGTCCTTTCAGCACTCAACGGCACCCACTCTCATCTAAAATTAATCCGGGATATGCTGCACGACTTGGTCAGATTGGAAATCCATCCGGAGCGCTTGACGGAGATCGCATATGAATGGTGCTCCTTGATATGCGAGAACCGTGAAAGTCTTGAGGATTGGCAGAGTCCGAGCCTTGACCTTGTCTGTTTAGAGATCGGTTTCCGTCACCTTGATTTTCGGCGCCATTCTATCAAAGCCACGATCGCTCACACCGAACACCACCGAGGATTGGTTGATGTAGTTTTCAAGAGTCAGGAGAGCGAAGTGATTGCGGATCTTCTCCGTGCCTGGACTGCGGAGGGCGAACACCATAAACCGGCACACGCACTACTCGGCCCCTGTGCAGGGCATCTCGTTGGTCTTCACAACCTGGTCCCATTCTCCCCAAGGTTGCGGCAGCTCATCATACGCTCCGTCGAGCTCATCGGTTACAAGGGATTCGAGGGGGTAGAGGTGGAGAGATTCGTTGAATTGCTGAATGATCTCTGCGTCACAGCTGAAGATGTGGATGACATTATCGGTTGGGCAAGACTCCTCTTGGATACCATCCAATCCCCCGAGGGAACCCAATACCTATCCCATTGGTACTGGGAGTTCCTGGTGGAGTTCGCAGTTTTGAATTCAAGGTGGCTGAAACTTGACCTTGCTGGCGGCCTGAAAATCATGATATCTCTCACCGAAGCGGAGGAATGGAGCAAGTTGGAGTGCTGGATGACAATTGTCTGGATGTTATTGCCAGAGGGGGTGGATCCGGGGGAGCAGGACTTAGGCCATTCGATGACACTTCTATTCCGCCAACGACCCGGGGCTGTCCAGAGGCTCGAGCAATGGATGGAACGGTGGGGTCAAGCAAACTTCAGTTGTGTACCCGAATCGTTTCGGCAAGTCTGCAAACAAGCGCTCGAAGCAGGCCAGTGGGGCGTACCGTAAGCTTTCCTTTCGCGCTCATCAGATGTACTCTGCAAAAGTCTCACGGTGTTTCGTTCATCTTAGACCGGTTTTGTCCACCGACAAAGGAACTGAAGGATCCGCCCATGTACCACCGCCCGTCCCTTCTCAACCGTCTAGAGGAAACGAGTTCTGGGAGCTGCTATCATCCTAACATTTGAACACTATGGTCACTAGCACTCATCCGTTTTACTTTGTCCCACCATTCCAAGAACTCCTGGCGTATTAAGACCAATTTCTGTGGCGGTGGCCATTTTATTCTCGCGGATTCGATGTGATCGTGTTGTATTCTTCTAACCTGTAGCTGTCGCCGATGCTATATTTCTCTTTATCTCCCGTTGTCACCCACAATGCGCCCTGTACTAGTCCAACGTTCTCTTCGGCGGGTTGGATACCTGGACAGGGATGGTGTTTGTTCCTGATATCGCGCATTTCTGGTTTCTTATGGTTCCCTTCTCGTTTCCTCTGTCTTCCGTTGCCGTCCCATTTCCCCTCTGTATTATATTTCCACTCTTGTTCTCAACCGCTGGCTATGTTTGAGAACCGTGATCTTGCAGTGGGAGACACCCGCCCTGCTCGCAATTCAAGCTCGTGG
>Ga0307515_10015707_pt1 | contig 13930 bp, 12 predicted proteins | sample 17_EM_MG_FD_194513 | JGI IMG/M metagenome (GOLD analysis project Ga0307515, IMG submission 194513) | Populus trichocarpa ectomycorrhiza microbial communities from riparian zone in the Pacific Northwest, United States - 17_EM | ecosystem: Host-associated > Plants > Roots > Unclassified | place... | reverse complement strand
GGCCGTGCCGGTCATGGCGTGGCTGCCGGGCAGTGCGGGGCCGGCACGGTTGACCCGGATCGCGACCTCGGCGACCACCCCGGCGGCGACCGCGGCCCGGTCCAGGCGGCGCAGTTCGTGCGCGCTTTCCACGTTGACCTGGGCGCCCGCAGCCACGGCGGCGGCCAGTTCGGTGTCGGTCTTGGCCGGGCCGCCGAAGACGATCCGTTCGGCGCCGGCCGCGACGGCCAGGGCAAGCTCGCCGCCGGAGGCCACCTCGAGACCGTCACACGCCCGCGCCAGTGTTTCCACCACCTCGCTGCGGTTGTTGGCTTTGACGGCGTACAAAATCGTGGTTCTGGGGGGTAGGGCGGCGCGGACCGCGGCGGCCCGGATGCGCAGCGCGGCCGTGTCGTAAACGTAGGCGCAGACCGGCCGCGGTTGGGCCCGCAGCGCGGCCTCGACCTGCTCAGGCGTTGGCATGCAGCGGGTTCTCGACGTCGAGGTAGGCGTCGCCGCCGCCGAGCAGGCGCATCCGGACCAGCGCCTTGTGCGGCACGGTCGGCGCGGTGAACGCGGCATGGTCGGCGCGCGCCGCCGGGAGATCGTCATAGGTCTCGTCGACGACCGCGCGGACCGTGCGCCAGGCGGTGTCCTCGTCGAGGGCGTGGGTCGCGCCGAGCCTGATGATCAGCTCGCCCAGGTGCGCCTGGATCGCGGTGTAGCCGATCTTCGCGCGCAGCACGGTCTCGTCGCCGGTGCCGACGACCGAGCCGGGCCACAGCTCGACGTGCCGGCCGGCCGTGGCTAGCCGGCCCGGATGCAGGCGCAGCCCGGCGAAGTCGCGCACGGCCAGCCGGTGCGGCCGCCCGTCGACGAAGGTGGGCAGGCAGTTCTGCAGGTGTGCCTCCAGGGCGACGCCGCGCGCCGTGAGCCGCAGCAAGGGCGGCAAGAGCAGTTTCGCGTACGTCCTCAGCCAGGCCCGCGGGTCGAGCCCGGACTGTTCGACGAGCCCGCCGAGCAGGAACGGCAACGCCCCGCCGGGGACGGCCCGCTCGCCGGCGGCCAGCCGGCCGGTGAGTCCGTCGCGCAGGATGGCCGAGGCGTCGCGGCCGGAACCGGCGGGCACGGCAGCGCCGGCGGTCTCGGCCAGCAGCAGGATCCGCTCGGCGTCGGGGTCGTCGGCCACCAGGCGGTGCAGCAGCTGCGAGATGGCCGGTCCGTTGCGGGTGCTGGCCACGCTGATGCTGCGCCGGGTGGAGGTGACCTGGATGTCCAGGGACACCTTCGCGTAGTGCCGGCGCCCGTCCGCGGCGACCGGCAGCAGCAGGGTGCGCAGCGCGGCCGTGGGGGCGGCGTCGAGCTCGGCGTCCAGGATCCGCAGCACGCCGTCGGCGACGAGGCCGGCGAACCGGTTGTCGCGCTGCCACGGGTGCACGGGCTGCAGCCGGTAGCCGAGCGGCGGGGCGGGCAGCTGTGGATACGCCTGGCGCAGCACCTCGCCGACGTCGTCGCCGAGGTGCGCGTCGTCGCGGACGGCGACGAACCCGAGGGTGCTGCGGCCGGCCTCCAGGTCGTAGGCGAGCACGTCGGTGGTGTCCCAGCCGAGCCGGGTCCGCCCGCACGGGTGCAGGTTGTGCCCGGCGACGGCCAGCCGTTCCAGGTTGATCGCCTCGGCGTCCGGGTCGGTGGCCTCGACCCGGCCGGGCCGGGCGGTCGCGACGGCCAGGTTGATCACGGCGTTGCGCAATTCCGCGGCGAAGCCGCTCGCGTTGCCCGGCAACCCCGCCGGCAGCAGGGCGGTCGGGTCGGCGGCGCCGGCCGAGTCGAACTCGACCCGGCCGAACGCGTGCCGCCGCCCGCCGCCGGTGTCGCTGACGAGGCGCTCGCGTACCAGCGCCCCGCGCAGCCGCCGCCCGACCGTGTCCGCCGCCTCCGGCAGCGCGTCCAGGTAGCCGTCGACCAGGTCGGGGGCGTGCACCGCGAGGGCGGCCTGGGCGTGCGCGGCGGCGACGGCCAGCCGCCCCGTGGACAGGCTGCGGGTCATGCGTACGCCGCCATCGGGTTGTCGACGTAGGCCCAGACGTCGTCCAGCGGATCGTCGGCCAGCCGCATCGCGGTGGTGGCCTTGACCGGCAGCGGGTTTTTCATCAGGTGCCTGCCGTCCTCGGTGTCACGGGTGCTGGTCGCGATGATCCGCCAGAGCCGGGCCGGGTCCGCGCCGCGGCGGCGTTCCAGCAGGGCGACGAGTTCGGCGGCGACCGTGCCGAACGCGGCGGCGGCGAGCTTGGTGCGCAGCACCTCCGGGTCGTCGCTGGCCAGGTCGCCTTTGACGGCCGGCGCGGGATATCCGGCCCGCAGCAGCCGGCGTGCGCTGACCCGGACCCCGCCCAGGTCTCGGTAGACGATCCGGACCGGCCGCCCGGCGTCGAGCACGACCAGCGTGTTCTGCCCGTGCGCTTCCAGCGCGACACCGCGGTGCAGCACCGTGAGCAGCGACGGCACCAGGATCAAGACCAGAGCTTCGAGCCAGGCGTACGGGTCGCCGACCGCCTCGTCGAGCACGGCGCCGAGGGCGGCCAGGGGCAGCACGGCCTCGCCGGCGCCGATCCGGGGGGCTTCGCGGCGCAGGTAGGCGAGGTGGCGTTGCGGTTCGCCGTCGACGATGACGGCACCGGCGGCGGTCTCGGCGAGCACGTCCAAGGGCAGGTCCCGGGTCAACTCGCGCAGCAGCCGGGACAGCACGGGCCCGTTGTGCACGGCGGCGGGGGAGACGGTCCGCACGGCCGAGGTCATCTGCACGTCGACGGCGGTCTTGACGTGGGCGCCGCCGTCGAGCGGGGCGACGGTGCGCAGCGACATCAGCGGGCGTACCGGGCCGGTCTCGCCGTCGTCGACCAGCCAGGGGTGGGTGTCGCGGATCCGGGCGGCCTGCCATGGGTGGGCGTAGAGGACGGGTTCGGTGTCGCCGTACCAGCGTTCGGGTGGGACGCGCAGGCGGCGTAGGCGCAGGACGGGGTGGTGTTCTGGGGCGTAGGCGAGCACGTCGGCGACGGTCATGCCGCCGCGGGTGCGGCAGCAGGGGTGCAGCGGGTGGCCGTCGGTGAGCTGCTGTTCGAGCCGGCCCAGACCGTCGGGGTCGCCGACCGCGTCGCGCAGGGTGCTCGGCGCCTCGCCGTCTCCGGTCCGGGGGTTCGCCGCTCGGGCCAGGGCTAGGTTGGCGACGCTGTTGTCGATTTCGGCGGCCAGCCGGTCGGTGTGGCCGGGCAGGGCGAGGGCTCGCAGCAAGGCGCCGGGGTCGGTGTAGGCGCTGCCCCGCAGGACGGCGGCGAGTCCTGGGCCGGGCTCGGCGAAGGGGCGGAACGCGGCGGCGGGTGCCGTGAGGACCCGGCCGTCCTGGAGGGTGACCTGCGACGTTCCGTTGGCGGGCGCGAGGCCGGGGAGGGGTTCGCGGTCGAGGGCGCCGAGGAGCCGGCTGAGGACCGACGCACGTGCCGCCGGTAACGCCTCGTCGTAGGCGCCGACCAGATCGGGCCGTAGCCCGGTGAGCGCGTCCCGGGTCTGCGTGGGGTTCGCGGTGTCGGCGGGACGGATCGTCGACGAAGGCACGCACCCATTGTCGCCATCCGTCCCGGGGCCCGACGTCGCCCCCCGGGCAATCACCAAACATCATCCTAGGACGCTCTACAGGGTGTGCGCCCGCTCACCGCGAGCGCAACCACCAAAACCAAAGATCAAGAACAAAAAGGAAGCAACGACACCCACCTAATTTCGGGTCTGGGCTGGAGAAATCCGGTGGCCGCTCGGTCCGGCAGTGCTCGAGACTGGCGCGATGGAGACCGGTCCGGTGTTGTCCGCGCTGCTCGTGATCGTCCCGGCGGCCGAGGCTGCGGTCGGGGTGCACCGCGAGGTCCTGGACAGTGCGGCGGCCAAGGGCGTGCCCGCGCACATCACGGTGCTGTATCCGTTCGTCCCGCCGGACCTGATCGACGAGGCCGTGCTGGCGACGGTCCGGGAGACGGTGGCGGCGGTGCCCCGGTTCGACGCGGAGTTGGTGCGGGTGGCGTGGTTCGACGAGCGGGTGGTCTATGTGGAGCCGGCGCCCGGTGCGCGGTTCCGGGCGCTCATAGACGCGTTGTCTCGGCGGTTCTCCGGCTTCCCGCCGTATGGGGGAGCGTTCACGGAGGTGGTGCCGCACCTGACAATCGGCCACGACGCGGCCCGGGAGGTGCTGGCCGGGGCGGCGGCCGAGGTCGAGCCGCACTTGCCGATCAGGTTCCGGGTCGAGACGGTGCGCTTGATGGCGGGCACCCAGGCACCGGGATCGTGGCGCCCTCTGGCGGAGTTCCCATTGGGCTGAGTCGCCGGATCCGTCGACTCATGCGCCGGGTGCAGGTTCACCACCGGCGGATAATCACCGGTGTCCAGCTGCTCCAGCCGTCAGGAAGATGACACGGCGCCGTGGCCGGGTGTGCGCCATCATCGACACGTGACGGCCGGGCGGGCTGACCGCGTGCGGGCAACGTCCCGCTCGGCCGCGCCGGCCGAGCGGACCGAGGATCGCGCTGCCGCACCGGCGGCGGAGACGGCCGGCGGCCTGGCGGGTCTGCTGTTGCGGGTGCAGTCGTCGGCCGGCAACGCGGCGGCTGTGCGCCTGATGCGGTCCGGTGCGCCCGCGGAGATGCCGGACGACGTCGCGGGACTGATCGGCCGGCGGATCGGTGGCGGCGACGCCCTCTCGCCCGAGCTTCGGGACCGGCACGAGGACGCCGATCTGGCCGGGGTGCGGGTGCACCGCGACGCCGAGTCGGCCGGTCTGGCGCGGGCCGTGGGGGCGCGGGCGTTCACGGTCGGCCAGGACATCTTCTTCGGCGCCGGTGAATACCGGCCGCACACCGGCGACGGCGCTCGCCTGCTGGTCCATGAGCTGGTGCACACCACCCAGTCCCCGTCCGTGACGAGTGGCCTGACGGTTAGCGAGCCCGGCGACGCCCACGAGATCGAGGCGGCACGCCGGGCCGAAAGCGGCACGGTGGCCGGAGGCCGGGCGCGGACGGCGACGATCTCCCGCGAGCCTGACCAGACGGAGGGGAACGCGGCGGAACAAGCGATCCCCGAGGGCTATCGCAGTCTGCTGAAGCCGAGCCTGAACGAGGCCGACACCGCGAAGCTGGCCCAGGTCACCGGCGGCGCCGACGTCGTCGCCATGATCCGGCGGCGCGACGATGCCCGCGTCAGGATCTTTCGTATCGAGGCTGACGGCGACACGCAGGACCCGGACGTCGGCGGGCCGCATCAGGAATATCAGGCGCTGGTCGACCTGGAGCGCGACCTCACCCAGCGCATCGAGCATGACTGCGTCAGCCTCGACGTCGCCAGCGAGGCGGAGATGCTGGCGATGGCCGAGCAGTGGTTCCCGGCCCGGTTCCTGGCCGAGGCCAAGCAGGTTGCCCTCGACATGCTGCAGCACAACGCCGATGAGGCGAAGGCCGAGCTGGAGCGCTACTCGGTGCAGGTGTGCTCGCCCGACATCGAGGGCCTGCTCGCTGCCGATCAGGCCCTCGACCAGCTGGCTCCGTTCGGCCTGGCGAACTCGGTGCGGATGGCCGAGGAGGCGTTGTCGAAGTACGCGCCGCCGGCCGGTGTGCTGACCCCGGAGGAGTTCGCCCGCAACATTCCGCCGAACGAGCAGTCGGTGATGGTCGACATCGCGAACCTCGACCAGAACCGGCGGATGCTGGCCGCCAAGACCCCGATCTATCAGGCGGCCCGGTTCTCCTACGGGCGTACCTATCCGATTCTGCTGAGCAGCGGTTATGTGCCGGGCTCGTTCGCCATGGCCGACCCCACCGAGCTAGGCAAGGTGGCGGCCGGCCCGGTCACCGAGGTCCTGGAGAACATCGAGCGGGTCCAGAAGGCGATCAATGACGACGAGCTCAAGGTCTGGAACATGCGCGATGTCCTGCGCATCACCCAGGAGCGCCTGAATGTGCGGCATCCGGTGCTGCTCGGGGCGATCGACGCGAAGATCGCCGAGATCAAGAGTGACGAGACGTTCCTGGGCTGGGTGAGGGCGGCGCTGGCGATCACCACGACGATCCTGGCCGGCATGCTGTTCACCCCGGCGGCCGGTGCGGCGGTGGCGGGCCTGTGGGGCGCCGGCGCTCTGTACGGCAGTATCCGCGACTACCTGAACGAGGAGGCGGCCGAGAACATCGCGCTGGACGCCTCGGTGGCGGATCTGTCGCTGAACGAGCCGAGCCTGACCTGGGTGCTGTTGGACGCCGCGTTTCTGCTCATCGACATGGCGACCGTCGCGAAGTCGTTGCGGGCCGCGGCGCGCACGCTCGCCTCGCAGGCTGACGCGACGGCTGCGGCGGCGTTCCGGCGGGAGGCCACCGAGGCGCTCGGCGAGCAGGCCGGCGAGCAGCTGGCCACTCGCGCCGCGGCCCGGTTCGGCATCGCCGAGGCGGCTGTGGCGGCCGGTGAGGCGGGGCTGTCCCGGGCGCGGACGGCCCTGGCCGGCCTTGAGCTCTCCGACGACGCGATCGCCCGAGTGCTGGCCAAGGCGCGGGTGGGTCCGGTGGCCGACCGGGTCAACAAGGTCAAGGGCCAGCTGCTGGAGGAGCTGGCGCACGTGGACGTGCGGCGCCAATTGGCAGCGGGAGCGTCCGATGTGCTCGGCGTGGGCGACAACGCGGGCCTGGAGCTGATCGAGGGGCACCGGATCGCCGACCTGAGCCGCCGTCAGCTGACCGACGGGGTGATCGCGCGGCGCCTGCCGGACGGCTCGATCGAGATCGTCACGGTACTCGAGTCGAAGGCCGGGGCGAGCGCGGCCGAGGGGCTGCGGACCGCGTCGTCGGGGGTCGGGCGGCGCGACGAGTTCGCCAGGGTGGTCATCGCGGAGGATGCCGAGGCGGTGGAGGCGCTGCTGCGGCGCAGCGGGCTCAAGACCGACGCGGACGCGGTGGCCGCCGGCAGCAGCAAGGTGTCCCGGCGCGCGCAGAAGGTGATCGCCGAGGACAAGGGCATGCGCGACATGGTGACCCAGTCCGAGTGGGGCGGCCAGATCCGCAAGGACGTCGAGCGGCTGAGCCCAGACACCGTGCCGGGGGAGACGGAGCTCTCCTCGACGCTGGACGAGGTGCCGGCCGAGATCCTCGTCGACGGGGTGCCCACCCGGGTGCGGTTCAGCCCGACGCGGGCCCGCTTCGTCGGGGTCGTCCCGGAGGATGTGCCGGTCGCCGAGATCACGGCGAGTCTCACCCCCGAGTTCAACTTCGCCATGATGCAGACCGGCGGTACGGCCGCCGACCTCACGGCCCGCGCGGAGCGACTCGTGTCCGAGGCCGCGACACCCTGAACGGGCTAATGCCCTCTGGCCAGCCTTACCACTAGTTTTCGCAAGGTCATCACTTCCGCCGCGTATTGCGTCTGATGCGAATCCGCGACAGTGCCTGGCGGGTAGTGATCCGGACCAGGTACGCACGCGGGTCCTGGACGATGTCGAGGTCGACGCCCATCCATCGCAACCAGGTCTCCTGCAGGATGTCCTCCGCGTCGGCGGCCGAGCCGAGCAGCTCATAGGCGACGGTGAACAGCAGATTGCGGTGGGGCGAGGAACGCCTCGGTGGCGGACTTCATGACCGCTTTGTGACACCCGCGATCGGTGGTGCAGGCCACACCATCGCGCCGTCACAGGGATCGGGTCGTCGGCATCTCCATGTTCGTCGGCACGCCGCGTGAACGGTCCGCGCGGTACGCAACTCCACGAGTGAGGACGAACTATGGAGCCCCGCATCAACCTGATGACCAACGATCTCGGCGCCAGGATCGCCATGCGGATATACAACGTCAGCCTGGCGATCAAGCAGTCGCCGCTGTCCAAGGCCACCCTGACGAACTGATCGGCAACCCCAAACCCACCTTGAGGAAGGAACACCGTCGCCATGTCCACGCCCACGCAGAACCTCCAGTCGCGTCTGCCCGATCCCACCCAGTTCTTCCCCGAGCTTGTAGTAATGGTCGGCACCATGGTGAAGGCCATCCAGAACGACTCGATTCCGCAGACCACCATCAACCTGGTGCAGCTCCGCGCCGGGCAGATCGTCGGCAGCACGTACCACACCGTCGGGCAAGCCGGTCAACTTCGCGGGGCCGGGGAAACCGAGGAGCGCATCACCGCCGTGGCCTGCTGGCAGGACGCCCCGTATTTCACCAACGCCGAACGGGTAGCGCTGGAACTCGTCGAGGCCGTCCTCACCCCGAATCCGTTCGGGGATCGCGTCCCGGACGAGTTGTACGCCAAAGCAGCCGCCCATTATGACGACAAGGCGTTGTGGACGCTCACCCTGGCGATCAGCCAGGTCTGCTACCTCATCCCTGTCGCTCTCGTCGCCAAGCCGATCCCCGGCATGCCCCCAGGGAAGAACTACAGCAAGTAACGCGACGAGGCTCAAGGCGAGGATGCACGGCAAGGCTGCGGCCCGGATATCGCCTGGCCGCGGCCTTGCCGCGCCAGGCGGACACCACAGCCAGTAGGCAGCGACCTCATCCGCGCTCGGTCGTGGGGGTCTCGCCCGCGGCCAGGCGGGCGGCGAGGTCGTCGATCAGCCGGCCGAGCAGTCGGGTCAGGTCGCGGCGGTCGCTGGCCGTCCAGCCGGCCAGCGCGTCGGTGAACCAGCCGTTTACGACAGCCAGGTACCGGCCGGTGGTCCGCCGGCCCTTCGCGGTGAGCGTGATCAGGCGGGCCCGCTGGTCGTGCGGGTCGACCACGCGCTCGACCAGGCCGCGCCCCTCCAGCGCCTGTACGTGCCGCGTGGCGTGCGGGCCGGCGACCTGCATCTGGGCGGCAATCTGACCGATGCGCAGGGGCTCGTCGGCGCCATGCAGGATCACCAGGATCGTCATCGCCGGCCGCTCCAAGGGCAGGCCGGTCGCTGCTACAGCCCGCTCGTACAACTCGCCGCGGCCGAGCACGGTGCTCAGCCGGGTGAGGTGGGGAACGAGCTCCGTCAGCATGTCTTCGGCCATCCTTACCTCCGATTGATAGTTACCTAACTTAGGTATACAGTTCGGCCAGCCTCAAGAGCTTACCTAACTTAGGTAAAGGAGTGGAACATGGTGGAAGTACTGATCGTCGGCGCCGGACCGACCGGACTCACGCTGGCGTGCGATCTGGCCCGTCGCGGGATCAACTGCCGGATCATCGAGCGGGCCGGGCAATACGGCACCGCGTCGCGGGCCAAGACGATCCAACCGCGGTCGCTGGAGGTCGCCGACGACCTCGGCGTGGTGGACCGCATCCTGGCGCGCGGCACAGTCCACGTGCCGACGCGCCACTACGACCGGGACCGGGTCGTCTCCGAGGCGGTCGAGGCCGCGGTGGGCGTCACGCCCGGCCCGGACTTCCCGTACCCGGCGCCCGTCTGGATTGCCCAGCCGTACGTGGAGGCCGCGCTCCGGAACCGTCTGGCCGAGTTGGGCGGCCGGGTGGAACTGGGTACCGAGGTGATCAACCTCGTTCAGGACGCCAACGGCGCGACGGTGACCGTGCGAACCGCGGCGGGGGTCGCGACCATCCCCGCCCAGTACGTAGTGGGCTGCGACGGCGGCCGCAGCACAATACGCCAACTGGCCGGCTTCACGCTGCACGGCACCAGCCTGCCTGAGCACCGCTGGTACCTGGGCGACGTGCGCACCGACCGGCTCGACCGGCACTGCCAGCACCTGTGGATGACGCCCGAGCACGGAGTGCTATCGCTGTTCCCGCTCCCGCACACCGACACCTTCCAGTTCCAGGCGTCCATCCCGGCCGACGACCACGAGCCGGCCGAACCGTCGCTGGAGCTGTACCAGCAGATCCTTGACGAACGGGCCGGACTTTCTGGCGTGCGGCTGTCGGATCCGAGTTGGCTGTCGCTATACCGGATCAACGTGGCCATGGTCGACCGGTACCGGATCGGTCGGGTCTTCCTCGCCGGCGACGCCGCGCACGTCCACTCGCCCGGTGGCGGACAGGGCATGAACACCGGCATCCAGGACGCCTACAACCTCGGCTGGAAGCTCGCCGCCGTGTTGTCGGGCACCGATGCAACGCTGCTCGACACCTACCAGACGGAGCGGATGCCGATTGCGCGGGCCGTGCTGGACGACAGCACTGCGCGGCTGCACATGCTGATGCGCGCCGCCGGTGACGGCGACGGTCAGCGTGCCCAGCGCGACCTGACCGACGACTTCACCACCGGCCTGACTATCGCCTACCCCGGCAGCCCACTCTCCTGCCCGGGGTCAGCCGGTCGGGTCCGGGCCGGTGACCGCGCGCCCGACGCGCCGAGCCGGGACACCGACGGCCGCCCTATCCGCCTGTTCGACATCTTCCGCGGCCCACACTGGTCGCCTTCGGCGCCGCCCCGCACCTCGTCGACACACCGTACGGGCCGGTGCGGGCGCACGCAGTGACCGACCAGACCGGTACTGCGCGGCGCGTGTACGGCATACCCGGCGACGGCACCGTGCTCATCCGGCCCGACGGGTACATCGCGGCGGTGGAGATGGCCTGACCAGATAGCCCCGGCGACACCATCCGCACAACGGCACGAGCATGCCGGCGGATCCACGACGTACGCCAAGGTGGCGGCGTCAGATCACCAGCTGGTCGTCTGCGTGGCTGAGAGAGCGCAGGCAGGGGCGCAGGAGATCGATGATCGGTTCCGGGGGTGCGTCGCGGAGGTCGTTGAACTGGAGGAGATGTCGACTGACGATCACGCCCATGATGGTGGCGCTGATCAGCGCTGCCTGTACGTCGGCGTCGTCGGTGAGCGCAACTCCTCGCGAAGCCAAAGAGTGACCACCGCACCGTGGGGGTCTGGGGGCTCGGCCCCAGGTAGGCATACGAAAAGACCTGGGTCCGCGCTTTGCGCGGACCCAGGCCTTCCAACCTCTCGCCGCCGAGGCCGGCACCACCTGGTCCAACTACGCCCCAGGCGACCACGGACGATAGCTCTAGTGCTCTGACCGAGCGAGAGCCACGATGGCGTCCACCACGGGGGCGAGGCGCTCGGCCAGCGCCGAGTTCCACACGCCGAGCAGGTGGTGAGTCGCTATCCGGAAGGCCAGGGCCCGCACCAATAGCTGCTCCCATTCGGCGATGCCCTGCCCCAACACGGGTATCGACTCGATCGGGGTGCCGGGCCAACAAACCGCATCGACCACAGCGATCGCGGTTCCAAGACCCGCCGGCCGCCAATAAGGCGCCCAGTCGATGATTGTCGCTGGCATTCCTTCGGCGAACAGGACATTCCCCAGCAGGTCACCATGGATCATCTGCGACGGCGACTCCACGCGACGGAACTCGGCCGCGAAGCGCTTGAGCATCGGATCGGCAGGTAACGGCTCCTCTTCCCACGCCATCCGATCTGCGCGAGCCCAGGCGTCGTCCGAGGTGTCGATGAACGTCGGCCTCTCAAGACCAGCGATCGCGCGATGGAACGCATCCCCCGCCCGGACGACATCGGACACCCGCGTTTCGTCCGCAGCACCGGGAACCCATTGCAACGCTTCCCAACCGTCCACGACCCACTGGCCCGATGCGGCTCTGATCGGGCGCGGCACCCGAAACTCGTGAGTGTGCTCAAGGAGCTCAAGCACACCTGCGCGCCAGTCCGCCTCTTCCCCACCTGCGGTCGGGCGGATGACCACAGGCCCTGCTCTCCATGTCAGCCCACGGCCACCGTCGAGCTTCTCCCGAGTGGCCCCACCGACACCGAACGCGGCAAAAACTCGGTCCGACGGTTCTCTTCGAGCGGTCACGCGCGCATCGTATCCAGCCATCACCCCGCGCGGTTGTTGGAGGAGATCGGCGCCAGCCTGGTCGACCGACTCCAGGAGGCCAAGGAGCAAGGCTGGATGGGTGAAGTCGCCGCGATCGAGACCACCATGGACGCCGCCGGCCCCATAACCGACATCGTGCTGTGTGGACCTGGACCCCTCGTTCGCCGAGGCGGATATGTCGGGCATATGGTCGGCGGTCTCCGGATGGCAGGCAGTCGACAAATCGCCAAGCTGTGAAGAGGTGGTCGCTGGGGTCAGGCTGGGCTGAGTTCCAGGTGGGCTATTGCGGGCATCGGCAGGTCGAGGGTGATTTCGGCGGTGCCGTCGGGTCCGGCGGTGATTGTTTGGGGCGGTTCTGCTTCGTTGAGGTGGTCGGCGGCTTTGAGGGTTTGCCATTGCTCGTCGGTTGGCCAGTCCGCGTCGCCGGCGAGGGTGGTCCAGTGGGTGCTCAGGTTGGCGTGGTCGGTGTCGATTCGCCAGGTGCGCAGGGTGTGTGGGCCGGGGGTGAGGCCGCTGTATCTGATGGTGACTGTGCGGTTGAGGTCGGTGCTGCCGTGCATTTTGGACTGGTCGAGGGTGCCGTTCCAGAGCAGCGTTGTGGTGGTGCCGTCGGCTGTGCGGGCGGCCCAGGCTTCGACGAGGCTGTCGGCGCCGTCGCCGGTCAGGGTGGTCGGGAGGGTGGTTTCGCCGAGGCGTTGGGCCAGGGTGAGGGCCCAGTATTTGGGCTTGGCGAGGTTGCCGACGGTGAGCAGGCCGAAGCCGCCGTGCAGCAGGCGTTGGGGGCGGCCGAGTTCTTCGAAGTGGTCGGAGGCGACCCAGGGGGCGAGGGCGTCGATGCGGCCGGCGGCTGAGCGCATGCCGCGTAGCAGGAAGGTGGCGGCGAAGACGGTGTCGTTGATGGGGTGGCCGTGGGTGGCGGTGACGCCCCATTCGGTCCAGAGCAGGGGGCGGCCGTCGGCCAGGGGGCGCAGGTCGAGTGGGGGTGTGCCGTAGACGTGGGTGGAGAGGAAGTCGGTGTGGTGGGTGGTCTGGTCGTCGATCCAGCCGACCGCTGCGGTGGCGGGGCCGCCGACGCGCAGGTCCGGGTCGACTTCTTTGATGGCGCGGGCGGTGGTGTCGTAGAGCTGCCAGTATTCGGCGGGGGTGCCGGTCCAGAAGACGGAGAGGTTGGCTTCGTTCCAGACTTCGAAGTTCCAGTTGTTGACGACTTGGTCGCGGCCGTAGCGGTCGAGCAGGTGTCGGGTGAGGGTGCGGATGAGTTCGGCCCAGCGGTCCCAGTCGTGTGGTGGGGAGATGATCCCGCGGTAGGTGAAGACGGTGTGGGTGGGGTTGGTGGCGAGGTCGTGGGGCATGAAGCCGAGTTCGACGACGGGGTGCAGGCCGAGGGTGAGCAGGGTGTCGTAGACGCGGTCGATGCCGGTGAAGTCGTAGTGGGGGGTGCCGTCGGTGAGGCGGTAGGTGCCGAGGTCGTCGTCGAGGATGCCGTGGGCTCGGACGGTGCGGACGCCGAGTTCGTCGTGGATGCGGCGTAGTGCCTGGTGCAGGTCGGTGCCGATGGGGTGGCCGCCGGTGGTGTCGGTTTCGAGTAGGTGGCTGAGGTGTTCGGAGCCGACCATGGCTTGCCAGATGCGGGGCAGGGGGCCGGTGTCGCCGTTGGTGTCGACGGTGAGGGTGACGGCACCCCCGCCCGCGGTGGTGGCTGCGCGGGCGGGGGTGCTGAGGGGGCCGATTGTGGTGACGGTTGCTAGTGGTGCGACGGCGTACCAGTAGGTGGTGTCGGGGTTGATGGTGGTGTCGGCGTAGGGGCTGTGGGGGACGGCGAGGACGTCGCCGCCGCCGTGGTCGACGAGGGTGTAGGGGCCGTCGGGTGTGGTGGCGCGGTGGATGGCGTAGCCGATGGCGCCGGGTACGGGGTTCCAGTGCAGGGTGATCTGGCCGCGGCCGCCGGTGGCGACCAGGCCGGTGGGTGGGTCGAGGTCGGCGGGCCGGGTTTCGCCGGGTGCGCGGTCCTGGGCTCCGCCGGCGCCCATCAGGGCGGCCCAGCCGGCCTGGGCGGATGCCGTCATGGGCGGTCCTTGAGTTGGGGCAGGTGCTGCCCGGCGGGCACGTTGAAGGT
>Ga0307515_10015706_pt1 | contig 13930 bp, 6 predicted proteins | sample 17_EM_MG_FD_194513 | JGI IMG/M metagenome (GOLD analysis project Ga0307515, IMG submission 194513) | Populus trichocarpa ectomycorrhiza microbial communities from riparian zone in the Pacific Northwest, United States - 17_EM | ecosystem: Host-associated > Plants > Roots > Unclassified | place... | reverse complement strand
AGAAGTGTCGGCACGGAAAGTGTATGGAAGTGGTGGGTGGATGATGGATACATTAAAGACTCCTCATATTTTATGGTTGAGGGATGCTTTTCATGGATGGTTGTAGTGGGAAGATTTGTTCTCTGAAAGCTATAGATTTTTGGGGAGGGTAACAGCTCATCTAACCTTTCTTTCGCATCCCATTTATGAGAATAATTAAGTAATTAATCACATCTTGGATAACAAACTAATTAAGCTGCTGTAAGTAATCTCTCTGGTAATTATTTGCAATAAATAGGGATTTATGTTGTTCAAGGAAGGTTAGAGAGGTTCACACCCATCAACTCTTAACCAATTAACATGGAAATGGAGCTTTCTAAGTCTAATCGCTCCTGTTTTGGAATATTTGCAAGATGCCACGAGCAATCATGATCCATGGGGAAAAAAGAATTTAATTAGTAATTCATAACTTCATCTTATTATTCCATCCAAGTGAGTTAAGCCATGACACTATGGTAAATATATTAAAATAATATTTTTTTATTTTTATAATTTTTTTATATTAGATAATAAATGATATAAAAATTAAAAAAAAAATTAAATACTCTTTAAAATCACAAGGTATTTAGTAATTAGGTTGACATGAGTCAAGGGAAACAAGGACTTGAAGTTGAGACCTTGAAATTAGACTTGTATGGTCGGGAGTGATCCTCTCTTCGTGTCGTCCTCAAGTCTCTCTTGTTCGGAACATCAAAATGTTTACGTTAGGGAATGGTCGGTTTAAATTCATGCATTCTCTTCGGGAAGGAAATCACCGTGCTGATTACTCGGCGAGAATATTGGGTTCATCTCCTGATTCGCATGGGAGTTGCTTTTATTCGCAGGCAGTTTTTTTTCTTGTGATTTCCTCTTTTATACCCCCCAAAAAAGCTTAGACCTATATGGTCTCAGGTAGTACAAGGTTATTTTCTAGAAAGAAATGTCCATGCATATCTTGAGTAAACCTATTTTTACGTGTGTATGGTAATATGGTATAAAATTATTTTTTTGATTGAAAATGCATGAAAAAACATCAACACGCCAAAACCAATAAAACAATATTAAAAAACACCATTTTAATATTTTTAAATATATTTAAAAATAAAAATTATCTCACAGTCGCTGCAGCTTTGCATGCAAGACTTGTAAAAACATAAAATTAACCTAGGTACGAAGCAAGCAAAGAATCGCCCATCAAGTAGTAAACTTTCGCACCTTGAGTTCATATATGCGGCGTGCCTTCAGGAGTCACTTTCCCCCGGCTGTTTAATATATAGCCACGTTTGCTTTTTGGGCTTTTAGCTCGTAAGCCCAATAAACACCTGTGGGGATATTGAAAGTTGAGTATGGGCCAGAAGAAAACGCACACTTCTTTAAAAAAAACCCATGGGCCTCGTAGCACATTATGAGCTCTTCTTTCCCTAAGGAAATCTTGCGGTGCACCAAACCAGCTGTTTAATGTTGATGCCTTTCTTTCTTTCTTTGTTTTTTTTTTTTTAACTCGCCTCTTTTAATAACCTACCTGCCTATCTATCTATATAGAATGTTTTCTCATATCCTTGTATATATAAAAAATGAATTACTTATAAATTTTAGTTTATGCATATCCTTGTATATATAAAAAATGAATTACTTATAAATTTTAGTTTAAAAAAAAAAAGTAATGTTTTGGGTTTAGCATATCTCACACTGATCTTGTTTGTTTTTATATTTTAAAAGTGTTTTTAAAAAATTTTAAATTTTTTTTTTTATTTTAAATTAATATGTTTTAGTGTTTTTAATTATTTAGATTAAACTATATAAACATTTGCTCTCAAAATTTAATGATATATATCGACAAGGATTAATAACACTCAAGATATCAATCTCTACGCTATATAGGAGTATCCAATGAGCCCTTCAAGCATTGGCTGCGAGAACTTTATAAATTATTAATAACGGGTCAAAATAAATATAAAAAACAAATAAAAAAAAAAGCCCATAATAAGATTGCTTTGCAAGACAATAGGGTACATTTCTAGGCCAACACGACAAGAAAGGCAAGAAAATATAATAAAATAAAATTAGCTTAGTTTTTACAGTGTTTTTTATTTTAATAATATTTTTTATTTTTAAAAAATTATTTTTAAAATCAACATATTAAAATAATCTAAAAATATTAAAAATATATTAATTTAAAATAAAAAACCAAATAATAAGTTTTTTAATTGTATTTTTAAAACGTAGTGTCAACACTGTCAACACATCTGTTTGGAAATAAGTTAAGATCGGGCTCTGCCAGCTGTGTAGAAAGAGACCAGTTGCTTGCGACCAGGCTAATCGATGCAGCCAGAGATTCCATGCTGTCTCGAGAGAGACTTGTGGAGAATGACAGACTCCAAGAACAAAGAGGAGAGGGTTATTACCTGTTATGAAGAATATGTAATAACAAATGAATAATCTCTCTCTTTCCTTGGTTTTTCTGGTTCTGTGTTTCAGGGGAAGACTGCAACATCCAGGAGCTGGCGAAGTCTTTGTTCACGTCTTAATTTTGCCTTCTTTTTTAAATAATGGACGCCTTCTCCGGTCCACACTAGGCTGTTCATGTCACTCCAAACCACACTGCAAGTTGAGTCCTAGTACCCACAATGGGATTCTGCAGTCCTTTGTTCTCATTGTAATAATGTTCATTTTTTATACTGAATTTGCTCCTTGAGAAATCCCTTACATCAATTCAGTATTATAAATGAATTTCACTAATGAATCTTGAAAAAATAATTATTAAAAATAAATCTAGGAAGAACTTCTCGATAAAATCAACTTTTGTCATTCATTTTACATGAACTATCTTACAAATACACATATTTCGTTGTGTAATCTCCTAGTACTACTTAAAAATTCTAATATTTGAACTCATCTTACTCGTGTCATGTCCAATTTGCTTGTTATTATGAGCAATGTTATAAAACACAATAAGCCCTTGGGTTAAAGTCCTTATGTGAATTTAAAACAATATTATTTTAAAAATTAAAAAAAATAAACTTAAAACAATATTATTTTAAAAATTAAAGAAAAAACTTATATTGAATCTCTTTTAAATTTTAATTAGATCATGAATGAATTGATTTGTTGAATTGATCAGATTTAATCAGGTTAATTCTTAACTCAATCCATCATAAAACTCGAATAAAATCAAATCTTAATAAATCAGCAAATTATTGAACTAATTTAGTGTATCTTATCATATTTAATTAACTCCTTTTCAAGATTAATTCGTATGGTGTTTTTATTTAACATGAAATATATGCTTTCCATAAGGTGCCGCGGCACAACTCCCGAACAAAAACACTCGAAATCTTTAGTACACGAAAAAGAAGCATGTTAATTAATATTCAAAATATCGCTGTGCTAGTGCAAAATAAAACAATTGGATTCCCTTCTTCCTCGTACAAAATCGCTCGTTCATACATACTCAACGTTACGGTGGAGTGGTGATAAATTAAGTAATATTGTAGTTATCTAAGCAGGTATAATACATTTTAATCTATTTCATGGACTATGAATACTGATTTTAATTTTTAATTAATTACAGAATAGGTAGAAGCAGGGACCTCGCACGCATGTACAGCAACAGCTAGGAGTGGACTGGTGGAGACCCTTGAATCCATCGCCATCCAAGCTGACGGCCTCTACTATCTCCGTCAAGGAAGTACATATGCGTACGGCAGGTTCCTTAAAGGGAAATGCGTATTTAGTTTGATCGAGGGGCTGGATTTGCACTGAGAAATTGTGTAGCGTTTGCTTTGCACCTTTACTTTACTGGGTGCTATGGCAGCAAAGAGCAAGATTGATCAGTAAGGTAAGAAGACAGTATCTTTTTAGGCACTTCCTATTTCTTCATGTGTGAAATGTTTTTGCATATAGAGGTTTTTGCAACCTTAAACTTTTTGGAGACCTGAACTAAACTAATTAAGTTCCTGACTCAATTTAGTCACTCTTCTTTTACATGTTAGAGATTTAGCCACTCCCCTTTAACCTTTCTTTGGAACTAGCTTGCTTCATTACCTCACTGCAATCTTACCATGATCTCTTACCCTTGGAAAGAATGCCACTAATTCCTAGACAACACCTTCCTCTTATAATTGAACATGCAACCGACCTCCTAGCACCATTACTCACTGTGTGCACACACAAACATAAAGCTGGTGTGGCTGGTTTTTCTGCTGACCTTCAAGCACACACCAAGGTTGTTTTCTGAATTTACCCATCTTGTTCTAAAGACCATTTGATCACTACAACGAATTAAAAGTGAAAGGATGGAAGCAACCTCGTCATCATAATTGTTTGGTCTCTTATGTTCGTATTTCCACATGATCAACTGATCAAGCAGTCAAAGAGTATACTTCAGTTGAGACCAGTTTATGTGGTTGTCAGCCTCTTGAGCGACTGTCTATTCATTAATACAATTTAATGCATTATACATAGTCTTAATTTAAGGGAATAAGTTTTCTTTTCCATTATGGATTAGCTTGATTGGCTGCTTTCCTGGGAACATTGCATGGTTTTTTCAAGCATGGATGAGGTTTGAATGCTTTTTTCTCTTTCCTTTTTACCACGAGTTTTGCAAAATCCCACATCTGTATTCTCCCTGTAAAAACCTTTGTTTCTTATGTTAACAATAGTGGGAAGGATGATTTTCAAATTTCTCATGTCAAGGTTGTAATTGAAGGTGTCAAGTCATATTGATTGGTTCATGATATCTAAGGTTAATTAGTTGAACCATTCTTTATTGTATTTCTTGTTGATCAAACAATGCTTTTGGCCCAAAACTAGAGTGGCTTTCACTGAAGCAAACCTCTGCAGCAAAATCGGACATCTATTTCATTTTCATATTTGACAGGAAATTTAATACATCTATGTTTCTTTACTTAGTGCAGTTTTAAGACTGTACTATCTCAAGTAAATTCCAAAGAACAAGCAAAGCACGCAAATTCCTAAAGCACCATGGCAGAGGAGGATGTTTATACAAAAGATGGAACAGTGGATTATCGTGGGAATCCAGCTAACAAAAAGGAGACGGGAACCTGGAGAGCCTGCCCTTATATTATAGGTACATTCTCTAGATTTTCTATTACAAACAGGGCAATCTGATTATAAGACACATGCTTATCTGTTTTAGCCTTTATCAACAGGAAATGAATTTTGTGAACGATTGGCTTACTATGGGATGAGCTCCAATCTGATTCTTTATTTCAAGCACAGACTGAATCAACAAAGCGCTACAGCTACTAGAAATAACTTGAATTGGGGTGGAACGTGCTATCTCACTCCATTGATTGGAGCATTCTTTGCTGATGCTTATCTTGGTAGATATTGGACGATTGCTTGTTTCTCCATCATATATGTTATGGTAAGTTTTACTTAGAATTATTAATGATTTCCACTGTACATGATTTGATTTCCAACTTGGTGATCAATGTTCTTTCTTGACATCTTTAATTATGAAGATGCTGAAACTCAAAAGAGTTTCCCGTTGCATTTGATTTCGATGTGCGTCAGTACTGTCTTAGAATCATATTAATTACTAGAATTTTCTTTCTTTAAGAAAAATGGTCTGCAGAAAAATATTGACAAGAAAGAAGATGATTTATCTTCAATTTGTACCTCAGGGACCACCTTTTTTTGTCCAACTTAATCCATTCTTTGTGGTTATCTTCAACTATATATGTAGTTCTTAGAATGTATCAAATATTCTGGGACAAGGTTGTCTTATCACAAGCTTTTAATTTCACAGGGGATGACACTTTTGACAATCTCAGCTACTGTCCCTGGCCTAAGGCCAAAATGTTATGCAGAAGATGATTGTAATCCAACAGATGCTCAAAGTGCATTAGCTTTTGTATCACTTTACCTAATAGCACTAGGCACTGGTGGTATTAAGCCTTGTGTCTCATCCTATGGAGCAGATCAGTTTGATGACGCTGATGAGGTTGAGAAAAAACACAAGAGTTCTTTCTTCAACTGGTTCTACCTCTCAATTAATGTTGGTGCTCTTATTGCCGGTTCTGTGCTGGTTTGGGTACAAGATAATGTGAGTTGGGGTTGGGGTTTTGGCATTCCAGCAATAGCCATGGCAATTGCGGTTGCGAGCTTCTTTTCAGGTACTCGGTTGTTCAGGTATCAAAAGCCTGGAGGCAGCCCTCTTACTCGCATCTGTCAGGTGCTGTTGGCATCCTTCAGAAAAAAGAAAGTTGAAGTTCCAGCTGACAAGGCTTTGTTGTATGAGACTGCGGATGCCGAATCCAACATCAAAGGAAGCCGCAAGCTTGACCATACTGAAGAATTTAGGTTAGTGTCTTTGCTGATTACACGTATAATAACATAGATGAATTTGTGTTCTAGACTAACTTGCATGCAGTTCAGGATACAGCAATTAATTAAAAGAATTTTGATGTCTCATTTTGAGATTAACGTTGCTGCATCACAGAAGTGATTTGACGGGATCCATTCAACAACAACTCCTCTGAAGCTATGATCAAGTTCCATGTTTTCTCCGTCCCTAAGGAAAACATACAGAAATGAGGCTATTTCCAGATCTTAAGGGCTAAATTATGCTAGTAAACTGCTTTAATGTGCAGCAAATTAATAAACCATACCCATACCACGTATGAAAACATAAAATGGTTCGATGCCAGTGTGATTAAATTTCGGAATTCCCATCTAAAAAAAGCATTCAACTCCAATAATTTACAATGCCACTACCAACATACAGGCAAGACTACTTTATTCCGGCTTCTAGAATCGAACTTCTATTTAGTTTCATAACTTCGTTTTCTTTATAATCTTCTCTTCAGTTTCCTTGACAAGGCAGCAGTGGAAACAGAAAAGGACGACATAAAGGGGCCAGTAGACCCATGGAGACTTTGCACTGTAACCCAAGTTGAGGAGCTAAAGTCTATCATTCGGTTGCTTCCCATATGGGCCACAGGTATCATCTTTACTGCAGTGTACAGCCAGATGGGGAACCTATTTGTGCTGCAAGGTGAACAGATGGATAAATATGTTGGAAACTCCAATTTCCAGATACCATCTGCATCTCTATCAATCTTTGACACTCTTAGTGTCATTTTTTGGGTCCCGGTCTATGACCGAATTATTGTCCCAGTTGCAAGAAAATACACCGGACACAAAAATGGCTTAACTCAACTGCAGCGGATGGGCATTGGTCTCTTCATATCAATATTTTCCATGGTATCTGCAGCAATCTTGGAACTTAAAAGACTTGAAATGGTGAGAAGGCACAACTCCTACGAACTTAAAACCGTGCCCTTGTCTATATTTTGGCAAGCTCCACAGTATTTCCTGATAGGGTGTGCAGAAGTTTTCACATTCATCGGACAGTTGGAATTCTTCTACGAGCAAGCACCTGATGCAATGAGGAGCATGTGTTCTGCCCTATCACTCACCACCGTCGCACTTGGTAGTTACTTAAGCTCTCTTCTTGTAACCATTGTTACAAGCATCAGCACTAAGAATGGAAAGCCTGGATGGATACCGGAGAACTTAAATTATGGTCACATTGATTACTTCTTCTGGCTACTGGGAGTACTCAGTGTGCTGAATCTATGTGTCTTTCTCTTGATCTCAAATTGGTACACGTATAAAAAGCCAGTGGGAACTCTTCGTTGATCACTACTTAACCTCCATTAATTATGATTGTAAAGCAATTGTACATCAAGTTCCATCCACTGCTTAAGAATGTTCTCTCTCTAGCCAATTGCACATCGAGTCTAGCTATGGCAAGACAACAGTTTCTTTGCTTGTTTTCTCAAATAACTGTACTAGTAAATGAAATATTGTCAAGAAAGAAGTGAAATACATGCAAGTTATGGTTAAGCCAATGTGTACTTTCTTTGTGTGTGTGTGTGTGTGTGTGTGTGAGCGCGCATATAACTTCGGACTAGTCAATGCGCACTCCTCAACAAATTATCCTACTTTTCTTGGAGCCAAAATGGTGATGAGCCAGAAGTGAACAGCTTCAATGAACAGAGTGGGAGATGTTCTAAAAAAACCAATTATGTATACTTTTGAAAGGTGGAATTAAGTATCTAACAATTTGTTTAATGGCAGATTATCGATGTGGGCTAATTCACAAACACGGGGGTAAGAATTAAGATGGCTATTTGCCACAAACACGGGTAAAAAGATGAAGTTGCACATAAATTAATTAGCTAATCATAAAATTAAATCCACGATTTCAACACTGAATTTAAAAGGCACGGAAGATGTTTAGGTACTCTACTTCCCAAGTTCATATCCAAATTTGGGTTATGGGCGTTTAGGTCAGTAGCCCTTTAACATTTCAATGTGTTATTCTCGTGGGCTTGCACCGGAGCTTCTGTTTGATCAAGCAGAAGTCACAGGGGACCATATTTTGGGCTTTCCGTTTTTTCCTTTTCACCTCAACCAATCCTCTTCAGCATTGAAATGGTTCAAACCCAGCTCATGTGATCATCTAGCTCTATGCTAACAACAGCAGAAACTGCTCTCAGCCATTCATCGCTGGAAAAAGGGTCCGCAAACGTCTGCAAGAAGCCAAAACAGGTAAAACTGACAGACAAAGAAATCTTGCTATAAAAGCAGGGGGGGAATTGGTGGTTTCCCTGTTCTTGTTTTAAACCGGATTGCCTTCCAACTGTTCGACGAAACGGTTAAACATGTTTCCGTTCCTTTAATTTTTTTTCAATTTCAGGCATTGAGAATCTGAAATCAGTGGGTTTCGACAAGTACCTGAGGAAAGTAGGATTAGGAAAAGAAGATCGCTACTTCTGGAAGCAAGTAGGCAAGTCGCTCCTCTGCACGTACGCTATCATCGGCGTTGTGTGGGTTTACAACGAAACATCACCACTCGGTTGGTGGACACTGAAACCGAGACCAAAGGAGGAAAGAGAGCTTGCCCATTTGTATGAGAGGCGAGAATTCCCATATCCAGGCGATGCAGAAGCAATGGAAGAGTTTGTTGCAAGGGGAGGAATGATTGGCACGACAATTGGGCCGAAAGGGACTGTGGAGAATGATAAAGATTCTTATAATTATCAGAAACAGTTGCAGGATAAAAAGTTTGATCAAGAAGCACAGAAACTGTGGTTTAGGATGAGGAATGAGGTTATTCAGGAGCTTCAAGAGAAAGGGTGTGGTGTTGAGTGAATGAGGTGTTTGATTTTTGTCATTTCAATGCTTAATGTGTTTGATGATTGTGAATGGAGAACATGACAATCTGTGTTATAGCATGCTTGCTGTTATGATGATTAAGGTTTGAAAGGTAGCTGCATGCTGGTATGTGTAATACAATTCATTATACAACATGCATTGAAAATGGATAATGATTAAAGGTGGTGTTTATTTCTGCTAGTCTGTCAAATTATAAATTTACCTCTTACTTATTCTTAAGCAAAGTCTCCGATAGGGCTTAATTGATCCATCATTTAGTTCCATCTTCTACATGCATGGCTCGATGAGTATGTGTAACTCTATATCTATCCTCTTCATGGATTAGCGAGATTTGAAATCCAGAATCAAAATCAAAATATGATTTCGGTAAGATTTGAGGGGATTGGGATTTTGCAGCACAATTGTCTGAGAAAAGATCGACAGGAAGTGCTGAGGAGTTTATCACGTCAACTTCCCACAATCTGAAACTCTATGCCTTGCTGATAGCGGTTAATTTCCACTTTCACTGTCTGTCACTCTGCAATTAAACAAGTCTTTGATTGAACTGTAATATAAATATTTCCTTGTGCCAACGTTGTAAAAGTTACTCATCTCCGAGTCACCTTTGAAAGATTATGCTCATTGTGCGAGATCAAGTCGAAACCTTAGCATATCTATTCAAGGATGTTCCAAAATTCAAATATTAACTTTCACTGTTTATCAATTATGGTTTGGGGCAATCTTTAACCTTTTAAAAGATTGAGATGGGGGACAACTTGTGCAAGAAATTGCCTAATCACTACTAAGCTAATGATGGAAGTGAATGCATCGAATTATTTGGATAGATATAGCGAGACGGGAAACAGTAGGTACTGGTGAGAGGCAGGCATTTGATACAAGCCCAAGCATTGCTTGGCAGAAAATGGGGAATCCTATGGGGAACTCCAACGGGATCCCACCAATCAAGTCTGTCCAGCGAACATAATAATTCATCAGCAGCAATTATTGGAAGCCTGTAACAAGGCGCCGAACAGCAAAAGTTTGCTGTTCAGCCGCTGTGATATAAGGTAGGTAGAGGGGAGGATTTAACCAAATCAGCACATCTGATCTTACAGTAAACTGCACCTGTTAGGGTTGAAGTAACTGCACGTAAGAAGCAGCAGCACAAGTCATCTCATACAGTTTTCAAGGAGGACGTTGAAACACTTCAATTACCGGTCCAGCAGACCAGATAAATGTCGGAAAAGCGTGCAAAAAGAGTTCTAGAATATCTGAAATATTACATGACAAGGTCGTCTTGAATAGGAAACTACTGACAGCATGCTCTACTATTAGTTATTTTCTGAAATTAATTTATTTCAAAAAAAATAAACAAATACAAGAAAATAAAATTTAGAATGCTTCAAAAATAATAAAAACACCCTCACCAAGATAAAATAACTATTAGTATTAAACCTCAAGTCTTATTTGTTTTTAAAAAAAAAAATACGCGCACTAGGATATAATATATGTTTGGAATAAAGATGTAATGAGCACTGTTTGGAATAGGGGAGTAGTGAAATATGGTTGGGTTTTTTAAAAAATATAACCCCTTTAAAAGCATAAATTACAACTCATTAAAAGCAAAAATTATATTTTTTTTATTGTTTTTTTTTATTTCCATTAAAAAAACTCAACCACACCTCCTTTATCTGAATCACACCCATAATAAAGCTGTATATATTTTGGCCGCATTTGCTGGGAAACAAGGTAATTTTGGACCTATTAAATGCCCGAGCATCTTCTCCTACGCCAAGAGGCAAAAAAGCTAGATCTATTTCAGGCAGATTGCAGGGCAGCTATACACGTGAAGAACACAAGGTCAGGAGGTAGGCATCTAGGCACCAGAAACCCTCTGTAGGTGCATCACTGCAATAAACGTATTGCCCTTAAATAGAGAAAAACGTTAAAAATGCACACTTGCCCTAGCTATGTGTAAGTAGAGCTTTGACAGGGATTTCATTGCCGAGGTCTGATCCGGCAGGAGGAAGGCCAAAGAATCATTAATGCAGACAACCCCTGGTTATCTCTCTGAATTTATCAAATCTCAACTAACAATTAGGAACTACATGGTCTAATAATCCGAAAGATGTAAAGGTGGATTCTTTCCTCTGATTATTATACCACTAGTGAAGGTGGTGGTCGATCAATTTAGTCCACGCCTTGTGCCAAATGTGTTAATTTGCTAGCATCCCTCTCTGCAACAATGCTTCATTCCATCCAAGAGTGTCCCCAAATCTTTCTAGATGCAGATACATTCCCCAAAACTACATCACAGGCGACGGCATTCCCAAGGCTCAAAGCCTACTGTCATATTGAGGGAGTGATTGGTGAATAGTTCCATGAACACTTCAATTCCACACGAACATGTAATAAAAAGAAACAAGTGCATCATTTCTTGAACATGAAATAAACGGAAACAAGGATTTTTCTGATTATCATTGCTGCGTTATTAGAAAAACATTTTCAGCAGAAAACAGGTAACGAATATGATGTGCTTTTATCTATTGAACAGGGAGAAACACATTAACTCATGTCTTTACAACAGCACATTTCTTTGAAGAGCAATTGAAGTGCATCTTTACAAAACATTCCTTGACATGGAGTTTGAGTTCTTTAGTCCACTCTTTCCAGATTTGCTTCTTCCATAACTCCTCAATGGTGCCAGGTAGAACCGTAGCAGGCCATTATCAAGGTTGTTTGGAGAATACCTGGCACTCCGGTTCCGCTTCAGCAAATGATCTTCCCTTCTCTTCATGTCATTCTCTTTGCTCTCAGCACCACTTGAACTGCAGGCCATCTGGCAGGAATCCCTTGCACTCACGGTATAGCTCCGTATAAGCTTCGGGGTCACAATCCCGTTTGCTTCTCCATCAGCCACGCCACTCAAATTCTGCCAAGACTCCGGCATTGGCCCCTCGACCACATTTCCACTAAAACTACTCTCCTCATCTCCACATTTGCTCTGACTACTCCTCTGCATCAAACCCCAAATATTCCACACACCATACCACCTCTGCGGCTTCTTGAAACCTTTTTTACTAACCCCACCACCAGTAATTGAAGTAGCATCTTTGGAAACAGCATCCACATTCTGCCCGCCATAATCTTTAAGCGAATACCAATTTGAATCCCTCAATTCTTTCTCTGTGACCAACAACTTTGCCCCGTGGAATAACCCAACTGTTTCAGGAGATACCTTGGCATTCAACATCGATTTAAACTCTTCATCCCCTAGCCCCACTCTCCGATTAGAGCTCGAACGATCAAAACTCTTCCTCCTCCTATCTGAATAATAATTCCTAGTTTGCATCGTTCCTCCAGGACTGCTCTCGCCTTCATTCTTCAAATCCATGTTCTCTTTTACATTCTCAACCACACCACTAGGCAACTTGACATCCTCCAAAACCGAAACCAATGGAGTTAGCCTCGGATAGGTTTTACCAATCAAATACCCATCCCAAGAAGCCCTGGGCTCATCAAACGAATAGCGCGAATCATCAACAGACAACCGTGCCACATCCACTGATAATCTAGGGTCGGTATCACAAGATCTCCTTCCAAGTCCATACTCTCCAATCTCGGATTGTGTCTCTCTCAATTTCCTAACACTCGACATCTCATTTCTCACCAAGCCACCAAGATTTTCCCTATCTTTCTTCTCCTTCTTCTTTTGTTTTCGCTGCCATTTCCCTAATTTCTTACTAAACACTGAAGCTACCTCCCAAAAACTCCCTGCAATGTACTTCAGATCTCTCCCTCCATTTTTCTTTCTCTCCCATTCAAGATCTATAAACTCCTTCATTGTCTTTAGCTCTCCATCCTCTTCAAAATCCTCCACATTCCTTTCACTATCATTCGCATCCAGCGCAAGAACCCTAATCTCTCCGAAACCTTCCTCTTCTTTTAATTCAAGCCCTGAATCCAGACACTTTGGCTTTTGAGCCGAGGAATTTATTCTTTTATCATCGACGTGGAAGAGCTCAGATAGAGTGTTGCGAATCGGTCCAACGTCGCATGACTTGCGGCGGGGCTCAGAGGTGGTTGCAGTGGTTGAGGAGGTAGAGGTGGAGGAGGCATTGTGATTGTTGGGGTTGTTTTTTGTCGTGCTGGAGTATGATTTGCTGCGACGAAGCTCGGCGGCGAGATGAGTCACGGGGGTTTCTTGGTGGGTGTCAGGGTCGATGCCAGCGAGGCGTTCTCGGAGACAGGAAGCGCAGAATCCGGTGATGGGTTTTGAAGGGTGGCGGTTGCAGGATGAGTGGCGGTGCTTTTGGAGCTGAGGCTGCAGTGGCTGAGTCATGGCTGGTGGTGTGGATTGGAAGCTAAGCTCATGTTGTGAGAGAAAGAGAGAGAAAGGATGGAATAAGCAAGAGCGTGGGGGAGCGAGTAGTGAGTGGCTGATAAAGTGGAAATATAAGAGAAAACCCCTGGATAAACCCCTTCCTAAATTTGGGATTTTCAATTAATGGAAACTTCCTCCTTTTTACCTTTCTATTTCTGTCCTTTTCTCATGTTTTTAAAATATTTTTTAATTAAAAATATATTATTTTTATATCAGCAGATACAAATCATTTTAAAATATTTAAAATTATTAAATTAATATTTTCTAAATAAAAATATTTTAAAACACAGATTATAACTTAAAAACAAACAATCACGAAGATAAAAAAAATTATATTTA
>Ga0307515_10015705_pt1 | contig 13930 bp, 7 predicted proteins | sample 17_EM_MG_FD_194513 | JGI IMG/M metagenome (GOLD analysis project Ga0307515, IMG submission 194513) | Populus trichocarpa ectomycorrhiza microbial communities from riparian zone in the Pacific Northwest, United States - 17_EM | ecosystem: Host-associated > Plants > Roots > Unclassified | place... | reverse complement strand
ACACTTGTCACTTCACATTCTTTTCATCTGGGTAGGTCACCCATTACAATGAAACCATACTTCACATTCTTGCCACCTGGGTAGGTCACCCATTACAATGAGACCGCACTTCACATTTTTTCCATCTAGGTAGGTCACCCATTACAAAGAGACCGCTTTTCACATTCTTTCCACCTGGGTAGGTCACCCATTACAATGAGACCACTTTTTACACATTTTCTTTGGTTTTGGTTAAAGGAGGTCGCCAGAAGGAATCTCAGGTAGTGTGAAGCCTAAGAATAAAGTATGCAAAAAAAGGGGGGAGTTTATAATAATTTTTTAAAAAATGTGGTTATATATATATATATATATATATATATATATATATATATATAGAAGGGGCTAAAATAAGAAAAAGGGAGAAAGATGGGACCAAAATGAATTAAGAAGAGATGGGACTATAAATACCCATCCCTTCTCTCATTCATGACCGGGGAGGTAACAAAAGGAAAAGGGGAGGGAAAATTTTCAGATTTTCCTTCACCAAGCCTAAGAGAAAACACCTAAATTTCTATCTACACAAACCTTAGATTTTCTACGTGGGGAGACAAACTGGGGCAGGAGATTTGCAAGAAGAAAAGGTGATAGAATTTCTAAGAGAAGAGGGAGTGGGAGGCCGGCTGCTTGTAGAGAAGAAAGGGGTTAGGAAACTTTAATCAAATCAGAAATCAAACCTAAATTTTCCTCCAGGTATGAAGTTCTAAACCAATTGGGAAAGCCAAATTAAATTCATGCAAGAATTGTGCATTAATTTGAAGTTTGAAAGATTAGGGTCCTTGAGTAAAATTTGGGGAAATGTGGAATTGATTGGAACTAAATGAGTTGAGCAGCATAGGTTGCCTAAAAAGGATGGAATTATGCAAAGAAGATTTCAACAAAACCAAAGACCATGGGGAAATAGTGGTCGGCCATGGGATTGTTAGGAAAGAAAGGAAATTGTGATAGTTGCGTTGTTTTCCTTATTGCAAAATTAAAACAGGTTTCAGGAGGTGAATAATAAGGAAATGTGGTGATTGAGTGTATATATATATATATAAAAAAAAAGAGAGAGAGAAGGAACTGATTTAAGGACCGGCCACTGGAGGGGAAGAAAAAAAAACAGAGGAGAACGTATGACTCCCCTGTTAATTAATTAGGTGTGTTGTTGTAGTGTAGTTACAAATTGTAACTTATAAGGGAGAGGAACCTACGTTCCAGGTAAGGTGAAAATATGGCTGAAATTGATGGGGAAGTAGGATTGGAAATAAAAATTGTAGGTACCTTCTCCATTGACAAAACAGGGCAGATTCGTTGCCCTGGTTCCTGAGGGAATTTGGACCTGAAGATGATAGAATCTAGGGAAGGTCCATTCATAGAAGTTGTAGCTGGGAGTGTTAGCTTTCCAACGAGTCCGACCCCGCCTAATTTGGAGTCCTAGAACTCCATATACAAATGAAAATCTGAGGAGAGGTCAAGCTGCCACCCCTGTTGGCAGTTTCGGCCAAGTCGATAAAACGGCGAAATTTAGCCGTATTAAGGGTAGAATTTGTCTTCTCGCCCTTCATAAAGTGTGTCTTGATCTTAAAAAGAAGAAAAAAAGAGAATAAACTGTTATCAAAATTGAATTCATGATGTCCACTTGGACTATAAATGGGCCGAAAATGTGAAAGGATAATAATGAGGAATGTAAGTGAGAAAAAAAAGATTGGTAAAAGAGAAATGAGTATTATTGCCATTGTTGTTGTTGTGTTGTGATATGTGGACTAATATGGAATAATGATGGGTGTTTGTGGTTTCAGGAGGAACCGCGGGAGGAGTACAACAACAACAGGGGAACGCAAGTCGAGCGTCTACAGCAGGTAGGTACTCGGTACCTATATCTCCTCTTGTTAATAATTATTTTAACTAACTATTGAACTATAAAAAATTTGGTGCGTATTGAGGAGGAAAAGAAAGGGGGAAAGGAAAGGTGAAATGGTGGGAAAATAGAAATGGAGGACTAAATTTAAATTATAGGTCCTTTTGGAGGAAATGAACAGTAACAACGAATTTTGATAATGATTGTTTCTCGAATTTGATTAGCCTGTCCCTGATATGGGAGGCTAATGATGTTAGCCAAGCTGGTTAACATCGGCATTACCGGTACATGGGAGGAGAAATATATAAAACTTGATTAACTATTCAGGTTCAGAATAGTTAATGATATCGGCAGGTGACGTCGATATCGGCAAAATTTATAAACTTGATTAACTATTTGGATTCAGAATAGTTAATGATATCGGCGGGTGACGTCGATATCAGCAAAATTTGTAAACTTGATTAACTATTCGGATTTAGAATAGTTAATGATATCGGCGGGTGTCGTCGATATCGGCAAAACTTATAGACTTGATTAGCTTTCCGAGGTGAAAGCTAATGATGTCAAGAATCCTTGACATCGGCATACCCGAGGACCTCCTAAGGTAGCATAGAACAGTGATTAACTATTTCGGTTAAAAAAAATATTTAATGACACCAACGGTCGTGTTAGTGTCGGCATTTTCATGAATCTGATTAGTTGACCCCAGGATGGACAACTAAAGACACTAATGGAGGTCGTTAGTGCCGGTATAGTCTTCCTAATGCGGGGAGAAGTAGTTAAAGAAAATAAACTGGATAATCCTCAAAAGGGATGGTGGTGGTGTATTGAAATTGCATATGACTTAAGTAGGTGGACGTGCTGTATAAATTTTCTTCCGTGAATTGTTTGTATTTTAGTTATTTTTAATTGTATGGAAAATTTATGTTTTGCAGGTCCCTCCCATTCACGTCAGAAGTAGAATTTAGGTTCCTTATCCCTTTTGTATAAGATAGGAACTTAGGGATTTTCATGTAATTTTGTTATGCAGCAAACATGTAACCTGAACAGAATAGTATACTCCTTATATTATTTTGTTTTTGGAATAATAATGTATTAATCTATACTCGGAAAAATTATAGCGTAATAGCTTATGTTCAGAATGCTAAACTGTGTTGTGCTTATATATGAAATTTCAGTGCTTGGATGGTCCTTTTAATTAATAATTTATGCATGTGATATGAGATGGAGATTGAGAATGAAGATTTGTCCTAAGTATATTCTCGAATGAATAAAATGATTGAATGTACCAATCATGGATGTGATTATGGGTGGGATGTGATTATAATTGTGTGCAGGAAAAATTGTCGATAACTTGGGATCTCCCGGTATAGGGGAGACTCTGCCGAAATTTCGTTAGAAATTTCGGTGAATTTAACCAAAAAAAAAATTGCTCCATTTGCCCTTTATGTAGGAGTTAAACGATTATATATATATTGATTGAAATTTTTTTTTAGGTTGTTGCAGTGGATGTCGGGTAAGCTTACGTGTACCTCGACTAATCTCTTGAGACCCTGAAGTTAACGACCAGGTAAACCTCTAGTAGCTCTGAGGTTTGTGGCACTCGAACTTATAACTTCTAGGGATCAAACCTAAGACCTAACCAGTTAAGCTATACCCCTCAAGTTTGCAATTTGCTTTTTATATATTAGCACATTAAAATCATTAAAAAATATTTAGAAAATATTAATTTAATGATTTTTCAAGTGAAACACGTTCAAAAACAGAATATCACACTCTCAAACACTCATTTAATTTGGCCTAATGGGTCGATCTTGGATCTCACTTAGGTTGAGTATTAAAAAAAGAAACTGGTGAAAGTTGACCCATCAAAACCGAGCAACCAGTCAAAACCCGATTTGATTTTTTCTTTTTAATTTTCAAAACAACACAATTTTAATTTTTTTAAAAAAATATGAAATAAATCATTTTGATTGACTCGAGTTAACCAGAGTTATTCTTCACAACTCGTGACCTGAGTTGGGCCAAGTTTAATAACTTTTGAATGGTTTGACAAAAGAAAAAAAAAAGTCTAGGTTGTTGTATATAAAAAAAAAATTCTCTCCGTTTCTTTCTAACGAAGACTGGATTACCACGCGTGCTCTGCTAGGAGAAAATTTTTGGAATGTATTTTTGATTTAATTATATGATAATAAAAATAAACAACCAATAAAATTATGGAAGGAAAATGTTTTTTTTAATTTTTTTTTCTAATTCATGTAGTTTTTTGTTGTTTTGACAGTATAATAGTTTTTCTTTATTAACAACATAGTTATTAAACACAAAATAACATTGTTTGACATAAAACAAGCTATTTTTATGAGAAGTATTGTTTTTTAAGTAAAAACTCATTATGATTATACAATAAAATTTTAATTAAAAAATTAAAAGTCATGTCTAAATATTTTGTATACAATTGAATAAAAAAGAATAATTAATATTAAAAAATTATAATAAAAAGTAAAAAAGTTTGAAATTTTATTTTCATGATAACATAGTAGAACATAGTATTTTGAAATTTTAATAATTGTATATTCATGATCACATAGTTCATTAAACACAAAACCTATAATTTTATTTGAAAATAATTTCAAAATCAAATTATATTTAATTGAATAATATCTTAAATATAATTTTATTTATATTTATTTTATTCAAAATTTAAGAAAAAAAACTAAAGAAAAATATGAAAAGAGATCACACATATAGGCATGGAAGGGTGGGCAATTGCATCTGTCCAATATAAAAAAAAATAATAAAAAACATAAACATGTGGAAGGGTAAACTTACATGTCTAGCTTTTTTTTTATTTTTTTTTAATATGTGGACAAAACATTATTCACCCTATTTTTTAAAATAAATAGATGATATGTGGTTAATTTGTTAAGATTTTGGCAAGTTAGGGTCTGAGTTTTTAAGATCTATTTTCTAATTTTTTTTATATTAAAACACCCAAGAAAAAGAACCTTATCAAACTTACTTTCAACTTCAAAACCTTTAAATGATCAAGAAAATCTATAATTAAATTGAATAAAACAAATTCCTAAGTCTCTGCCTATTTTTTCAAATAAGATAAAATTCAAAAATATCTTAACAACATGTGGCTTGATAAGATGTATATATTGATACCAAAATTAACTTTATATGGCCAGAATATAGTCAACCAATCTCTTTCTCTCTTCTTTTATTTTCAAATAATTTTCTCTCTCCTGTCTTAAAACTAATCTATTGAGATTTTAAAAAAGAAAAGTTTAGGACCTAAATATAAGATGCTAAAATCAAAGAAGATAAAAAATAGTAAATAGAGACTTTTGGATGAAAATGAACTTTTTCATGCAAAAATGAAAAAAAGAAGAAGACATGTTTGTTTAATTTGATCTTTCTTTTTTTAATTGTTTTTATACCTTAAATTAAATTATAAAAAATTATTAAACACCTTGAATTTACAAGAATAAAAAAATAAATAAAAAAATAAATCTCAATATATGAAATATCACTCAATATAATATGCAAGGATGAAATTGAAAATGAATGAAGTGTAATGATGAAAATGAAAAATAAAAAAAATAAAAATGTTCACAGAACAGTGCCATCAACAAAATTTAGATAAATAAACAGTAGTGCACATTTAATAATGATATTCTTTAGTTGCTTTTCACTCATAATTTTCTCACGCGATGTTGCATACTAGTTTTCAAAATTATTTTTATTTAGTTCTTTTACAATTCAAGTAGATGCGTACATCAAAGACAACAGTTTGAAATATGGATGAAAAAAATATTTTTTTTATATGAATTTTTTTTTATTCATGTATTTTTTAGTTTGAACAAAAATAATTTTGTATCGGCACCATAGTTTTTTAATAAAAGGAAACATTTTAAAAAAAAAGTAAGAAAAAATAGTAAACATTGAAAGTTGTCATAGTGTTAGCCTAAGAGGTTGGGCTTGCGTGTGGGGCCCTGTAAGGTTAGGCCTGTACTTCTAGATCTCTTTTTTATTTTTTTTATTTAATAAGATGGATGACATGTTATTTATCGTATTATTATTTTTTTTAAAAAAAGAAAATAGATGATGCATCTTGTCTATTAGTAATTTTGGCTGTTGGAACATGTAATTCCGAGTTTTGGGACCTCTAAAACTCATTTTTCAATTATTTTTCATTTGAAAACATAAAAGAAATCACAAGAACCTCAACAAACCCATTTTTAACCTTAAAATACCCTTAAATCTATCAAAAATCCCAAAATTAGATCGAACCAAATAAGATTTATTGAGCTTTGATTTTTGATGACATGAATGGTAAAAAAAAAAAACACTTTAATAGAGCTTTTATTGTCAAATAGAACTCATTGACACTAAAATTAACTTTTTTTATGGCCATAATGTGACAACATGACCTATTTTCTCTCTCATCTCTTATTTTTTGATGACCTTATCTCTCATCTCAAGTTTTAAAGAATGAAAATATAAAACAAATGAAGTTTATGAGTGAAACATGAAACCCTACAAACGAGGACCAAGTTGTAATTTTCATGAAAAAAGATTGTTTTTTTATATATAAATTTGGTTCTTGTGATTTAACTTATTTTAAATTGATAAAACTAAATTATTATTTTTTACCAAAATCAAACATCGATTTAATTCCAAGATGTTTTTTTTAACATTGTTAATAAGATGAAGTATGTGAATCAAAATAAATCATTGGACTTAAAACCAAGCAAACATAAAGTGGAAGGATGAAATTAACAAAAAAATAACTGAACAAATATTCAATGAAAAAAAAAAAGAGGTGCTGGACTTAAAGCATACTGCTTTAGTGGAATGAAGTTTTTTTCCATTCCTCTTTTAGTTTATTTTATAACTAGATTTGTGGGCCCGTTGTGCATTTTCTTGTTGGTTAAGAAAAGATGTCTGAGCGATGCAAACATGTTTTAAAGAAGTAAAACAAATATAATTCGGGGCATAGACTCAACTAAGCAAAAAAAAGCTATAATCTAATCAAATAATAAAAGAACAAACAATAACAATTAATGGACCAATTTAAACAAAAGAGTAATGGGAACTTGCAAAACAAATAGCGGTCATCGAAACAAAAAAGGGCGATGAAGCAAAGATTCTAGCCATTCAATGAAAACAAAACTAAAAAAAGGAAAAATAACATTGACTTGTGAAGTGAGCATGTCAAATATGCAAGTTAGGCCATGTGAATAGGATAAGGAAACAACAACAAAAAAATATGAAGTTCGATTTCAAACAAATCAATCGTAGAAGGATGAAATTGAAAAAAAAGGAATTAGGTAACCCAATCAAACTCTACAATCCAGATAATACGAATAAGATAACCCGATAGAAGACAAATAAAAAAAGATTACGAAGCTCAATTTCAAAACAATTCAATACTGAAAGATGAAACGTAACAAATATAAAGTTTTTTTTAAAAAAAAAAATCCTAAAAAAGACCTGAGCCAACTTAGCCCAACTCATAGTCTAAGTAATGGGACCAAGATAAAAAATAGAAATAAAATTAAAAAAAATCATGAAACTCAATATCAAAAAACTTTAACCTTAAAGGATAGAACTAAAAAAATGCTCAACCAATTTAATGTTCAAGGATAAATAAAAAAATCAATTTAAAAAATCTGGCAAAGTAAATTCAACAAAGAACAAAAAATAAAAAGAACCAAGATAACCCGAGTCATTTTCAAAGAATTTTTTAGAAAGCAAAAAAAAAAAAATTCAAATCTCCAATTGAATAAATGTTGAAGGATGAACTTGAAAAAACATGAGTTTAAAAAGAAAACCAAGTAAACCCATGGTGAATCTCATAAACCTGTGTTAATGTCTAAAACTCGCAACGCATGAAATCTTAGACCCGAACTCAATCAAGAAGCTCAATTCTCAACCAAATCAAATTTGATAGGAAAAAAAACTTAAGGAGTATGAAATTATAAGAAAAAAATCAACTTTAAAAATTATCTCAAATAAAATAAATAGCAATTAAAAGAATTGAGGACCAAATATAAAAGATTAAAAAAAAATAAAGGGGAGTGAAATTGATAAATAATTCTAATTTTATAAATTATTTTAAATAAAACAACTAATAATTAAAAGAACACGAATCAAATCTAAAAAAATAATAAATTGAGAGGTTGTTTTGAATTTTTAAAGAAAAAAATATAAAATAAAAAAATCATCGATATCAAAAGTCCATTAGCCCTATGTTTCTCCTTTTAACAAAAAAAGACTTTAAGATGATTCAAACATCGCTCTCAAAGGCAATAAATAGTTGGCAATAGTTGATCACCATAAATATCCTTAAATCAATCTGGTATTAATAAAAAAAACCTTAAAAAAAAGTTTGGCAGATTGTGTTTAGATACACAATAATTTCACGAGGAGAAGAGCAATTTTGTTATTAAACTATTACGTTATGTGTGCGGGTGCAGGGTGCAGGTGAGGAGATTTAGTTTTTTTTTTTTTTTAATATAATTATAATTCCAATTGCAATTATAATGTAATGTAATTATGTAATTGGAATGTAAGAGTATTCCTCGTCAAAACTCAAACGACCAACAACGCTAGGTAGGTCCCCTCCAAAGAGTGTCCAAAAAGGACCAAGATACTTTCTTTCTCCTCACTGACATCTCTTGCCATGGCAAACACCACATGGCTTCTCTACTACTTAACTCGCCGCCGATTCTCACCTTCTTTCAGGTCATTCTTCTTCATCCCCACATCCTTAGCTCTTTTTACTTCTCTCTTCATTCTCTTTTATATTTCCACTACCTCCACTCTCTTCTTTTCCAATCAACAACCATCCATACCTCACCTAAACCAACCACTTTTATCTGGCTCATCATCCATTCCTCAAATTAACATCAGCAATAATACTCAAAACCCTTTTGTTCATGTCTCCAATGTCAATCGCCTGAATGAGAATGACAGAGATGGGAGGGAAAGTCAACGGTCTTTACGGCCTCAATTTGGCTCCTCTGATGGTAAGTCTTCTTTGAAGCAATGTTTTTGTTTTGAAACTTGTTTGTTGATTTGAATTTTCTTTAGGGGCTGGGATTGTTTAGAATTAACTTATTTGATTGTTGAAGAAGGGTATGCGAAGTTTTAATGGCTTTTAGATAACTGAATTGTACTTTAGTTATCAAAAGAAAAGAAAAAATGTTTCAAGTTCAAAGCTTGTAGCCTTAAAGGATCGACTTGATTGACGGAAGAGAATCATATGCATTAATAAAAGTCTTCCTAATTATAATTGTCAAGTGGGATACTTAGTTCTGCTAAAACATTGAGAGCTGGGGTTTTTTTTTATTGAAATTTAGCTTTATGATTCTTATGATGTGAGACAATATTCCTAGTGCATTTCTTGAGTGGAATCTAACAGAAATGGCGACCCTTTTTGAGAATTAGAATCTTAATGTGACTCTACTCCATAAAAAAATGTTATCTTTTTTTGGTTCCAAGAGCTTATATATTCAATGTCTTTATACAATTTCTAGTGCCAGGTAGAAAATGAAATGTCCTGCATTTGATTAGGTTCCTTATTTGATACGAGTATTAGGTGACAATAATCTACCCTCAAGACCACAACTTCCTCTGATGTTGTTAAGTCACCTGAGGCTTTTCGAATTCTGCTGAGTTTTATCCTAAAAGAGCATTCTTTTTTTCTCTTTCGTTTGTTCTCTAAGGAGGTAAGGCCCTAGTAGATTTGAGCTTCATCATGTGTAAAATACAAGAGGTAACTTTGTCAGACACCAATCCCCTGATTATGCTCCTTCCTGCAATGTATGGGCATCCGGATGCCCTTTTTTTTGCAAGCAAAAGCATATATAACAATGATGGAACATAAATTTTTTTAATATTCAAGACCTGTTAAATATCTATGCAGACCTTTTTTTGATAGCTGATCTATGCGAACCTCTTGAAGCCTTCTTTGTTTCATCTTATGGAGTAGTATAGAGCGTAGGTAGCCCAATTCAAAAATTTACCACTGCCCATCTTCTGTTTTATGGTGTCAATTTTTGTTTTGGTCATAAAAATAAAACTGATGGTGGGAGTTAATTTCTAGTATCAAGTTGTTTAAGCAACCAAAACTATGAGCAGACTTGAACACTAAGGGGATTCATTATGATTCAGGCACCAGTATTTTTTCTTTCAAACTTGCACTTCATTTTACATGATAATGTCACTAGTTGGACCTGCAGTTTTTCATAAGCTCGGTAAATTAGAAGTTAGAAAGAATTTGGGAACCTAATTTGTGGGTGGAGTTTCCAATTTGGTTTATCATTGCTTGGGCTCTTAAATTGTAAAGGCTTTTCTGTGGTTCAACCTCATTATTTATTATCTAGGAGGTCAAACAACTTGATATGGGTTGGGTTAATGGGAAGTTTGAAGATTGTTGAGTTGGTCTCTATGAAGTTCTATTTCTTAACTTCAGGATCTGGAAAATGCTGGTTTCTATTGTTCAGGAATCTATGTGAACAACGAGCTGTTCCATGATAAAGATATCTTTCTGGAAGACTATAAACAAATGAATAGGAGCTTTAAGATATATGTTTATCCTCACAGGCGAAATGACCCGTTTGCAAATGTACTTTTGCCGGTTGATTTTGAACCTGGGGGCAATTATGCCAGTGAAAGTTACTTTAAGAAGGCTCTTATGAAAAGTCATTTCATCACAAAAGATCCAGCGAAGGCAGACCTTTTCTTTCTTCCCTTCTCAATTACAAGGTTGCGGCATGACCCTAGAGTTGGTGTAGGAGGTATCCAAGATTTCATCAGAGATTACATCTTAAATATAAGTCGGAAGTACCCATTTTGGAATAGGACAGGTGGAGCTGATCATTTCTATGCTGCTTGTCATTCCATTGGGCGGTCAGCAATGGAGAAGTCAGAGGAAGTAAAATTTAATGCCATTCAAGTGGTCTGCTCTTCAAGCTACTTCCTTTCTGGATACATTGCTCACAAAGATGTCTCCCTGCCACAGATTTGGCCTAGACAAGGAGATCCTCCTAATCTTGCATCGTCAAAAAGGTGAAACATAAGCTTTATTCTGGTTGCCTGCTTCTGATTTAAAAAGTACGCATGGACTAGTTGTAGTTGTGAAATTGCTCTTTAGCTAGCAAAGCATGCATGGGAATTTGAATTGCAATCGCAAAAGTACATTGGTGCGATATAATTGCTAGGTTTCTTTCCCCGGATGTCACCTAAGTCAGGTTGTGAAATGTGATTACAGGAAGAAACTTGCTTTCTTTGCTGGATCAATCAACTCCCCAGTCCGTGAAAGGCTTCTTCATTCTTGGAGAAATGACTCTGAAATCTTTGCCCACTTTGGTCGGCTCACAACACCTTATGCTGATGAGCTACTTGGAAGCAAATTCTGCCTCCATGTCAAAGGCTTTGAAGTAAACACAGCTCGTATTGGAGACTCACTATATTATGGTTGTGTTCCAGTTATCATTGCCAACCACTATGATCTTCCATTTGCAGACATTCTGAATTGGAAGAGCTTCTCAGTTGTTGTTGCCACTTTAGATATTCCATTGCTTAAGAAAATTCTTAAAGGAATAAGTTCTGACCAATATCTGATGTTTCAAAAAAAGGTACTAGAGGTGCGAAAACATTTCCAGTGGCACTGCCCTCCAGTTGATTACGATGCGTTTTACATGGTGATGTATGAACTATGGCTTCGACGGACTTCTGTGAGGGTCTCATTGCTAGTGTCTAAGAACCCTAATCATTGATTAAACATTTCGTCGACAGTGATTCAGCAGCTCCCATGGCATTGAGAATTTGTATACATGTCCAATTTCTTTAATTGCTAGAGAAGCATGCATGATTTTTCATGACTTCCTGCAAAATTCTTAGCATATTTCATAATGTATAAAAGAATCCCTTGTATCGTACCGCATCTGCTCTTTCAAAATTCAACCTGCATGTTTTTGTATAGCTGACCAACTCCATGATCACAACATCAGCAACTTAACAGCTTAACTATTACCACATCAAACTTACAGTTACATGGTTAATTGAAGAAAAGAACGTTGAATTCGAGGACTCAATTAAACACAGTTTATAGACTTCCTCGAATATAATTTTTATCTTCACTTTGTTCACATGAAATGAATGTCTGTGTGTATATATTAAACAAACTCCTGTCATCGTTTTTCTTCCTTGACAATAGAAGAATATCACCAAACCCGGAATTGATTACGTCTATCAATAATTAAATTAAATCAAAATTAAAAGAAATTTAAAAGATATGGGAAAACACTGCTTATCCATTTACAAATATTAGAGATTGCAACAATGTTTTTCTTTTTTTTTTCTCCTTTAAGTTTTTTCATCTAGTCATTGAATTTTTTTTTTATTTTATCTTTATATATTGTGTTGCCTAAGAATTGTGCTTATAATATATTTCTCTTTATTTTTATAAAATTATCATGGTATCAAAAAAAACATTTTAATAGTAGTTTAATGCTCATTTTAGCAAAAAAAAAAAAGTTTGGTTTTATAGCTTGCAGAGAATTAAAAAAGGAGGGACCAAAATTGACAATGAGGTAGAAATACAAGTTTTTTTTATCCTTTTATTACATTCTTCATGAGACACCTTTTCTAAAATTTTTACCTGCAAAATTTTTTCATTTTCATTTATGGTCCATTTAGAGTGAAACTGCTACTTTTATTCATTCATATTTGAGTCCCCAAGAATGAAATGAGAGAGAGAGAGAGAAACCCGTTGGGTTATGATATTTTAAGAATAAAAAAAGCCGAAGGTTATTGTGTTCCTCTTGACGAGAGATAATACTGGAAAAAAATAAATAGGGGTTGAGAAAGATTTTTTTATTTAAGTTTATGTTTTTGAACTAATTTAAAAGTGTTTTGAGTTGAAAAATTAGTCCATTGAGATTTTAAAGTTGTTTATTAAGTGTTTTTAAATAAAAATATGTTAAAAATGATTTTATAGGTCTAAAAATCCTGCTCTGATTTTTCAACTACCTCTCCAATGGTTAGAATCTTGACAAGCAAATAACATATTGTTTGTTTTATTTTATAAAATAAATAAAAAAGCAAACGACATGTCATCTATTTTTATGTAAAAAAAATAAGGTCGCGTGCGCAGACCTTTTTGGACCTGATTTTCTCTTCCCTCGGGCTATGAAATTTGACCCTATTTATAGGGGGTGGACGAGAGATATTTTATCTTTAATGATATCAAATCTTGTCTCTTGATTCAATCCGGAATGATCTTTTTGGTCTAGGTGCCTAGCCATTTTCTATGGGTATTTTTTTATTTTTTTAATTTTTATTGAAATACAGTATAAAAAATTATTGACATAGTATTTAAATTATAAAAAATTATCGACACTTTGTTTCCAATTAGTATGTACATGATATGCATAAATAAGAAATAAAATAATGCTCAGAAATATTCAATGAAAATATTTTTTTTTCTTTCAATTTTTTACATAATTTTATCATATTTATTATTATTTTTTCCTTAATCACATATAAAATATTGAGATATTATTTTAATATTTAAATAAAAAAACTTCATTTTAAGATCATGATGGTTTTTATTTTAAAAACAGTCCTTGCAATAAAAAAAATACACTTTCAATAAAATAATAAAGAAATGCATTAATAAATAAATGAAGTTTAGATTAAAGAAAATATACTTCAATATTTTTGTTTATTGCCTTTCTTGTAAATGTTTCCTTTTTATGTATATATAATTGTTTAATTAAATAAAAAATAGATTCCAAAAACAAGGTTACTAAACCCGGTCATGGTTAAGATCTAGCTTATATGTTTAAGTGGGTTAGCTTGAATTGACCCGAGTTTATTCAAAACATTGTCGTTCTTAATATTGTTTTTATAAAAAAAATTAAAATGAGACCCTTTTTATATGTTTTTAAAAATAGTTAAATCAGGTTCTTGTTGAGTCAACCAAGTTACAGGTACACTCGCCATGTTAGATGAGCAATACCAAGTCAACTCTCACTC
>Ga0307515_10015704_pt1 | contig 13931 bp, 2 predicted proteins | sample 17_EM_MG_FD_194513 | JGI IMG/M metagenome (GOLD analysis project Ga0307515, IMG submission 194513) | Populus trichocarpa ectomycorrhiza microbial communities from riparian zone in the Pacific Northwest, United States - 17_EM | ecosystem: Host-associated > Plants > Roots > Unclassified | place... | reverse complement strand
ATTACTACCTATCCCTTTAATATAATAGAGAAAGCGTAGTAGTACTAGTAGCATTAAATTTTAACTTTATTATAACAGTTATAGAAGACCTATAGTTTTACTCCGAGTATATTATATAATTCTTCTCTAAACTTCTTCTCTTCGTCTAAATATACCTTTATTAGATTTGTAACTTCTTATAGTAAAGGGCTACTAGTTAGCTAGAGTAGAGGAGCTAAAGGTAATAAAGGTAGAGGAAGAGTACCTCTAAGTAGGAGAGTACCTTTAGGTAGGAGAGTAGCGTTCTAGGGGTTTCGTTCTAAATTAAAGTTGCCTTTTAAAAAATATGGGTTGGTTTTAAGTTTCCGTAGTTAATATATAATCTTAGCTTCTGTCTATACTAGTTCTTCTATACTAGTAATAACGGCCTAAATATTGCTAGTAATTAGGTTACTATTCTTAGTAATATATACCCCGTTTCTATAGAGGAAGTCTTAAAAATCCTAAACAATATTAACATTGCTAAGTGCCTAGGTGTTAGCGGTCTATCCTATAAAATCCTCCCTAAAATATTCCTATAGCTATAAATTGGCGTAGTATCTACTTTAGTAGAATATAATATAGTGTAGGAGAAAGCTATTAACTTATTTTGTGGTATAAGTTATTATATTAAAGGTAAATTCGTCCTAATTTTTATTAATAAGTTTCGCGTATAAAGCTACCCCTAGTAGTAAGGAGTCTTCTCAGTCGTTTAAAGTAGGCGTAGCTATGTTTTTAGAGAAAGGGAAGTGTTATTAGTGTAGGGATTATCGTTTAGTACGTATTTGTGACATATATTTGCGATTATAGGGCTTAGGACTAGTTCTAGCCTTAAATTACAAAGACTTATAAAGCGTGTTATTCTACGTAATAAACATAAGAATCTATAATCTTAGAAAGGCTTAGGACTAGTTCTAGCCTTTAAATCCCTTAAATTTATAAAAGAGTTTTATTTAAGGTTTAGGACCAGTTCTAACCTTAAAAGATAGCTCCCTTTAGCACAAGTAGTACTAGTATAGTGGCTTATCTCTTCTTAGTGGAATACCTAGCTGCTCTATAGTATAATAGTAAAGTTAACCATTAATTAGTGTTGGTTTTATAAGGTGATATTACGTATCTACAAGTTATAGGTAGTATAATAATTATTAGTTAATAAGCTTCTTACTTAAGGAAGGGCGAGGAGCTTAAGGCTCCTCACTGCGCTAGTGCCGCGGCGACACGTGACGGCAGCTTGCCTTATATAACGGCAACTTGCCTATATTCCCAACACTTTTAAATAGTAGTAATTGTTAATTTTATTAAGGTAGACTACGTAGTCTATATACTAACGCGCCCTCCCCCTAATTAGTTAGTGCTTTATAAGCAAGTAGTTAATATACTAAATATATAGATACGCGTTTAGTATACTAGGTGCTATAATTATATACTAGCGGCACTTAAAGATAGACCCACTTATATATAGCCTCTGTAATTGCTTTAATAGAACCGTAAAATATAAAAGAAATATATAAGAAATCCCTTCTAAGGTGCCTTCTAGGCTGCCTTCTAAATGGTGCTTTAAGCTAGCTATAAGTCCTACTTACGGCCCGTAAAATAAACCGTACAGCTTTTTAACAGACTATAAATAAACTATACGGCCTTCTAATAGGCTGTAAATAAACTATAAGTACTCTATTAGTCTTATTCTACCCATTTTATAACCTTTAGATTAAGCTTATTTATATTAATTAGGGTTTTAAGAGCTTAGTACGGCTTTACCTTAGTTATAGCGTCTACTAGGTTATCTCTGCTGCTAATCCATTTAACCTCTATAATCTTACGTCGTTTATAAGCCTAATATAAGCATATTAGGTCGACTATAAGCCTCTTCCCTTATATCGTACCTAGTTTAACTATATAGTTGTAAAGGGACTTTAAATTAGTGTATAGAACTAGGGGTAATTGCTCCAATTATAGGATCTTCTAGATTATTAACTTAATTGCGGCTTCTATATTAAAGCTATATGTTATAATATTTAATTACGCTATTATGGCTCTTGTTAGGGCCCATGCAGCGGGTCTATATAGGTATATATATATATATATATATAAGAGGGGAACCGTACCGCTAGGGCCAGATAAAACCTCTCCTTCTTTTATTATACGGCCTGTATAGCTTATTATGCGGCCTATATAGCCTCTCTTCTAATTAGTGACTGCTAAGCACGAGTAGACGTCTCTTTAAGGCGCTATAGAAAAGCCATCTTAATGCGTACTCCTGGGTCTATCCGGTAGGGTATATAGCTAGGGCCTAGGTTCCGTTTCTAGCTACTTTAGTTATCTAAGTAGGGCGTAGGCTGGTGGCCTATAAGGCTAGTGGTAGTATAGAAGGTTCCTTTATTTACATCTGCATTAATATACGCAGCTCTATACCTTACTAAGTTTTATTAAGTTCTATTAGGATATTAACCTCTGCTAAATTCTACTAGGTTACTAAATTCTGTTAAATTCTACCAGGTTGCTAAAGTTCTACTAACTTCTGTCAGGTTATTAGATTCTACTAAGTTGCCAAAATTCTACTAAATTCTATTAGGTTGCCAAAACTCTACTAAATTTTATTAGGTTGCTAAAATTCTGCTAGGTTAATAAGTTCTGCTAAATTCTACTAGGTTACTAGAGTTCTACTAACTTCTGCCAGGTTGCTATCTATAAAATTCTGCCATATTCTACCATCCCTACAGTATTTATCCTCCGCCTCTTAACGCACTTCCTAGTCTCCTCTCTTTACCCTAGCCAGCTCTCTAGTAAATAAAAGGTGCAGTAAGAGGTTTGTCTATATAAACCAGTCCGTAACTACCTTAGCAGCCTTTAGCTTAGTTAGGAGCTCTTTATATAAGGATATTCTAGTATAATAATATATTTCCGCCTAACTAGTAGCGTACCTAGGGCAGAACACCACTATATGCATTATTAATTATTGGCTATAGCCGTATAGGCAGGCTGGAGTTAGGTACCCTAGTACTTTTTAGTAGTAGAGGTATCTATTAAGCCCTATATACTCAGTTCTAAGTAGCGTATTAATTATACTCTCTACCTTTATAAGCCTCGCGTGGCGTTTAAAGACTTCCTTATTCTATAGCTTGGCCTAGGCCGTCGTATAGTAGGTAAGCGTGCTTTAGTACTTTTCCTATTCCCTTTTCCACCGCTCCTTAAACGCCTCTTATACCCTAGCCCTTTTACTTCTCTTATACTGCGCTTTAGATAAGTCTATTAGCTATATATCTATCCCTAAAATAGTAGCCGCCATCCTCTTAAGCTTATCCCGTCTAGTGGGCCGCATTAGTAGCTTTATTCTAGGCCGGAGTTAGTAGGCTATTATAGCCTGTATAGTATTACACTCCCTTTTAATATACTCTCTTACTAGTCCTTCCCGCGTCCTCTTTATATAGGCTATAGCTAGCTCTTTAAGGTACATCTATAGTGGTAGAAACCCCGTCTTATACTCCAGTACTACTATTAGCGTTAATTTATACGCCCCCGCAATAGTGCGGAGGTATAAGTTCTATACTACGCCTAATTAGTACAGCTTAGTTTTACTTATCTCCTTAAGCTTTATCCACTCCAGTAGTAAATACCAGGTATTATATCTATATAAGATTACCAACCGGACTACGGCGGAGTATATTATCCGCGCCTTCTAGAAGGAGGCGCCCTATATAGAGGCTATAAGCCGGGTTAGTGCGGCTATTTAGGTAATTACCTTCGTCTTAATAATATTAATATACGGTCCCTATTTAAGCTTTAAGTTAACCTATACCTCTAATACACATAGGTTACTAACTAGGCCTTTTATAAAGCCATATATGTTATCTATAGCCTTTATATTAAACTTTTTGTGGCTCCTTATAAAATAGATAAGGTAGTACTTTTTAGGGGCAAATACTACCCTATACTGGCGTGCCTACGCTATATATACCTTATGCGCCCTTTTTATAGTTCTGCAGTTTTTCTCTATAGTCTTACTATACGTTAGTATATTAGAGTTATTAACAAATCTAAATGCTATAGTAGTTCCCCCTTATAGCTCTAGTAGGAGTATATAGGCAAAAAAAAGGAATAGGATTAGCAATAGCGCTAAGCCTTAGGGTATACCGGTATTTGTTTATATTATTTATGCTATATATCCTCTAATTAAGAGCCTCGTTATTTAATCCTTAAGGAAGGACTTTATAAACTATACTATCTAGTAGGGTATAGCTTAGGCCTTTATATTATAGATTATTCTTTTATAGAAGACTTAGTTAAAGGCCCTAGAAATATTAAGGCTAAGTAATAAGGCTACTAGGTTTAGGTTACTCCTCTACACTATATATACCTATTAGGTTAGTAGCTCCAGTGCTATCTATATTAAGCGCCCTAGCCTTATTCCTATTTAACTAGCTAATAGTATACCCGTTTCCTCCGCAATTTTAAATAGTTAGCTAGCTATTATTTTCTTAAGTAGCTTCCTAATGGTGTTAAGTAGCGCGATCGGCCAGTAGCCCTTTGCCGTGGTATAGAATGGCTTCTATAGTTTTTAGAGGACTACTATAATAGAGTCTTTAAACGGTTTTAGGTAATGTCCAATTGCTATATAGCTGCTAAAGAGTTTAGCTAGCACTAGGGCTAGCTACTCTTCGTATATCTTAAGGAATTAGTTAATAATCTTCTTTAGACCTAGGGCCTTATTAGGGGTAAGCCCCTTTAGGGCCGTAATAATATCCTCCTCCTTAACTACTTCCTTTACTATTCGCAGCTCCGGGTATATAAACCCTGGTATATTACTAAGGTCCGCCTCTACTAGTAGCGGGAAGAACTACTCTATAAGGATAGTAGCCTTCTCCTTATTATTATAGTATAGGGTCTCCTCTCCTAGTCTGCTAATAGGAGGAAACTATAATAGGGCCTTTAGCTTCCCGTTCGCTGTATACGCCCATTTTACTATCCTCTATATCCCTTTAGGGTTGTTTATTAGCTTTTTAACGGTCCTCCTTTATAGCTTATTAGCCTTTTATTAGATTACCCTTTTCTTCTTATTTTATATAACTCTATAGTTAATCTAGTTAGGCACTAACTAAGAGACCTTTTACGCCCGGAAGGCCTGTCGGGTTTCCTTTACTACTTCTATATATTCCTCTAACTATGCTTTAAAGGCTTACGGCAAGGGCCGCGCGTTAGGTACTATTTTTACTATAGTGTTCTTAATTACTTAGTATATAGCTTCCGCTAGTGCGTTTAGTTTATCTCTTATATCGCACGGGAGTCTATATAGGGGCTAAAGTCGGCCCTTTAGCTCGCTCTACACCACCTTCTAATTAGCCTTCTTCTATAGCGGTCTCCTAGGTAAGGGGGGCCCCTCTAGCATCTCTACGTTAACCTCCATAATAATAGGAAAGTAGTTAGACCCTATATACCAGCGGTCTTATCTTTAACTCTATAGCAGCCTATTAGTAATCTAGGGGGAGGTAAACACTAGGTCTAGTGTGCTCCTTAATATACCCTTTACCCACGTCTCTATGCCCGCCTTAGTAGCTAGGCTTAAGCCAGCTACCTCTATAGCGCGGATAAGGTTATCCGCCGCGTTATCCGCGTATATTACTGTTACACCCCCCTAGAAGGGGTGGTATAGATTAAAATCACCTAATAGTATATATTCTCCTTTGGCCTTTAGCAGCTCCGGTAATATATAAATACTACTATTTATCTATTAGGGGTTATAAATATTATAAATCTAGATAGTCCTCTTATAGCCCTCTAGCTTAATTATATATACGTCCGCTAAGTGGTATATAGGCGCCTACTTATTTATATTAATAGCCTTATTTATATAAAAGCAGACCCTTATATTGCCTACTCCCGCATATACTAGGTAGTAGGATTTTATAGTATATATTATATTTCCTTAGTCCCTTTACTATAGCTCTTAAATAGCTAATATATTTAGCTAGGGGTCCGCCTACTCTACCTCTTATAGGAAGTAGAGCAGTACGCCGTTCCTACTATTATTAGTATTATACTATATAATTATAAGTGTTTTCCAGTATCCTGATATAAGAGGTCCATGCTAGCCTCTAAGTTAGCTAAGTTGGTGCCCTTTAGCGTCCGTTTACTTCCTTATAACGCCATTTTAAAGCCTTTAAATGCCTCTCTCCAGATCTAGGCTTCTGCTTCCACCTCTATATTAAACTCCGTATTTAGTAGGGGCTCCTAGGTTACTAGGATTTAAATTAGGGCGTATATACTACTATATAGTGCTATTTAGAGTATTAATTAGAGGGTCCTCTAGCCTATTTCCTTCCTAAAATAATTAAAAGTCTATAGCCGGCTAACCTTCTAGGGGGCTTTCTCTGCCTATATAGAGCTTTCTTACATAACTATCTCCTTTAGCTTCCTTTTCTTAGCTTATTATAAGACCTCCTTAGTGGTAATCTTGTACTATAATTATAATTACTATTCGCTTATAGGTGCCTTATGGGTGCCTACGTAGTATATTAGCGTATAGGCCCTAATTGCTACAGCCTTCTCCTATTATATCCGCTTAACACTATACGCCCTATTCCATACCTTATAGTCTACTTTATAGTTAATACACTTTTTAGGTAGGTCTCCTATACATTCGCTAGTATTATATTACCTAGCGCAGCGTCCACATCTAGCTTCTCTCCTGTAACTCTTAGCTATATAGTTAAAGCCTTAGCATTTAAAGCACTACGTTACTAAAAATGTTATCTCATGCCTTATAATTAGGTAGTAATCTCCTCCTAAGAAGAGGCCCCAATTAAATAGCGCATTTATTAACTCTTTTAACTGTATACCTATAATAAGTAACAATTTAACCTTTTGTCCCGTTTAGACTCTTCCTAGCCTTTTCTACGCCAGCCTTTCTACTATAAGCCCCGCTATAGTATAGTTCTGCTTTATTATATCTTCTATTATCTACTTAGCCTCTAGGCCTTAGATAGCGAGGCTTATAGGTACTATATAGACCTCTACTAGTACTAGCGGAATAGCTAGTATAGTAGAGCGTCTAAGGACCTTCGTTTACTCTGTTTCTTATAGCAACCTATCTTTTACATCTTTATCCGTAATATACGCCCTAATATTACCGCTTTATAACTTCTTTACGGCCTATATTCTATAGGTGTCTAGGGGTCCTACAGCCTAGAGTTTATGTACTAGGGCTTAGCTATTCTGCTTTAAGGTTTCCTTATAGTTAGTGGCGTCGCCTATACAGATTATAATCTTATATACTTCTATAGGTTTATAGGCAACTTATCTTATAGCTTAGGGTATTATAGGTATAGTGGCAGTAACATATGCGTATAACAGCGGGCCTATAAACATCGGTCCACTCTTTATAGCTATCGTTACGGCCTTCCTAAGGGCGCCAATATCTGTCTAAATTGCCTTTACGTCCTAGGTATATTACTCCTAGGTTTCTTAGGTCCAGATAAGCTCCGCTAACGTAGCAAAGGCTATCCGGAGGGTTATAATCGCGGTAGTAAGGAAGGAGAGTATAGTGGAGCGCTCCTTGTCTGCATTAAGAGATCGTTTCTATAGTGCCTGCTAGGTTTATTCTGCGGTTTATATAGTCTATAGAACACGTTCTTAAAAGGCGCGCTGTTTAATTGGGGTAGTTAGGGTAGTTAGGGCTGGGGGTTTATTTATTTATTATGATCCGGTTTTAGGGGCTGTATATTAGAAAACACTATATATACCTCCACTAACGCCGAATTAGGGTATGTGGTTTTAATAGGAAGGGTTTCTGTAGTCCTCTAGAGCTTGTGGGAGCTCTATTGGGCTTGTTTCGCAGGTTTCTTTAGCGGGCGATTGTATAGTGGTGGTTAAATTAAAGCTATAAGCTAGTATATATAGCTTAGAAGCTAGTATACTACAGGTTACTTATTTACACTTAATTAAAGACTAGTAGATTATATTTACGTCCTAATTATAGTCCATAAGTATAATTATAAAACCGATTTATAATAATAGGTCCCTATTATTAGTAAAGGAGGCGTCTGTAAATACTAGTAAGCTAATGGAATTTAGGTTTAGTAGTATAAAAGTAAGTCCTCTTATTATATTATTAATTTGCCACTAAATGCGTTTATTAAGCTACTTAATATTTTCCTTTTATAGATCTATTACCTAGGCCGCAAAGGATAAATTATAAGCAGATTTAGATTAATAGACTATAGTAATATAAGCACCTCTTATACACTATGCAACGTATTAGTCCTTTATATTTACGGTTTTATAGATCTCTCTACGAGAACTAGTAAGGTCTATAGGCTTTACTATAATAAGCCTTAGGTTTTAAGCTTAGCGTTCCTAAGTTAGCTAAATAGTAGTAGGGGGTTAAGAAGCTTAATAGACTTTAATTACTTTATTATTGTATCTATACTCCCTAGTATATTATATTTAGTAAAGTGAATAGGTTAGCTAGGGCTTTAAAAAGGGGAAGCTAGGCTATTTTATAAGGCCGTAAGGCTTTCTAGGATCTTTTATAAGGTCTTTTATATATTTCTTACTTCTAGATAATTAGCTTTCTAGTTAGCTATAAAGGCGCGGATCTGCTTATATATGTCTATAATATTATTATTATCTTTAACTGCTAATTCTAATTAGATCTTAGGTTCCTCTTAAGTAGAAATAGCTCTCTTAGAGAAGCTAGCTTTAGGTACCATTATTAGCTTCTTAAAGTTTATTAGTATTATACGCTTTAGTTTTAATTCTAGGGGTATAGGTCTAGTCCTAGTTAGCTTATAAGGTAGAATATTATTTAGGCCTTCCTAGGTAATATAGAGTTGTTTTAGTATCTAAGTATAGCGCGTTAACGCGTCGTTATAAACGAAGTTTCTTTTAGGGTAGGATATTATTAAGGCCTTCCCAGGTAGAGTAGGGTGAGCTTAATATAATATAACGGCTTATATAAGTGCCTCTAAACCTGTCGGGAATAAGGCAAGCGGTTATCACGTAACGCCGCGGCACTAGCGTAGCGAGGAGTCTTAAGCTCCTCGCCCTCCCTCATTTCAATTAATAAGCTTTATTGACCAACATTACTATAACCTACTCAAGTAGTTATTATTAGTAAGTCACCCTATATAACTAATACTAATCAGTGGTTAAATATACAGTTAACTATAGAGCAGCTAGGTTTTTAAATAGAAGAGATAGTCTTATATAGGGGTACTATATACGCTTATATGGAATAGATCCCGGCGATATTATACTACCTTAAACTTACGGAAAACTAGTAATAGAAGTGTTACTAAGTACTAGGAGATACTAAGTTGCGTTTATTACGTAGAACAACTACGTTTATAAAGATTTGGTTAAGTACTTTAGGTTAGAAGTATTACTAAACCTAGGGTCCTAAATTAACGTCCAAAACGCGTTAAAAATAACTACCTTAATACCCTCTATGTACCTTTGTAGACTATAGAATTATAATTATTACCCAACTATACGTTAAACAACTACCTTAATACCCTCTATGTACCTTTGCAGATTCTATTATAGCGTTAACCTACCTAAAGAAGTATAAAAAAGACATTAACCTAAAGATATAGAACACCGACATAACTAACCTTAAAGATATTAATTAGTAAGACTTAAACGGATTCTTATTATACCGTATAGTATACTATAAAGATAGCAAATACAATAATACTATACTATAGTACTATATAAGGGAGGACTTTATTAGATAAATAAAGGGAATATAAACTCCTATAAAAAAGGATATTATATAAAACTTCTGTAACTTCTTATAAGAGTATAGAGTATTTATACCTATAGATAGGGGTACTATTAAAGACAATATTTAGGAGCAGGTTATTAATATAAAAGAAGAGCATAAATAGACTTTATAAGAGATTAAGCACCAACTACGCACTATAAGGAAGCTTAACTTATAATAGAACCTAAGTAATATACCTTTAGAGACAAACCTACCTCTGCCTTTAACTCCTCTATATCTAATTTAACCTATAACCTTAATATCGGATACTATACCCTAATAAGAGTAGGTATAGGATCCTATTACTTTATAACTTAATAACCTTTAAACTCTACTAACTAGACCTATATTCCTACTATAGCCTATAATATAACTCCTACCTCCTCTATTTTAATCTTAAATTAGAGGTAGTTTAAAATTGCTTATAGAGCTTGCAAAGCTCTACTTAGATTAGAAAAAAAAGTTTAGCGGGGAATTATATAATATTCTTAATTCGAAACTACGTATCTTCTATAACTATTACTAGAAGGTAGAAATAAAGTCTAATTAATACTATAACGCCTATTTCGTTATACTTAAGGGCTAAGCTATATTGGCAAAATATGGTACCCTTTCAATGGCCTTAATGGTTGATGGTTGACGCAATTGGCGCGCAGTTGAGGTCATTTGGCAACTCGACCGACTAGCCTATGTCGTGTTTTTTTGACACGCAGCCTGCGCGCAGCCTGCGCGCAACCTGCCAGCTATCTACGTATTTGGCAACCATAATTATATTTACCTCTTTTATACTAATAGCATATTTTAAATAAATAAAAGCTACTTTAAAGCTATTTATAAGGCTAGTAAAATAAATAATAATATTTTAGATAATTTAATATAATATAGCGATGGTTCTCTTCTACCTATCTACCTATTAACTTATGTTAGTAGGGGGGGGTACTTGGGCAGTCTCTTTAAGCTTAGCGACGTGTTATGTGACAGCGCGCGGGCTATCGTATAGATATCTTCTTGGGGTCTTTGAGCCCCTAAGATTTTTCCTTATAGAGTATTATATGTATTATTCTATTAGCCTACTTAGTGCCCTAACAGGTTATAAGCCCTCTTACAGCTTTAATTAAAGCTCTATTAGCTGCCATTTTATTATCTAATTAACTAAGTTAATACGAACCTATAAATCCTCAAATTTAGACCCAGGTATGGTATGACAGAAATTTATAATAAACTAATATAAATACACGCCACGCACGATACAGTTAAACCGATTAATTGCATACTATGGCGGATATAGTATAAAAAAAGAAGGAATACCAGAGCTCTCTTGGGGCTGTTCCTGTATTGAAAGGGGACAGTAATTACGAAGAATGGTATCGTCGAATCGTACGACGACTTGAGCTTTATAACCTCCTACTAATGATATAAGGTACGGCTGTAGAGCCACCTTCGCAGACGGTCGAGTATAGAGATTGGCGTTATAAATAGATAACGGGACTTGAGGTAATTAAGGGCGTAGTATTGGAATTAATTCGCGATTGACTTGCTGCATTAGGCAAGCCGCGTAACTCCATTAAGGATTTGCTTGATTTAATTCGATTACTATACACCGCGTAAGGTCTTATTTATGACTACCAGATATGGAATCAATAGCTCGATCTTAGTTATAAAGACTATACCTCGCTCAAAGCCTATACAGAAGCTTTTATCTCGGGCATAAGAAAATTAAATGCGGCGTTAATGCTAATATTAAGGAAGTAAGCATACGCCCGACTGCTTTATGCGGTAGAGGAGGAGTTTCCTATTTGGACAGCTAATTGTTGAGAGGCAGCTAGGAGAGTTATAAAGGAGGACGACCTTATTACAATTAAGGAACTGGTGAGCGACCTTATAGACGAGAGCCGTACTCGACCAGCTACCTCCACTGTAATGTCCTTAGTTAGCAGAAAGCCATCTAAAGACGATTAACTAAAACCTAATATAGAAGGATTAGCATTAAATAAGAAGTATAAAGATTGTACGCACTATAGTAAAAAACATTGTAGTGGCAAGGATAGGTACTTCTACCTTTGCTTGGACCTTTAACCCCTAATATAAAAGCCTTCTAATAAGGATATACTATGCGTAGATCTACCTTAGGAACTAGAAGCGACTTTACCGAATTTAACTTCTTAAGTTAGGACAATGGGCAGAGGCTTAGTAGGAGGCCTATTTATTAGCAGCATGGCTATAGTTAATAACTTAGATAACAGCAACCAGGACGACTAGTTCCTTAACTCTTGTTTTAATATTATAATAAGCAATAATTAAAGCAAGTTTATTAACTATAAGACTCTGTTAACACCTATTATAATAGGGACGTTAGGAGGGACCATTCATTATGCGACCGGCAAAGGAACGGTGTATATACCCTTACTAATGGACAATAATAGCACCTGCACGGTAGCTACTAAGGCCGTCTTTGTATCTAAATTACCTTATAAACTCCTTTTAGAGTTAGCTCTTAAGAAGCGTAAGCAGCTCTATATTAGACCTGATAAGAAAATAGGTGGTTGTACAATTTGGAGGTACTTAGATGACTTAATCGTGGGCAGAGCGACGTGTACAAACGGCCTATACGTAATTCGACTGGCTCTAAAGCCTCAATACATTGCGCACGCCACTGTATAGCAGCTTGACATTAATATACTATATCAGCGTCTCGGCTATATGGGCAAGGATGTACTATAAAAGGTGGCTAAGATAGGCGACTTCAACCTTATAGGCACGCTGACTTAATGCGAGGCCTGTTACCTAGTGACGGCAAAGCGCTAGGTCTCTTAAACTACACCTATACTACCTTAGCAGCTATTTAAATATGTGCATACTGATACCTTCTACCTTACCCTAGAGGGAGTTGGGGGTAATAAGTATATAGCAATCTTTGTGGAAGCGCACGCTAGATATATATACGCCTTCTTTGGAATTAAGAAGACGATTGCCGTAGAAGGGCTTTAAGAGCTTAATAATCTAGTATATAACCAAACTGGACGATATATCGGCTCACTTGTGATTAACGGCGGCAGAGAATTTGGTATTAAAGAGCTTACTAAATACGCCAAATTAATAGGCATGAACATACTGCGTATGGCTCCCTATACCTCTAAGCAGAACGGAACGCCCGAACGCATTAGAGGCATTATATTGGGCATAGCTAGATTAATAATAATTAAGGCTAATCTACTAGAATACCTATGGGACGAAGCTTATAAGATAGTAATTTGAATTTAGAATAGAATACCTTACGGAAAAGAGACCAGATTACCGTTTTAAATTAACGCTAAGTACTATAACTAGCCGTTTAAAATGCGCATACCAAATATATTATACCTACGATGTTATGGTATAACTGCCTACGTCCATATTAAAGGACCAGAGAGCGTATAGTTAAGGAAGCTGGCTCCGCGAGCTAAGAAAGGACGTCTAGTTGGTTACGAAGGCAATAACGGTTATATCTATTATATTTGGATACTGGCTGAGAATAAGATTATATAATCGCGCGATATGACATTTAATAAAGCTTAAGATCTACCGATTGCCACGCTGGAGGATGAGCTTACTATGTGGGAGCCAGAGCCGGAACTACTACTAGAACTATAAGGTCCGACCACTACTATAGTTACTATAGTCACCTACCCTGCTGTAAAAGTACTAGAAGAAAAGGAACACCGTATAGGAGAACTAGAAGGACTCTGTACTTCTAATTTGGTACTAGAAGAACTAGGCCTAAGAGGAGCGACACTACAGTTGTCTCCCTTACTAGAACTAGGTCTATTAACATAGTCGAATTAGTTATTAAGTTAGAGCCCCTTAACGGAGTTAGGGGCCTCTATAGTATTAGTATTAACCTTTAAGAAGGCGAGTGACCTATATAGAGATATGCGACGGTATGCTACTATATTTTAAATGACTAATGCACCTACTACGAAGGACGCAGCTAAGGCGTTGCGAGCCTTTAAGAAGGTAGCCCGGTAGTTAACTACTAACTTACTCCTAGCGGGCAGGGAGAGTATAATACTGTTAATTGCTAAAAGCGACGACGAGGACTATGACGATTAAGATGATATTGATTTAGATGATAATGGAGTTTACTAAATTGACTAATAGCTTAAGGGGGGTATGG
>Ga0307515_10015703_pt1 | contig 13932 bp, 7 predicted proteins | sample 17_EM_MG_FD_194513 | JGI IMG/M metagenome (GOLD analysis project Ga0307515, IMG submission 194513) | Populus trichocarpa ectomycorrhiza microbial communities from riparian zone in the Pacific Northwest, United States - 17_EM | ecosystem: Host-associated > Plants > Roots > Unclassified | place... | reverse complement strand
ACTATTTAGAAATATTTTAAATTTTAAAATTATATTTGTTTGGCATTGTGTTTGTATTGCATAATTTATAATTAATTTATCTTGAATTTGAATTATGTTTGTTGAATATATATATATATATATATATATATATGAACAGTACAACCCCGAAACGGCACGCCGAAACACTCCGAAACTGAAACATTCCATTCCAATTGAAAAAACAAAACACCTACCGAAACGGAATTGACAACCTTACTTCTGCCTCTTCTTTACCTTGAAAATCCAAAAATATATTAAAATAATATTATTTTATTTATAAAAAATTATTATTCATATCAATATAATGATTTAAAAATATATAAAAATAATTTAAAATAAAAAAAATAAAAATGACTTGCACCCCGATAAAAACAACAAATGAATTATATGAAAAATACTATTTTTCTCTTGAGCTTAATTTTCTTGTCTGATTTGATGAAAAGCAAAAAAATCAATTTTCTATTATAATTTACAATAAATTCTCTTTAGTACTTCAATAAATACCTCATGTCTTATATAATATTTAGAGTTATAGTTTAAAAAAATATGTTTATTTTTTTTATATAAATTATAGCTATTTTGTAAAAAATTTCAAGAGAGATTTTTTAATGAGATCTATAAAATAGCATGTTATAACTGCTCACCAACACACCTAACTAAAACCCCTAAAAAATATTATAAATGTATGTGACATTGTAGTAATTTTTAAAGTTATAGTTTGAAAAAATAAATTTTAAAATATTATAAATGTATTTGACATTGTAGTAATTTTAAGGTTATAAGTTAAAAAATTAAATTTTAAAAAAACTTATAGCTTTTTTATAAAAGATTTTAAGAAAGATTTTTCATTAAAACCCTTACAATACTATAATATATTAATTAACTAAATATTTTTAAAAATATAATTGAGATAAAGACAATTTAACCATTACACAATATAGATTAAGAATGTATTTGTTTACATGGTTATATAATATTTTTAAAAAAATTAAAAATTTTTAAACTTTTAAATATATTAATATTATAAAATAAAAAATATTTTAAAAAACAACATTACCGATATTTCCTACAAACCTCACAGAAACTTCGCGTCCGCTTCCTCGTAACTTCTCGCTCATTTTAAAGCCCACCAAGCACACTCACAATCCTTTACTATTACTTTGCGTGACCAACAAATCAACTCCAAAAATTAAATAAAAAAATCACATTTTTCTCTCAAAATTCTCTATCTCCTCATCGGTCAAACATATCGATGAAGGTCACCGCCGACTCTTGTCTCGGCGCTGATGAAACGGCGTGGCCGCCTGGGTTCAGGTTTCACCCGACAGACGAGGAGCTTGTGCTTTACTACTTGAAGAAGAAGATCTGTAAGAAAAGGATAAAACTCAATATTATTCGGGAACTTGATGTTTACAAGTGGGATCCTGAGGAGTTGCCTGGTATGCTATCTTTTTTATATTATTATTATTATTATTATTTTACTGGCGTTGATTTGAGTTGTGTTTTTGTATGATTGTTAAAGGGTTTTGGTTTTCATTTTTGTTTTGTTTAAATTTGATCGGAGGATTTCGGGATTGGTTACAGGACTCAGGGAGCTGATAATGGTTAATTAGTATGTGTTTTGGAATTTTGATTTGGGTTTTATGTGGATTTTTTGTTTGATAAGTTTTTTTTTTTAATGATTTGGAATGGTTTATTGCTGTGAAACTTATTTGAAGGAGAGGGTTTTCTTTGAGAATTTTTTCCAATTCGAGTTTTTTCTTGACTGATTTTTAGCTCCCTGTGTTTGTTTGGCTACTTGAGCCTTGGATTTGATGTTTATTTTCTTTGTTGAATTGATTTTGATGTTAGGCACGGTGTTGACTGTTTGATCAATTTATTTTGATTGTCAAAGCATTAGTTTGAGGTGAATTGTAGACTTCTTTCGGTTTTGTATTTCTTGTACTGCAAAATTGCATTGATAGCTTTGGCTGTGAATTTACTGTTTGCCTGCTTTTCCAAGAGGCGAGAGTTAGAGTTTGGAAGATTGAATTATCTATTGCTAACAAATCAAAAAATGATCTTGCAGGGCAATCGATATTGAAGACTGGGGATAGGCAATGGTTCTTCTTCAGTCCAAGGGATAGGAAGTATCCTAATGGAGCAAGGTCAAATAGGGCGACCAGACAGGGGTATTGGAAAGCAACAGGGAAGGACCGCATTGTTGTGTGCAATTCTCGGAATGTTGGAGTGAAGAAAACCCTAGTTTTCTACAGAGGCCGAGCGCCGAGTGGTCAACGAACTGATTGGGTGATGCACGAGTATACTTTGGATGAAGAAGAACTTAATAGGTGCCCAAATGTGCAGGTATTTAGTGTAGTGGTTTTGTTTTGTTTTTGTTCACATATTGTGCATTTGGTGCTGATTAAATCCTCTTCTTTCGTGTATTTTCTGCATCAGGATTATTATGCGCTTTACAAGGTTTTCAAAAAAAGTGGACCTGGACCTAAGAATGGTGAACAGTATGGAGCACCATTTAAGGAAGAGGACTGGGCTGATGATGAAAATCCATGTGTCAATAGCTTGGTTACTCCAGAGATTCCTGTTGAGCAGCATAATGAAGTGTCTCTTGTTGATAATGTTAGAGTGTCAGCTCAACTTGAGCTGCCATTGAATGATTTTGAGGACATAATAAAACAAATAGCTGAAGAACCTGCTCTTAACCATCTACAGAACAATGATTTCACTTATCCACTGCCCCAGGTTTGTGTTATAGTAATTTCTTTAATGTTTCTTCCTTTCCTTTTCACCTCAACTGGCCCAAAGCGTACTGACTGTTGTAACTACAAGTTGATTGCATCTTTGGTCAGAGTGATATCTAGCTTAACCATTATGTGTCATGTCCCAAAATTGGGCTGCACAGGTTTTTTTTTGTGTCCAAAACAAGTCTTAAATGATATCTCACTGATTGATGAGATACAATGCTTTGGTTGTGCATTTGCAAAGTAAAACTAGAGTTACATTGTTTATGTGGTTTCTATGCTTCTGTTTTATTTGTACCTTTTCAGATTTGTATTGATCCATTTCAATATTACAGGTTGCTAGTGAAGAAGAGGCACAAAGTACTTTAGTTGATCCATCTTTCAGGGAAGTTGTTTCTGAACCAGCTGGAGAGTTGACGACAAGTGGTCAGCACTACAATAAACACACCAGCTTAAACTTTAACCAGTCAGCTACCTCAACATTGCAATTGCACGAGGCATCTGAGGTCACATCTGCTCCCCAGTTAAATGAAGAGGATTTCCTGGAAATTGATGATCTCATTGGTCCAGAGCCTTCTTTCTACAACACTGAGCAACCTGCCGAAAACTTGCAGTTTGATGGATTGAGTGAGTTTGACCTGTACCACGATGCAGCCATGTTTTTGCGGGACATTGGGCCTGTTGATCAGGAAGCAGTTTCATGTTCATACGTGAGTTCCTATGGGTGTGATATGGTTAACCAAGCAAGCTACCGGCTGCAGCCCAATTCAATAACAAACCCGGTGGATTATCAGTTGCAGCCAAATTTGGTGGCCAACCAGGTGGATTATGAGCTGCATCCACAATTTTTTGATGCGGAGCAGATGAACAATCAGCTGTGGGTGCATGATCATCAAAATAATGCATTAGCTACTTCAGAATCACATCATGGGATTCTTTTCCAATCAACAGGTATATAACTAGTTTGACCTGCAGAGTTACTGCATTAATTCTGTCTTCCATCTGGTGTACTAAGCTACCATTTTATTCTGTACAAAGTCGCTGTTGTCTTAGCCAACCAGTGCAGAGCTCTTGATGAGATGGGTGGCCTGTGAGGCAGAAAAGCCTATGTGAATTTGGGACTTTGAGCCAGTTTCAAGAGCTCTTGTACAAGTATTTCCTTTGTATATTATTAATAACAACCATTGGAATGTAGTGTTAGTCTAATAGGCGGTCATTTTGGTCATGTTCAGGTGCTGTGTGCGAATCGAGCGATAATTCTACTGGAGCCAATGGAAATCAAGGGAGCAAAGAGGGTGATGCTGCTAATGGTTGGTTATCTTCTGCCTTGTGGGGTTTTGTTGAGTCCATCCCTACTACGCCTGCGTCAGCCTCAGAGAACCCTTTGGTTAATAAGGCTTTTGAGCGAATGTCAAGCTTCAGCAGGATTAGAATGAATGTCAAAAACATCAATGTTGATGCAGGTAATGGTGCTGCAAGTGCAAGGAGCACTGGTGGAAATAAGGGATTTGTTTTGTTGTCAATTATTGGAGTCTTGTGTGCCATCTTGTGGGTATTAGTCGGAGGTGCCAAAGTGCTGGGGAGATCAATCTCCTCGTGATTTATGTAAGAGTTTTGATGTTAAATATTGGGGGACGCCCCTAGAATCAATGGATAGGCACATTAATTATAAAAATGGTTAGGCACATTAATTATAGTAGTTTCGGTTCTTACCATATCATCTTAATATAGAAAGAGGCGTATAATTCTTAGGCTTGAACTGTTGAATATCAGCAGCGCTTCCCCTTCTGATTTCCTTTTGAGAGACCCTTTCCCCCTCTGGTGGGAGATTGTAAACGAAAACACTACGGTTTTTTGGTGGCCATGCTCATTGCTTTTCCCCAAGGCCAAATCGTAAGAACTAACTTCGGAGTTGTGAGGGATAAAACAGTAACCAGCCTATGAAATCAACAATCAAAAACAGTATTTAGATGCTGCTCAATGCAATATGCATACCTTTTCAATTAAAATATCTGACTAGCTAGTGGGGTAACATGATATATTTTTTTGGGTTTTATTAGTCGAGGATAATTTCATCTTCTAAACTTTTAAATGCATAATAGAATAATTAAATTATTTTTACAAACAAAATTTATTTAACTAGAACTTAACGAGTCTTTTGACTAAAATGATTATACTACATTTACAAGCAAAATTTTTTTAGCAGTTTTTTCGTATTTTAATCATAGTTTTTAGTTATAATCAAATTAATTTAGAGGTAATTTGATCTTTAATAAATATAAAATATAATTTAAAAATTAAAGTTGTTGGTGTATGTATTGTACGTGCCAATATGTGAACAATGATAATATTTTTTTTTATTGTTATTTGTTTTACTTTAATTTTTTTTATTGAAATTTTCCTTTTCAATTTCAATCCTGAATATTTTGTTGATAGGGATTTTATTGATCGAGAATTTGATTTCATTATTTTTTTGGGTTTATCCTTTATAAAGTGATCTTGATCTTAAGACTTGAGTTACGGGCTTTAAAAGTTAGCGCGAGTTGATTTATAATTTTTTTAGCTTATTTTTTACAATAGAATTTTTTTAATTTTATCTTTTAATGTTGGATTTGTTGTGTCGACATAATTTGTTTTTTTGTATATTAAGTTAATTTGAGACTAAAATTGATATTTTGCTTTGATTAGATTATTATTATGGACTTCTCATTGTATAAAAAAAAAACATCCCAACAATGTCTCCATGTTCAATTTTGCAAAAATGATATCGCTTTTTTTTTTTATTTGTGAAAATTTCAAATATTAGGACTTAAATTCAAATATCGAAACTTAAATTGAAACCGAGGATAAAAAATTGGACTTTGTTTTTCGGACACTGTTTTTGTCAGCGCTTTTCTTCAAATTTTTGCCCTTGGTTTGTGGGATGTCAACGCAAATTCTTACTATTCTCCGATTGCGAATCAGCAGGGAAAAACCAACTCGTGGCCACCCGAAAGAGCCATCAGATCGTAAGAGGACTGTCAAGTTCCTCGGAGTTTGAAAGGTCAAAGTTTGACACAGCGTCATATATTGACACCTTTCAAACAGGAGTTTGATCCATTCGCAACACCAGACAAACACATCTGAAACAATAAAATCACTTTATCTCGGTAAGTTATACAGAAGACTATTTTCCTTGACATCCATCACAAATCAAAAGCCTCGAAACCATACGCTCTCTATTGAGTCTATTCCATGGATCGGTGTGAGGTAATATGGTAAATATTCTCTTTTTATGAATTGCTAATGGTTTGAAAATCTCAGCCCTGGTCACTGTAATTGAAGCATGTTGATTTATTTCAAGCCACAATGACAGTTAAAGAGTCTTTCTTCAGGCCTTCAAAATTTCAATAGATAACTTCCTATAGCTCTTAAGGTTGTATTGTCTTGTGGAACTAATAGATATTGGGTTTATGATATCTCAAACACCATGGTTGAGGATTTGTGGATGGCTCGTAGTATTTCAACAGTTGGATACTCACAATCGATTTCGAGCACTCAATCTTTGAAGTTCTAGATGATTTTTAAGCAACATGTTGAAGCTCGAATGACCCATCTTGTTGTTGAGATAATCGATGTAATGCTGAGACGGCTGAACCCGGCAATTGTACAAGGAGTTGAGATCAAACATGGATGGTGCATATGGTCCACCTCATTAGCCTCCCGGTCCTGATAAAGACCCTCCTCCTCTTTCTCTTTCTTTAATCTCTCTCTTTTAGATGAATTGTATTCAAAATGATGAGTTTTAAAATCGGTAATAAATATTTAGTTTTTTATTTTAATTTAACTTCTTTTAATTTTTTTCTGCTTTATTTCTTAGATTTTTCTTAAAAAAATTAATTAGATTGCTGATGTAATTACCGATAGACTAATTCTATCAAAAAGTTCTAGAGAGTTGTCAAAAAATTACATGAAATGACACATTATTTCAGAAGGAATCACCAACAAAATGAATCTCTCGAAAAGTTTCAGAGAATTAGAAAAAATTATAGCAAATATCATCAACAATATATACTCACTAACGGGTTATTTCCGTTAGTAATATAAAAATAAATCATTGATAAAATTAAAAATAGTATTTTTTATTTATGATATATCATACTCACTAACCAATGGAGTTATTGAATGAATTTGAACATGTTTTGAGATTTAAAATATTTTTGAAATGATTCGAAGGTGATTTTGAATAAAATTGATATAGTAAATAGATGTGGAGTGCCAAAACAATGGCTCTCGAGTTTTCGGTATAAATTTTTAATTTTTGGCTACTTTTCGTTTATCCTTTCCCCTTTTTCTTGTTTTTTATTATTATTTTATTTTAACGTTACTAGGTTGGCCTTTCTTAGATTTCTTTTTACATTTTCATTTTTTTCTATTATTTATTATTTTTTCAATATCAATACTCCCAATAATTAACAATTGTTTTTTATTTTTTCATACAACCTCATAAAAAAATTATTTTTGTTTATTTTTAAGAATTAGTACAGAAAATAATCACTATTTAAAAAAAATAATTCTTCATATTGCCTTACAAAAAATAATGATTAGGTACTAAATATTGTTTTTAAAAGAATAGAGGTTGATGATTAATTAAAGTAAGATGTTTTTAAAAATCTAATGATAAATACATACTTTGTAGAACACCATTTTTTCTTCTTAAAAAACACACACACACACACACACAGAGACTATAGATTAACATTCACAATAAAAGATATCTGAATAACAAGGATTTAATGGTTAATAATTTTTTTTTAATTTATGTTATTTTTGGCTAATTGTGTCTCATTTTAGAATTGATCACGGTTCTTCCAACATGTATTAAAAATGTGAATCCTTATTCTTTTCAAGTAGTTGTTCAAAAAAATAAAAATAAAAAAACAATTTGGAGTAGCATTGACACATCAATTAACTTTCATTTTTTTTTTATAAATTTATATTGGGTTTAAAATAAAAAAAATTAATGTTATAAATAAAAAATAACTACCAAGTAAATATATAATAATAGATCTTTTCAAGTGCTTATAAACTCATTTATCAAAATTAAGCATCCTTCCAATAAAGATTCCTCTAGCACCATTTCATAGTCTATTCTTACCTTCTTCCAATTATTTATTTTTTAGTTATACTTCTAGATGATGTAGATAATTGATTGCTTTGTTCATTTATCAAAATTAAATATATTCATAAAATTTATTGAACTTAAAAAAATTATACTAAACGTGATACTATAATTATTTTTTTCAAATTAATTAAGATATTTAAATTTTATAAGTGTAGTAAAGAAGTTAAAACAAAATGGGATATATATATATATATCTTGAAACCATGTGTTTTTTATATTATTTTTAAACAACTTCACAGGGAACAATTATTATTTATTTTCATGTTTTAGATATTTTTATATTTTAAAAATGTTTTTGAAATTTTTTTTTATTTTTTTATTTTAAATTAATTTTTTTTGTTTTCTCATATTATTTTAATATATTAATATTAAAAATAAAATTTTTAAATAAAAATATTTTTTTAAATAAAAAACACTTTAAATTCGTGTAGATTTGACTGCAAGTTGGTTTGTGCAAGCCACCTGGAAGATGTTCCGTCAGTGAACACCTTCGCATGGTGATGCCACGTGGTCAATGCCGTTGCCACGTACGACATCGAACTCCCTAGACTTGTAGTGATTTTTTGTTTTGTTTTGTTCGAGGACGGAGATTCTTCCCAAGTACATTTTGTCTTGGAATACAGGATTTATCTCAGATTTTATTTCAGTCTGAGAACTCCAAATAATGTTGCTCCTCTTTGTCATCACACGTGGATTCAACACCTTTACACGTGTAGATTTCTTTCGTTGTTTTCTTATTTTTTAATTATTAAGCACGCTTCCTTATAACAATAATTCAGTGATCACTGCCTTTTGAGCTTGGCAAGCGGACTTCTGCTTGCCCAGGTGCGTTGGCAAGGATGGTAAGTCTTAAATTTATTTTATTTTGTCTATTTGATACCAATACTTTATTTTTTTTTTATTTTAATTTAACGTGGGTGTCCGGGCCAGCTTGCGCGCACCTCGACTAATCCCACGGGCCCTGAAGTTAACGACCATGTAAGCCTCCAGTGGCCATCATATGAGCAACCATAGGGCTCGAACCTGAGACCACAGAGGGAGCAAACCTCATGATCCCAAACTCTTACCACTGAGTTTTTAAAGTTTATTACATATTGTTGTTATTAACATAAACTAATTGAGAGAGGAATTAACTGTAGCTCTCTTAATAAAACACTGTTCACTTCATCAATGCTTTGTTTTATTTGATTTTTTTTTAATTTTATCCTTTAATATTAGATTGATTAAGAATTGAGCTTCATAATCTATTTTCATTTGCTTTTTGTGAGGTTATTCCAGCCACTTGACCCGCGTTGAGGTTTTGGTAGGTTGACTTAAGTTATTTATTTTTTGGTCTTTTTTTAATTGATTTTTTTGTCCCAGATTCTTCCTTCAACTGGGTTGATTGAAAATTAAGTTTCATAATATTTTCTAATTTGCTTTCTATGGGGTTATCTTAGTCTCATGATCCGAATCGTGAATTTGACAAGTTAACAATTATCTCAATCTCATGAACTGGTCGTGAATTTGACAGGTTAACCTAAGTTGACCTAGGTGGATCCAATATATTTTCATCTTAATATTTTTTTAAAATATCATCTTGAATTTGTTTTAGGTAAACTAAGTTTTTAATGGTCGTCCAAATTATCTTTGGACCTATGAAGTTGATCGGGTCAACCCCCACACAATTTAAATATTTTTTCTACTAGAAAACACGTTAGCAAAACCTAAATATTTTTTTACATTAAAAAAATTGATCGAGTCGTAGCATAGCGCATGTTGATTATCTAGTTATTAACATTTACTAAAAGGCCTTAGCATTTCGCTGTACCAATGTATAATGAAACACCAAGGTTTTTTTCACTTTGATCCTCAAATTTTTTGACATGTACTAAAACGCCTTAGCTTTATACCCTGACATATTGTTGGTGGCTGAAAACTCAAAATGAGTGTCGTACTAAAAAAATTATCTGTGAGGGCTCATAAGCACTATTCCAGTGCCACTGCCTTTAGAACTGGAGGATCCACCAACATATAATTTCCAAGGTGGGATCAATTACATGGTCTGAAGGGGTCGACTGCTCAGCTGTTGGGACAGGCTTATCCTGGTCCTTATTCCCAAAGGAACATTCAGCTATAAAGTCTTCAAAGCTTGTTGTTTAATAGTTGTTCTTGGATGATATAGAAGTCTGTACTCTCCCAACTCAATAGTCCATTTCACCAGCCATTCTAGACATGTTTGGCTTGTGCAAGATTTGTTATAAATGCTAATTTGTTAGTACTGTAATTTGGTGAGTTTGGAAATATGGTTTAAGTTTTCCAGAGGCACTCAACAAAGCTAAAACCACCTTTTTTCACTTTTAATTATCTAGTCTTGGTATACTGAAAGGTTCGGATGGAGTAGTAGACAAGATGTTATATGCCCTTTTTCTCTCTAACTAATACTGAACTGACTGTTTGATCAGAAGCCCCAAGGTAAAGAAGTATGCCTTTATTTTCTCTTGGTTGTGACCAAATCTTAAGTCAAGATAGATGTATTTGAGCTCCTCAAAAGCTTTATGGAATTCCGGTGTCCACTCAAAGTTTATAATATTTTTTAAGGTCTTGAAGAAAGGTAGATTGCTTTCCCCTGGCTCGGATATGAATCTGTTCAGGGAAACCAACCTTCTAGTGAGACGTTGAACATTTTTGATCTTCTAAGGAGAAGTCATATGAAAGATTGCTTAGATCTTCTTAAGGTTAGGTTCTATTCCTTTGCTGCTTACTAGAAACCTAGAAATTTTCCTCATTGATGATAAATACATATTTGGCTTGATTCAACTTCATCTGATAACTGCTCAGAACAGAAAAAATCTCTTTTGAGTCCCTCATGTGTTGTTTAAAAGTCATGCTTTTTACTAGCAAGTCATTCATATAGGTCTTCATATTCTTTCCAATTTGGTGCTTAAACACTTTGTTGACCATCCACTGGTAGGTAGCTCTTGTATTTTTCATGCTGAAAGGCATTGCACGGTAGCAAAAAAGTTCTTTCTTCTATGATGAAAGAAGTATTCTTCTCATCTTCTAGATGTATAGGGATTCGATGATACCCTGAATTAGCATTCAAAGAGATCAAGAACTTAAAACTAGTTGTGGGATCCATCAATTTGTCAATCTTTGAAAGATGAGAGCTATCATTTAGACATGCCTTGTTCATGTTGATGAAGTTTACACATATTCTCCACTTTTCAATGCTTTTTTTATCACAACCACATTAACTATCCAATCCAGATACATGACTTCCTGGATGAACCTAACAGTCAATAGTTTATCCACTTCTAGAGTTATTGCCTATTGTATTTCCCCCTTAAAATTTCTCTTTTCTGGTGGATAAAAAAGTAAGTTGGGTTGACCTAGAGTCTATAAGTAGCTATGTCCGGACTCATTTCGGGCATGCTTGAGATGTTGAAAGCAAAATCAGTCTTATAGGTAAAGAGAAAATTGGTTAGTAATTGCTATTAAGGTGGCTCTAAGATGGAGCCTACATTGGTGATTGCCCCCTCTATTTATCCCAGAAATACTTTTTTCAACTACCCTATAGCCTCAGTTTAGACTTCTATCCTTTCCTTTAGGGGCTTTTACTAGTCCAGAACTAAAGACTACTTGCCTTTTAAGCAAGTGGAGGTGCAATGCCTAAAAGTTCCTCGGTTTCCCCTCATAGTAGCCACCTTTTTTCGAGTAAGGAATTTAGAGACCAAGTATCGCATGCTTATGACTACATTTATCTAGTGTAGAAGAGGCCTTCCTATTATGGAATTGTAGGCTAAAGCCATGTCTATTAAAGGTTAAGGCATCTTGGGTACATGCCAATCATGAATGAGATCTCCAAGTCATTCTTTACGGGACTCTTTACGAGACTTTTGATCCTTTAATTCCAATTCACTAGGTCTTCATAACAGTCATCCTGATCCTTTAAAGCATTAATGTTGATAAGAATTACCTTCACATATCATTAGTGCTGATGGACAAATAATAGAGTTATAAAAAACTTTTATATCTTATTTCATACATAACATTAATGTTGATAGGAATAACCCTTTCGTAGCATTAATGTTGATTGAAATATAACTGTTTCTTAGAGAACTTTTATACACTCAAGGGTGTAGGAAGATGACTATCCTAAGCTTTTAACATGCCATGTTAAGGGTCATATAGATAGCCTTGCGACATAATATGAGGCTAATAAAGATCATCAATTATATGTTTGGACTTGGAATGAATCTAAACCTAAGAATGTTAGGTTTTACATCTTTCCAGGCTCAAATGTACTGGGGTTTCGCGCGTAGCCGAGTTCAAGAGAGTTGGGTTTGACACCTTGTCAAACCCACAAAAGTATGAGCTCAACATATAGCCGAGCCTAAAAGAGTTGGGTGTGACATCTTGCCAAGTCCACATACACTTAGGCTGAGTGTGCAGCTGAGCTCAAGGGAGTTGGATCTATTATCTTGCTAGGCCTATATATGTTTGCACTTAGTGTGTAGCCAAGCTTAAGGGAGTTGAGTTTGACATCTTGCCAGACCTATAAATATTTGAACTTAGCATATAATTGAGCTAAAAAATATTAGGTGTAGGACCTTGCTAGACCCACATGCTCTTGACTTCAGTATGTAGTTCAATCCAATAATTAATAGACTTGAAAATAAAATTAGACCCTAGACTTGATATTTATCAAGCTCGTATATATTAAGTTATGGCACTGTCTTTTGTCCCTTCTATTCATATGTCTCTTTAAATAAATAAATTTAATATAAAATACATTTATCTATCACGAAACCGCCTCTGCAACCCTTTCCTTACACACCCTGTTCTGTCTTCTTACTCACCACTTCCTGTTCCTAAAATCCAAAAGCCTTAAATAATCTTATCCCGAATTTTGCTTTCACTGCCACAATAATAATTCTCTTATCATGGCTCGCTCTCATGCTGTTTCTCCACCATGAGTTTGAGACCTCATGACCCAATTGGACTCATCCTTTGCGGGGGTCATTTCAACAGTCCTCTCTTTGAAGCAGCTGCGGGGGAGGCACAATTGTTTAGGGTTAATTTTCATCTTTTGTTCTATTTTTTAGTGCTGCATTTGGTTGTGGCTGCAATTCCTGATTTTCCTTTTTTCTTTCTTTTTATTGAAACTGCATTGTTTACGGGGAGCAAAGAGACTGGGGTGAGACCTGTAAGGATTGTTTTCTGGGATTTTAGAGAGACAAGCAGAACGAGTGCAGAGTGAGGTTTGTTTTTGAGGAACAATTTTATCGATTTATAACAATCAAAAGAGGAGTGTGATGTAGAATAATTGTTTTATGTAAAAGCTTTGTAAGATTTTAAAATATAATTTATATTATTTTTTAAAATAAAAACTTTTTAAATTTGAAATTTATATATATTTATATTATTTTGTATTATTAATTAATTTTAATAAAAAAAATAAAATAAAAAAATTTAAACTCATAACTATTTAATCAACAAAACTTTAATATATATTAAAAAACCATTTCACCCAAACATTTAAAATATTAAATAAAATATATATATTTCAACATTTCACTGGTTTAAGTGCCACAAACTTCAAAGTTACTGGAGATGGTCGTTAATTTCAGAACTCGTGGGATTAGTCGAGATGCGTGCAAACTGCTCCGGACACCCACATTAATCTAAAAAAAATATTAAATAAAATTATTAAACAAAACTATAATATATAATTTATATGGTGGTCATTGGATCCCTATCTATGAATATAACCCTCGCTCGGTGGTCATTGGATCCCCTATCTATAAATAGAAGCCATAATAAAAAAAAAAACCATTACTTCTACCACCTGCTCTCCTGAGACTCCAAATAATCAAATGGCCGAAAAACCAATCCGGTTTGGAATAATCGGGTGCGCAGATATTGCCCGAAAATTGTCTCGCGCAATTACTTTAGCACCCAACGCTGAACTCTCTGCTGTCGCTAGCCGCTCCTTGGATAAAGCCTCCGCTTTTGCCAAAGCCA
>Ga0307515_10015701_pt1 | contig 13933 bp, 3 predicted proteins | sample 17_EM_MG_FD_194513 | JGI IMG/M metagenome (GOLD analysis project Ga0307515, IMG submission 194513) | Populus trichocarpa ectomycorrhiza microbial communities from riparian zone in the Pacific Northwest, United States - 17_EM | ecosystem: Host-associated > Plants > Roots > Unclassified | place... | reverse complement strand
AAGTATATTCTTAAGGTTATTAAGCCTAACGCCTAATTTATCTATATCTTTAATGCAAAATAGAAACGGAGTGTTTATAGGAATAATATAAAAAGTAATATACCCTAAGGGGGTTTAAACCCTAATTGTGCTAAGAGAGATTATAGTACCTTTACTAAAATAAATCGTGTATTAGCCTGCCGTTAAATGGTTAATCTAAATAGAGCTATTAAGCTGCTAAAGGGCTCGAACTTAAGGTTTTCCTACTATAGATACTCCTGCGGCTCTAGTATCCGGCATAATACTATAGAAGACGTTCGCCAAGTATCTATTATTAAAGGAAAACGCGGAGCTCTCTTTTGGCTTATTAAAGATATCTAACTTCGTAATAAAATGGAGCGTAGATTAGTCATTAAGAATAGCGACGGTTTATATACTATTTACCTTACCATACTCAGTAAAGTATTGGTTAGGTAAGTAGTCCTTAATTTCCATATCTATAAGGAGCTGTTTAGTCTTATTAACCTTACCCTTAAGATCTTTTACACCTTTGTATTAAACTAGGAAGCTTTAAAAGTAGGCCGCAGTGACCTTATAATTTTTTATATTTTTTATACTTTAATAGAACTTATTATATACCTCTTTTCGCTCATTAAGGGAGTATCTAGTTAACTAGTAATTTGGCTTCTTACAAACGTAGTACTTTTTCTAGCAATTACTTTAAAATAAACCTCCACCGGGACCTCTACGGTTGCCTTATAGTTAACGTTAATTATATCCTCTTCTATATTCCCTACCACGGCTACTATATATTTAATTAGTCTAGTTATAATTATGTTAGTTGGGAATACTTAGTTAGGTAGGGTTTTCGGTATAAAACTATTAAGATTCTTATATTTGCATTATAGTACCTACAGCGGAGCGTAGCTTAGTATATACTCCTTTAAATGTATCTATAGGTTTATATAGCGCTAAGTTACACTTAGGAACGCTATAGCATGCTAAAATAACCTAGTCCCTTAGGCTATTTTTATTTTAGTAAGTTTTAGTAAGGCTATATTAGATTTTCTAGAGTTTATTAAAGAGTAGTTAAAGGCACTTTAAATAAGTCTTTATTAGGTTAGAAGCGATAACTCTTTAGAATATAGTCTTCTGCTATTCGGATATATAAAGCTAGCAATTCTTATTAGTCTTAAAGTGGGCTCTAGTGAGCTAAAGCATTATATTAAAGCTATAGTTTTTACCCACAATATAGTTGTAATAGAATATTACTGCCCGTCCCTTTAACATAATGGAGAAAGCGTAGTAGTACTAGTGGCGTTAAATTCTAACCTTATTATAACAGTTATAGAAGACCTATAGTTTTACTCCGAGTATATTATATAGTTCTCCTTTAAACTTTTTTTCTTTATCTAAATATACCTTTATTAGATTCGTAACTTCTTATAGTAAAGGCTTACTAGTTAGCTAGAGTAGAGGAGGTAGAGGCGGAGCAACTCTAAGTAAGAGGGCACCTTTAGGTAGGAGAGCAGCTCTAGGTAGGGGGTCAGTGTTTTAGGGGTTTTAATATAAATTAAAGTTGCCTTCTAAAGAATATGGGTTGTTTTTAGGTTTCCGTAGTTAACGTATAATCTTAGCTTCCGTCTATATTGGTTCTTTTATACTAGTAATAACAGCCTAAATATTACTAGTAATTAGGTTACCGTTCTTAGTAATATATACCCCATTCCTATAGAGGAAGTCTTAAAAATCCTAAATAGTATTAACGTTGCTAAGTGCCTAGGTATTAGCAGTCTATCCCATAAAATCCTCCTTAAAATACTCCTATAGTTATAAATTAATATAGCATCTATTTTAGTAGAATATAATATAGTGTAGGAGAAAGCCGTTAACTTGTTTTATAGTATAAGTTATTATATTAAAGGCGAATTCGTCTTAATCTTTATCGATAAGTTTCGCGTGCTTAGCTACCCCTAGTAGTAAGAAGTCTTTCCAGTTATTTAAAGTAGGCGTAGCCATATTTTTGGAGGGAGGGAAGTATTATTAGTGTAGGGATTGTTATTTAGTACGCGTTTAGATATATATTTGCGATTATAGGGCTTAGGACTAGTTTTAGCCTTAAATTGCAAAGACTTATAAAGCGTGTTATTCTGCGTAATGGACGCAAGAATCCGTAATCTTAGAAAGGCTTAGGACTAGTTTTGGCCTTTTAGATCCTTAGATTTATGGAAGAGTTTTATTTAAGGTTTAGGACCAGTTCTAACCTTAAAAGACAGCTTCCTCTAGCACGAGTAGCACTAGTATAGTGGCTCGTCTCTTCTTGGTAGAATACCTTGCTGTTCTATAGTATAACAGTAAAGTTAACCACTAATTAGTGTTGGTTATATAAGGGGATATTACGTAGCTACGGTTTGTAGATAGTATGATAATTATTGTTTTTTTTTAATGTTAAGAAAGGGGTAAGGAACTTAAGGTTCCTTACCACGCTAGTGCCACGGCGGCACGTAATGGCAACTTGCCGCACGTAACGGCAACTTGCTATATGTGACGGCAATATACCTTATATGGTGACCATTTGCCTTTATTCCCAACAGTATATAGTAAAAGTTACTGCTCTAACTCCTTATTCCGCTAAGAATACCTCCTAAAATGCTACTATAAATCTTAGATCTCTATCTAATATTATTTTACTTAGTGCTCTATATCTTACAAATACTTCCTTTATATAAATTCTAGCGATATCTTCTACTAAAATTTCTTCTATGTATGCTATAAAGTAGCCCTACTTTATAAGCTTGTTAACTATTACTAAGATTATATTATAATCTTATCCGGTAATAGGATCTCTTAACTTTAGTAGTTTAATAATAAAGTCCTATAATATAATCTCCTATAGTCTTTCTAGTATTTTAATAGGTTATAGCCCTCTATATAGCTTATACCTTATTAGTTTATTTCTTTAGTAATCTAGATACTCTCTTATTACTTTCCTAGCTATACCCTAAATTCCGTTAATAATATATTTCTTTTAAAGTTTTAACACTAAGCCTATTGCTTTATTGTGCCCTTAAGTTATTCCCTTATAGAAATCTTCTATAAAATACTCTGCTATACTTCTTAGGATATACTTTACTTCTTAATTCTTATATATATCTATCTATAGATCTTCTAGCTATACTTCTAGAATTTTTTACACTTAAAAGCTTCCTAGTATCTCGTAGACTCTTTTTAGTTTATTATCTTCTTAAGTTGCTGCTAGCTTAGGGTAATTATACCTAATTAACCCGTTACTATCTCTGCGTAGCATTACTCCTAATAGTTTAGCCTTTTTACTAAGTGTAAAGGCTTAGTTAAAAGAATAAGAATCTATTGGTAGCCAGTGAACAAGAATTCCAAGACGAGGTCTGGAAAAAGGTTGAGGAAAGGACACGTCTATATACATGGCGCCAAGGCTCGGCCAAGCCCCTAACTAGGGTCTGTATCAGTGCCGTAACACTAAGTGCGTCTACTCTTGCATTTTTAGTTTCTTTAGTATACTAAATCTCAAAATAGTATTCTGTAAGTATCTCTACCCATTTAACTTATCTATAATTAAGTTTTTTTGTTATTAGGAACCCCGTTAGGTTCTTATAATCTATTTTAACTATAAATAGTTTCTCTACGCCTTATAAGAATGCTCTCTATTTCTTAAGTACTATAACTATCCCTAATAACTCCTTATTATAGACGTTATAGTTTAACTCTGGTGGTGTTATCTTCCGACTATAGTATGCTATTGGGTGCTATACGTCCTTATGCTTTTATAGCAAATATGCTCCTAATATATAGTTTAATATATCTATCTCTATAACCGTGTTTAGTTTTAGTTAATAGATCTTAAGAATTAGCTCCTAGGTAAACAGCTCCTTAAGTTTTTTTTAAATAACTTTCTTTACTCTTCTCCCTATGCCTATAGTTCCTCTTTCTTTATAAGTTTAGTAAATAGCTTAATGTTTTTTAACCACTATGCTATAAACCTTCTGTAGTAGTTATAAAACCCTAAAAATAATTTTAACTATATTATATTTTCTAGTTCTTGCCAATTTACTATAGCTTTAACTTTCTTTAGGTCTATACTAATATAACCTAGTTTAATAATAAATCTAATAAAATTGGTCTTCCTTATAAAGAACTCGCATTTTTTAATTACTACTAGCATCTGTTCTTTCTGTAGTCTCTTTAAGACCTATTTAACATGTTCTCTATACTCTTCCTTAGTTATTAAGTAGATAATAATAATATTAAGGTATGCTATAATAAACTTATTAAGGTGTTCTTCTAATACGCTATTAATTTATTTCTAAAATGTTATAGGTATATTTATTAACCTAAACTATATAACTAATAGCTTATATAGTCCTTCTCTTAACCTAAAGGCTGCTTTTTATTTATTGCCTTCCTTAGATATATTTTTATAAAGATTTATACATTACCTATCTAATCCTAGATTTTACTAATTAAGGGTAAAGGATACCTATCCTTTTAAGTGATGCTATTTAACTATTTATAGTTAATGTATAACCTGAGTTTTCTATTCTTCTTTAGTACGAATAGTACTAGATAACCTACTAATAACTGCGATAGTCTAATATATCCCTTTTATAAGTTTTTTTTAGATAAACTCTTTAAGTGCTTTTAACTCCTCTTAAGTAAGCTTATAGGTTAAAAAGAACTTTAGACTTATTTTTAGTTCTAACTATATCTTATAGTCCCATATTATATAATCTGCTAACTTTTTACTTTTTAGTAACTATAGTTTCCTACTATATTTATAGTATCTTTTTAGTATATAACTTAAGCTTCGCTTAGTCTCTTTATATATTACTCTAACTTAGTACTATACTAACTTAGTTTATTATTACGTCTTACGCCACTAAGTATTCCTAATATTAACTTAACTTATAATCTAATTAATCCTTAGATTATATTCCTATAACTAAGGCATTTCCTAATACTGCCTTATTATTTCCTAATAGTAGGATATTAAAAGATATCTTAATTTATCTCCCTTTAATAGTTAGCTAAATAGGTCCTATATTAATGTAACGGAACCTTGTAGTAAGTACTACGGTGGGTCCTGTCAATGGGCTAGGTGTATAGGTAATGCGTAAAGTTAACAACGTAATAACAACTGGTGGAGTGGTTGCCTAACAGATTAACTCTAATTATATTCTAAGAATTACTACAAGGAAGGAACTATCTAGGTAGGGACTGAGGGTCCTTAAATACATAACTGTACTCCTATAAAGTCCTTCTTGTACGTAATATACGTAATATACGTAATATACGTAACGTTCCTCCCGTACTTCGCGTATCTTATATATTACATCATATAACCTCAGTTACCATTCCTTATCACATAGTTTTACCGGCTCTATCCTGGACCGTGCCTATATTAACCAACTAGCTTCTTCCGACTCCTCTCTAAGTAGTTATAATATCGTACTTAAAGCGTCCGTAATACTATCTCCCTCCTCTCTATCTTTATCCTTAAAGATTCCTAATATCTTTAAGTTATTCACTAGAGGTGTAATATCCGTCTAATTAATTTGGTTAATATCATTACTTATAATACCTCTAAAGGTTTCCAAGCCTTCTTCTTCTTTATAGGTGCAGCGTTGTACTCATACTGTTGCTTTAATACTATTACTAGGTAAAATAATGCCATCTCTATGTTCTCATTATGCGAAAGAGGGGTTGGTCTATGTTACGCTAGCAAATCCTTTATCTTAGCAACCCTCTTCTTATTTAGAGTATACTAAAGCGAATATTTATTCGTCCTATAACGTTCGCTCTATATTTAACGCTAAGTATACGCGTCCTATAACTCTTAATAGTTATTAAGTTCCCTAAGTAATTTGTTATAGGGTCTTGTGTTTAATCTACTACTGCGAAACTTGATAGTGAGCTTTTAAGCACTTTAGATAAACTGCGTCGTTTATAGGAAGCGGAGTAAGAGGCCGCGGCTGCTTAACAGCGTGCCCTTAAAGCTCGTCTTTCTGCTTCTACCCATCTTCTTTATCTTAAGAAGGTTCGTGAGAAGGTTTATTTTAAGGAGTAGAAACTTATAAAATAAGGTTTGTAGGAACTTAGTAATAAAAAAACGGATTCTTTTCTAACAGCAAAGGAAACAACTCTAAGTAGTTCAGCAGTCGCTCTTCCTAGGTCCCCCTTAGGTAACTCGTTCTTTAGTAATTCCTTTTTAATATTGCCTAACCTGTTTTCTTCTAATACTTCTATACCTTTCCTATAGCGTTCTTTAAATTCTCTAGTGGTTCCTAGGTAGTCTTATTATAGCCTATCTACTTAACCTTGTACTATGTTTTATTGTTAACGTCCTCATAACTAACGATCTTTAAAACTTGCTATTTGTCCTCTTCTCGTCCTCTATATATGTCTGCTTTGTAGACTAGTGGCTTAACATTTCCGTATACTGGCTCTAGCATTATAATATGCTGTATAGGGTAGATTTTCATCTTAGCTGGTAGGTTTAACTTAAACGTGACCGGTGAAATCCTCTAGCTAATTTTAAAAGGTCCTAGTCTGACGTAGTCCAACTTCTTACTTAGTTGTTAACTCTTGAAATTTTTATATAGTAGCCACACTTTATCTCCCTCCTTAAGATCTAGTCCCTCAGATCTCTTAGCGTTGTAGTATTTCTTTATTCTTTACTGTACTACCTTAGCTGTTTCTATAAGGTTCTTATAAAGATTTATCAGTGTCTTTATCCTTTACTTAGCCGTACTACTTATTTTCTTTACTTAACGTAGCGATAATAATGTTCTTAGCTTATATCTATAATTAGCCTTAAATAGTAACGTACCCATTCCTTCTTATAGTGTTGCATTATATGCAAACTATGTAACTGGTAACAATGATACCTAATTGTTCTATGCGTAATTAATATAGTGCCTTAGATACTACTCTAGTGTCTAATTCAATCTTTCTATTTAACCGTCTATCTGCGGATAATATGCGGTGGAAGTTACTGCTCAAACTCCTTATTCCGCTAAGAATACCTCCTAAAATGCTGCTACGAATCTTAGATCTCTGTCCAATATAATCTTGCTTAGTGCTCTATATCTTATAAACACTTCTTTAATATAGATTCTAGCGATATCTTCTACTAATATTTCTTCTGTACACGTTATAAAGTATCCCTACTTTATAAGCTTGTCTACTATTACTAAGATCGCGTTATAATCTTGTCCGGTAATAGGATCTCTTAATTTTAGCAACTTAACAATAAAGTTCTATGATATGACCTCCTATAGTCTCTCTGGTATTTTAATAGGTTGTAGCCCTCTATATAGCTTATGTCTTATTAGTTTATTCCTCTAGTAATCTAGACACTCTCTAGTGACCTTTCTAGCTATCCTCTAGATTCCGTTAATGATATACTCCTCTTAGAGTCTCGACACTAAGCCTATGGCTCTATTATGTCCTTAAGTTAATCCCTTATAGAAGTCTTCTACAAAGTGCTCTGCTATGCTTCTTAGGATATACTTTACTTCTCGATTTTCGTATATATCCGTCTGTGGATCTTCTAGCTGTATTTCTAAAATTCTTTATGCCTAAAAGCTTTCTGGTATCTCGTAGACTTTTTCTAACTTATCCTCCTAAGTTGCTGTGATCTTTAGATAATTGTACCTAATTATTCCATCTATATCCTTTTGCAGTAAAGCCCCTAATGGCTTTTTATTATTTTGTAGTTTAGTCTTTCTACTTAGCGCATCTACTCATATATTGTCTGTACCCTTAGTATACTAAATCTCAAAATAGTAATCTATAAGCGTTTCTGCCTATCTAACCTGTCTTTAGTTAAGTTCCTTTATTATTAGGAATCCTGTTAAGTTCTTATAATCCGTCTTAACTACGAATGGTTTCTCTATACCTTATAAGAATACTCTCTATTCCTTTAGTGCTATAACTATACCTAATAACTTCTTATTGTAGATGTTATAGTTTAACTCTAGTAGTGTTATCTTCCGACTATAGTATGCCACTAGGTGCTATCTATTTTCATATTTCTGTATAAAGCATACTCCTAGTATAAAGTCTAATATATCCGTCTTAACGACTATCTCTAGTCCTAGTTGATAGATTTTGAGGATTGGTTCCTGGGTGAATAACTCCTTAAGTTCTTTAAACAACTTCTTTTACTCTTCTGCCTATACCTATGGTTCCTCTTTCTTTGTCAATTAAGTGAACGGCTCAATATTCTTTAACTATTGTGCCATAAACCTCCTATAGTAATTGCAAAACCCTAAAAACGACCTTAATTGCGTAACGTTCTCTAGTTCTTGCCAATTCACTATAGCTTTAATCTTCCTTAGGTCCATGCTTAACCTGCCTAGTTTAATAATAAATTTAACAAAATTGGTCTTCCTTATGAAGAACTCACATTTTTTGATTGCTACTGGCATCTGTTCTTTTTGCAGTTTCTCTAAAACCCATTTAATATATTTCTTGTGTTCTTCCTTAGTTATTAAGTAGATAATAATATCGTTGAGATATACTATAACAAACTCATCCAAGTGTTCTCCTAATACATTGTTAATTCGCTTTTAGAACATTGCTAGTACGTTTATAAGTCCGAATTGCATAACTAATGGTTTATATAGTCCTTCCTTTAACCTAAAGGCTGCCTTCCATTCGTCACCTTCCTTAATTCTGATCTAATGGTACGCCTATCTTAGATCTATCTTTATAAAGATTTGCGCATTGCCTATCCTATCTTAGATTTCGCTAATTAAGGGTAAAGAATACCTATCCTTTTTAGTAATGCTGTTTAACTATCTATAGTTAATATACAGCCTTAGCTTGCCATTTTTCTTTGGTATAAACAGTACTAGATAACCCGCTAATGATTGCGATAGTTTGATGTATCCCTTTTATAAGTTCTCCTAGATAAACTCTTTTAATGCTTTACCTTCTTCTTTGGTAAGCTTATAGATTGGAAAGAACCTTAGACTTGTTCCTAGTTCTAATTCTATCTTATAGTCCCATGCTGTATATTCTAACAGCTTTTTACTTTTTGGTGACCATAGTTTCTTACCGTACTTGTGGTATTTCTTTAGTATATAGCTTAGCCCTTTTTCTATTTCTTTATAGGTTGCTCCTACTTAGTACCATACCAACTTAACTTATTGTTGTATCTTGCGGCGTTAAGTATCTCTAATATTAACCTAACCTATAATCCAATCGATCTTTAGATTGTATTCCTGTAACTAAGGCATTCTTAGTACTGCCTTATTATTCCCTAATAGTAATATGTCGAAAGACATCTCGATCTGTCTCCCTTTAATGGTTAACTAAATAGGTCCTGTTTTAAGATTGATGATGCCTCCTCCGTAGGCTATCGGATCTCCTGAAATTGTCACTAATAGGTAAGAATGCTCCTTTTTCCTATATAGTAATCCCATTCTTTTAACTGCTGCTAGCGAGATATAATTCCTTGTTGCTTTACTATCTATTAGTGCCTCGAACTGTTAATCTTACCACTTAATTTATAAATTTAGGTGTCGTCCTTAAATTCCTTTAAGGGTCTAAGGCTCTACTACTAGTTCCCTCTAGTCCTATAGGCCTCTACTTTTCCCAACTAATGGCTGCTTGATCCTATTTATACTTGGTCTAACTTAGGCCAATACTTAGTTCGCTTTTTATCTTTAATGTGCCATAGATAGGTGTTCTCTGGACATTCCCACCATTATCATCTATCTAGGCATTCTTTCGTAAGGAATCTTCCTAGTTAAAATATTAAGTCCCCTTGTTCTTAAACTTCCGTAAAATGCCAGCCGTATATATACTTAGCATTTCTAAACCGTTTCTCATCTGGTGCCCAATACATTCTTATAGGGTATTTTTAGTTCTTTTCTTTTGGGTTCTTATATATGTTATATATATTATCCACGCATATAATCCATGCCAATATATGGTACGCTGGGTGTCTTAGGTTAACTCTTGACTTGTCTTCGTCCTTAAGTTTAAACCTCTGTCGCGCTGATCTAAACGTTGCTATCTCCTTTGCTAGTACCGATATTTGTATTATCTCTTTCTAGTCTACAGCTTATTCCTCTAGATCCTTTGACGTTATAATTAAGGCCCCTTTAATGTAACTTATCTGTCTCTTAGACATTGCTTAATCTGGTATAACCTTTTCGTCTAACCATATATAAAAGTCTTCCCACTTATTATTATGTCTTTGCCTAAACCACTTTTAGTATAGCTTACTAAGTGTATACGATCTGTCCGTAAGGAAGTATCTTTTTATTACTACTTCGTGATAGCCTTTTGTGTGTTATTCTTGGAACCTAGTTAGAATCCCTAGATTCTCCTCTTCTTCTAGTTCCGTGAGCCACTTAGCTCTAGGTGTACCTGCCTTCGGCCTATTAGTAACCTTCTGTATGGGTATCTTTTTCCTAAAGCAATCCGGTATTCTTAGCTCTGTAGATTGCTTTTGCTATATAAAGATTCGTCTTCTGAATTCTTCCATGCTTTCTTATAGTTGTCGTCTTTCTAATAAATCCTTAACATCCTCGTACTTTTTGACCAACGTATTAACTTTTCGATCTTTAGGCTAAACACTTTATTTACCTAGAATAGTTAACTTTAAGCTTGCTTCTAACTTAAGTTTAGCTCCCGCCTTAGTCTAACTAGGCGTCCGTAGTGTTCTTATCTCATCTTAAAAGTCTTAAATTTTATCTATCTTATCTTGAGAATCTGATGCCTGTAGGAAACTCTATCCCTTGCTTATTTGTATGTCTTTAAACTAAGCTACTGCTCTACTCCATCGGTTTCTGTCCATTGTGGGTCCTTAAGCTGTCCTTATCCTATCTTTGGAATCTTAGATCTCTCTTATCTCGTCTTAAGAATCTTAAGCCTTTGGCCTTTTGCCTTTATTGAGTAGTGAATTAGCACTAGCAGTCGTTTGCTTGCTTGGTCTTTGTAAGACGCTCTTCCTGCCGTCTTATAAAGCGATAGATGCCGTATCTAATGGTGTTATAATACCCATTACTAAACCTTGCTCTGTGGCGGTCTTAGTCTCTGCTTCTATTGCGTTATTAAGGTTTGGATACCCCTAGTTAATTCCTTTACTATCCTCGTTACTATTAATCAATAAGTACTTTAACTCCATTATTATTATTACTAATTATTATCCGCACGTTGCTGTAATATCTTAATCCAGCTTATAGAGTCGATCTTATTCTTTATTTAACTCTCTGGTTCCTTTAAGTCCTCTTAACTCTGGCTCTTATAGCTAATAGCTTACACCGTACTTGGCGTCTTTATAAATTTGGTATACGTTATTATAATAAAACGCGAAACTTCTAATTAAACATTCTTTTGTTCCTTGCAGTACACTGTCGTTCCTCTATACGTGTGTGTCTTCTACTAGTTAGGTTCCCTTTATTATATAGTAACTCTAACCATCTTTATAATCCCTCGCGAAATAACCCTATTTCCCGCAATTTATGTAAGCTCCGTCTTTAAACTATTAACTTTGCTATAGAGTCCGCCTAAACGTCTTCTGTTAATGAGATCCCTAGTTTAGCCTTTGCTCCTTAGTCCTGTAATCATTAGATCCTTAACCTCTAAATTTTTATAGTTTTTTGCTCCCTCTCTTATGGGCTTCTTTGGTACTACTTAGGTCCATTAGCTCTGCGCCATACTATAGTTTCTAACTTAGCTTTTGTCGTTACGTGCTTTGCGCCTTATACGACTATAGAACTCTATTCTAACCTCTTTTAGTTTGTTCCCTTTAAAAGATCCTATTATCGATCTTTATCGCTTAATCTATTAATTCCCTTAGGGTGTCCGCATCTTCCATTAGAATAATTACGTCCTAGACTTTAGCCTTAAGTCCCTGTTTATACTGTGCCATAAGCGCCCTATTATTCCACTTAACTTATATAGCTAGCGTTTAGAACTATATTATATACTCAATTGCTGAGGTTCGTTGTGTAATATCTTAGAGTTTTCTTTCCGCTGTGGTTACTGCCTCCAGGTCTCCAAATATTTGTGTAAGTCGCTCTATAAATCCTTCCTAACTTAAGAATATAAACCGCACCTCCTGATTAGTGGTCGTCATTCTATTTGTCTATATTTCTGTAAGGTAAGGCTTAAACTATTTAAGTGCCCTTCCTGATAAGAATAATCCTGCGTAAGCTATTCGATTTATAGGTGTTGCCAGCTTTGCTCCCTCTTGCGTAACCTTAAAGTGCATTTGCGTAAGGAATCCTTTAAGCTTCAATCTCTCTCCTAAGAATCTTTCGATTAATGGTAACTTAACCTTTACTGCGCCTATCCCGTTAATCCTCTGTTTAAGTGTTATATTGTTTTCTATTAACTAGTCAACTATCGCTTATAGTTGTCCGACCGTCACAGGTTATTACAAGTCAGTATCTGCTATACTAGTGTCGCCTCCTGACCTTGAAGTAGTTGCCGCCGTCAATGGCGTTGTGGTGGCTGCTTTTAGTGGCATGTTGTTTGACTTTTAATACTATAACTAGGTAGTAATTATATAACGGAACCTTGTAGTAAGTACTACGGTAGGTCCTGTTAATGGGCTAGGTGTATAGGTAATGCGTAAAGTTAATAACGTAATAATAACTAGTGGAGTGGTTACCTAACAGATTAACTCTAATTATACTCTAAGAATCACTATAAGGAAGGAACTATCTAGGTAGGGACCGAGGGTCCTTAAATACACAACCGTACTCTTATGAAGTCCTTCTTATACGTAATGTACGTGATGTACGTAATGTACGTAACGTTCCTCCCGTACTTCGCGTATCTTATATATTACATTATATAACCTTAGTTACCATTCCTCGTTATATAGTTCTACCGGCTCTATCTTAAACCGTGCCTGTATTAACTAACTAGCTTCTTCCGACTCCTCTCCAAGTAGTTATAACATCGTACTTAAAGCGTCCGTAATAATTAAGGTGGATAATTCCTCCTTTATAGGTTATTAGATCTCCTAAAATTATAACTAATAGGTAAGGCTGTTCCTTCTGCCTATAAGGTAATCCCATTCTTTTAACTACTACTAGTAAGATATAGTTTCGCGTTGCTCCACTATTTATTAGCGCTTTAAACTTCTAATCTTACTATTTAACTTATAAATTTAAGTGTTATCCTTAAATTCCTTTAAGGGTCTAAGGCTCTACTACTAGCTCCCTTTAGTCCTATAGGCCTCTACTTTCCTACCTATTAGCTACTTAATCCTATTTATACTTAGTTCATCTTTAGCTAATACTTAGTTCACTTTTTATCCTTAATATGCTATAAACACATATTCTCTAGGCATTCCTACTACTATTACCCTTCTAAGCATTCTTTTATAAGAAATCTTTTTAGTTAAAGTATTAAGTTGCCTAACTCTTAAACTTCTATTAGATGCTATTTATATATATACTTAGCATTTCTATACTATTGTTCTTCCAGTACTTAATATATCCTTACTAAATACTTTTAGTACTTATCTTTAGGTGCTCTATATATATTATACGCATTATCTATATACGCGATCTATAATAACGTATAATGCGCCTAGTGCTTTAGGTTAACTCTTAGCTCATTTTTATCCTTAAGTTTAAACCTCTATCTTATTAATCTAAACGTTATAACCTTATTTATAGGTACTAAGATTTACCTTTTACTTCTCTAGCCTTCTAATTATTCCTCTAGATCCTTTAATGTTATAATTAAGGCCCCTTTAATATAACTTATTGCCTTTTCTATAATTAGGTGGTCCTGGATAACCTTTTTATCTAACTATATGTAGAAATCTTCCTACTTATTATTATACCTCTATCTATACTACTTTTAGTATAGCTGCTGGAGTATATACAGCTTATCCGTAAGGAAGTATCTTCTTATTACTACGTTATAACAGCCCTTTATATAT
>Ga0307515_10015700_pt1 | contig 13933 bp, 13 predicted proteins | sample 17_EM_MG_FD_194513 | JGI IMG/M metagenome (GOLD analysis project Ga0307515, IMG submission 194513) | Populus trichocarpa ectomycorrhiza microbial communities from riparian zone in the Pacific Northwest, United States - 17_EM | ecosystem: Host-associated > Plants > Roots > Unclassified | place... | reverse complement strand
TTAAAAAATAGACATATAAAATCCACATGTGCTCACCAAAAAAAAAAAAAAACAGAGATGATGTAGCCTAATTTAAGTGCATTCTTTTTTTTTTACCATCCCTATTTTACTCGATACTTTACCCCATTTTTTATATATTTTAACTTTACAATATTAAATCAAAGCTCAGTGTTTATGTGTGATGATGACAAGGAATATTGTTAAAAAATCAAAATGAATGGTTTTAACATCCTTGTTTAATTAGTAACTTTGTTATTTCTTAAAATTAGTTAATTGTATCCCTTTTTATTTTTTTATGAAGTACTTATTACTTTTCTATTTCTAAATTTTATTTTAAATATAACTAACATTAAGATGTGCCCCAACTCCTAAGTTTGCCAAGGAATTACACTTAAATCTATCTCCTAACAAGTCTTCATAGCGAATACAATACATGTAACAAGTCCAGGTTCAAAATTTGATCCAATCAAGCACCACACAAAAATAAGAACTCCTATCAGAAACACACCAGCCCAATCCACCATCTCAATCTTGATCAAGGCTTCGAATTTGTTCGCAAAATCAACACAGATCTATATCTATCAGCAACTGGGTTAGTTACCATCCGAACCTCCCAACATCCAATAACCTTCCTTCTTCTATTAACCAGTTAATTCCACTTTCAATCCAGAAAAAAAAAAAAAAACGACTAGAAACAAACAAGAAGAAATATCAGCATATTTTTTGTTTAGTTGGATATGGAAAAAAGAGGATAACAGGCTTGCAGAGGTTTCAAATCTGATAAAGCGACTTGTCTATTATTTTTGTTATGAGAGATTATTTCATCTATAATTTTGTCTGGGTGTGCTTGGCTTCAAATATGAGATTGATTATCGACTTTTTCTTAACCCTTTTTCTCTTGAAATCATAGATTTTCAAATATTTTCTTTGAATTTATGTTTTAGTTCTTCCTTTGTTTTTTTCCCTTTCTTTCTGGAGATTGGTTTCACATTTCAGATAGTGACGGAAGGCATTGAAAGAGGAGACAAGTTTGGAGATGGAAATTTGATCTAACCTAGGTTGCAATAAACTAAATTCTGAGTTATTCCTTATTTAACTGATGACAAACAAATGGAATACCACCTTTTGGTTGCATTTAAAACATAAGGATGCAAATGTTCAGTTTTGTTAGATGAGGGATGAATGTGTGGGTTTAGGCAAACTTCAGAAATCTTTTCATAATCACCCTTGCAAATTCGAAGGCCATTTATATGCTAAGTGTTTGAAGCACATGCAACTGCCAGACACGTTACATTAAAGTGTGTTGAAGAAACTAGCATAGCTCAAACACTTCGGATCAAACCTTAATTGTTTTGGATATCCTACTAAAGATTATCAAACTTGTATGTTCTCTCAAACAATCATATTTTCCTTCTCCAATGCTTTAATTTAAAGGAAATATTGATTGTCTCCTATAAATTCTTGAATGCAAGAAACTGTAAGAAAAAAAAATAAAAAACAGACAGGTTTTTGATGTTCAGAACTATCCTAGAAGAGAAAACATGTCGAGGAACAAACAACAATTGATTGACAGATAGACGATCTAAAAGAAAGGAAACCTTTATTACCTCAACTCCCAGACCTTTCACGTATACATTGGTGAAAAGTTCTGAAGGATCTGGCATGGGACTTTCCTGTAAAAACAATTGAAAAGGAAAAAAAAGGCATCAAGACCATGGAAAATTTGAGAATACCAAAAAGCCAGTGAATTATTAGTGAGATAAGGAAAAAGTTCCTTCCAACAAACAAGGTCGCAGAGCATTGAAAATTGAAACAAAACATGGTTCTTACCTTAGCTTGAGCAATGGCTTCGTCTACTTGTTTTCTCACTTCTTTTTCAATATCCTGAAATGTATAGGAAAGCAATGCAAATTCATTTTAAATTCAATCAGGATGACTTAGCTATGAACTTCATTGTATCATGAGAATCTTCCTCAAGACATACGCGCACGCACACACGCACACACAGAGAAAGAGAGAGAGAGAGATAAGGGCAAAATTCCATTACTAAAATGTAACAGTAATTGAAAGCAAAATACAGAATTGTCCAGAATTCACATAAGAATGCAATCCAAGTTCACAAAATTACCTTTAGCTCTTTCTCAGTAGCTAGATCATGAGTCAATATCAATTTTCTTATTCGTTCAATTGGATCACGTTCCTGAGGATCATATCACAAAGACAGAACTATACATGAAACATCTGAAGTGATGAACAAACTTTAGCCCTGGAAACAGAAATGCTGAATAGAATATGCAATAACCTGTCTCACGCCACTAATCTCATCACGGGTACGATAGGTGCTCCCAGGATCAGACATAGAATGACCATGATACCTGTAGGTATCCATTTCAAGTATCTGACACGAGCGTCAAAAAATAAAATAAATAAACAAATCAATTTTGATACAGTGAGAAACAATAATTAGAACACTTCATCAACCACTTCCATTGCCAGCTGAAAAGATGATAACAAAATATTAAAATAATTGCATGAAAACTAACACAAACGATATTTTAGAGAATTCTGAAGATTTTCATTTCACATGTCCTAGCATGTAACCTCGCACCCCACATAAGTTCAGCTATGAGCAAATGTCAAAACATGGTCTAATCTCTCTCCAAGGATTGTAACAAAAACATTTGCTTGTCAAGACATTTTACATATCCGTAAGTTCTCTCACTATTCTTTTAATCTTAAACTACCAAAGCATAGCTTGTCCAAAGAAATGCAAAAAGGATAGTGTAACCTAGCCTAAGAAAATAGAATGAGAACACTTGAATAAGCTTTCTTCTTAGATATGTAAGCTAGAATACAGCATAAATTATATTGAAATATAACAGGAATCCCTTTGGAACAAGCTATATAATATCGTTACTCAAAGCATCATGATAATGTAAAATGACATTAGATAGTTGTTTAAGTGCCAAGATCTAAATCAGACGTGATAGGAAAGAACAAAGCGCTATAACTGAAAGCAAAATAGCATGGCTTCATAAAGAGTTAATAAAAGAATAAAAAATGAAGATTAAATTCTCATAGGCAAGGGACCTTAAAAACAAAATGCACAATAGCTGGACAAGATTAAAACTCACAATAGGTCCACTCTTTAAGGCATGCTCCTTTGCAAATTTGCATGCTTGTTTCACAGCAAAAGCATCCATGCCATCTACCTGTTAACAAAAAACTATGAAGTATGAAAAAAACTCGTAAACCTAACATATTGTGGTAGATAAATCCCCATTACCAGTCTAGCCCATACCAGTGCCAGTCAAGCTGAAAGCATCAATCAAGTAAAAGAGAAGATAATTTTCAATTTACATCATCACATGATCTCGAAAAACATTGCAAATTATTAAAGAAGAAAAGTATATCCAAAACCATTTCCAAGCAACTGACCAGAAAATGCTTCAAAAAGTCCTAGAGTGGGAATTTGAGACCAATGACATAACATACAATATTATGCAAGGAGACAAAAAGTTCTTAGAAATAAGGCTATATGAAGCTGCCCACAACACAGTTTCATTGGCAAAATAAGGGGAACTATTTGATCAGGATTGACTCCCCTAACAAACTAAACATTGACATAATGCAGAAAGAATGGAAACTACCACATGCTTGCACAAACACACAAAAAGAAAGACATTGGAAAATACATCAAAAAAGGAAAAAAAAATCATTTGGAGTCTATCATGACATAGTTGCATGCTTATTTTGTTATAATTTCACTGCAGCAAAAATTTTGCAATAATATTCTTTCATTGCTTTCTTTATAAACAACCGCAAAACACGCCTAGCAAAACATTTTGCAAGATCTTATGCGTCTTAATATAGTCTTCAAACAGAATAGCTCCATGACTGGAAAATGAAACTTCCCAATCAACTCAATGCCGCATGAGGTTAATTTCTAAATTATCAATTCAAAAAAGAAACTAAAAGTGAATCCAGTTAGTGATTCCTTAATACTTACTAGCATGCTGACTTAAATATTTAGACAAATATAACATCGATTACTCCAAAGTTTGCCCGTATATTATTCAGCCAGAGAAAAAAAAAAAGGAATAGCATACGTTTAAATAATAGAACAAAATAGTAAGATTTTGAACAGCAGAGTTCCAAAACAAACAACACAAATAACATTTCCATTACTATTTGATAAAAAGAATATAATTACAATCATTAAAATCCAAAATGCCAACAAAGCATAAAAGCCAAATTCAAGATTGAATATTACCTTCAAGCCAGGAACATAGTCTCCACGCTTGTAGTATGCTGGACTCTTGGCGGCTCTCCACTCAGCTGTCCCCATTCCATCTGCACAAAAAACACTTGTAATCCAGTTGACAAATAGAAGCAAATGGAAAATAGTAAATAATGATTACAGTATCTCACAATGATTATTCTCGCAGACCAAAATGATAGGAAGATCCCAAAGAGCGGAGATATTAAGGGCCTCGAACAACTGTCCTTGATTAGCAGCACCATCTCCATACAAAGCAAAAGCGACGGCGTCGTCCTTGTTATACTTGTGGGCAAATGCCAATCCACAGCCTAAGGGTACTTGAGCTCCCACTATACCATGCCCTCCATAAAACCCGCTATCCTTCTTATAGAAATGCATGGACCCACCTTTCCCCTTCGAACAACCGCCCTGTCGTCCCATCAGCTCCGAAAACACCTCCAGGAGGGTCCCACCTCTCCCGAGAAACGTGCAGTGGTCGCGGTAGGCAGTAATGATGCTGTCATTTTTGGTAATTGCAGCCTCCATTCCAACGGCCACGGCTTCTTGACCATCGTAGAGGTGGCAAAATCCACGGATGAGTTTGGCCTTGTAGAGAGAGTCGGCCGCTATCTCCATACGGCGCATCGTGGCCATGACGCGGAAGAAGGACTGGAGCTCCTGGGGATTGGTCTCGACGGTGCGTGATGGAGGATCGCATCTGTGAGTGGCGAAGGGAACGGAGGTCTCAATTGTGATGGGATCGGTGGAGGTGGAGATCTGACGGCGGAGAGAAAAGGCGGTGGCTAGAGGTTTGACTAGATTGGATCTGGATGAAAACGATTTTAGGTGAGATAAGGCCATCTCGACCGACGACGGTGTCCAGAGGGGTTTGGTTAGGGACGAGCTGATTGACACGCAGAATAATAGCCCTGGAATTGATTTTGTTCGGGAGGGGAAGCACTGTTATTAAACACGTGCCGGTTACAGCTCGACAGTTGACTTGGGATCTAGCCATCCCTAGGCTAAGGCCGGGTTATCATCAAAATTAAAAGAATGTTTGTTTTTTTTTTTTTAATTATTTTTTTTAAAATTTTTAACTAGTAATATTAAATTAATTCTCTTTTTATTTTTATTAAAACTATTGAATTCTAGTAGGATAGCCTAGCCGAACCTATGAAGGTAGAATTAAATATACTAGTTAAAACTATAATTTTTTTTCTAATAAGAAGGAATTCTAAAACTCAATTATGTCGAGTTTTAAAATAAGAACTATCGCCATCGCAATCGCCATCAACACCCTGTTTTCGACACTACAATTCCACCGTAATCACTTGCAAGCAATATAATCATTATTGCCAGCCTCTCTTACCACCATCCTCCCCTTCGTTAATATTTACTACTACTTTGTTACCGACACAATCATTGTTTATCACACTACCACCGTTGTCGTTGTCGTTGCCGACACAACGTCAACTTTTTTTCTTGGTAGAGACCACATCGTCTACTTAACCATCACTATGATTGCCAAGGCCACTTCATCACTAATCATTTGTCTTTCAAATTTCTATACAAAATGGATAATAAAAAAGTGTAAATAAAACAAATTCCACTCACATATTATAATAAACTCATAAACAATTTAAATAACCTTGAGATGCGTTAAATCTAAAGATGGCAGATGTATTTCTGTAAGGAATTCTTTGTATCCTCTTTTTTACTAGAATGATACTAATTCCACTCACATACACTAGCACAGCTTAAGGTAAGCGATATGTTGCCGGCAGTTTGGTTTATTTTTAACCAGAGAGGATGTGATGCGGCTGTGAAGTATCTTGAAGGTTGCAGGCTCTTAGATGAGTGTGAGACGAGTGAGGTTGAAAAGGTTCGGTGCTCGGTATCCCGATACTTTCAGGGAGACTGCTGTCAAAGGACTTCTAAGAGGGGTAGCTGCACATCATGCAGGATGTCACAGCTGTCATCTCGTCTCTCAGCAAGAGGAGTGGTAGCGGACGCATTTCATTAAGGGTACTGGTTCAGATTTCCAATGAAGGTGCTGAAGGGTACAGCAAGCTTCTATTTGCTGGACTAGAACCTCTTGCATCACAGTTTACTGCTTCCTATGGGATGGCGCTGAATCTTCTTGCTGGTGCAAAAGTTACTCGTAGATCAAATGAATCAAACGAAATGAAGGTTCTCCAGCCAGGGAGAACTTTGGAAGAATCAAGGAAACTAGTTGAGCGAAGCTTTGGAACATATATTAGCAACAATGTGATGCTGCTTGCTTCAAAAGAGGAGCTGGCTAAAATACAGAGAGATTGAAACGCTGACCTCAGAAATCAGTGATGATGCAATAGATAGAAAGAGCAGGAAAATCCTATCTGATGTAGCATACAAGGAGATTGCAGTGCTACAAGAACAGTTGAAGGAAGATAAACGCCTGCGGACAGAACTAAGTTGGACGATGGAAACAAAGAGATTAAAAATGCTTTGAAGCTTCGGCTGAAAGAGTTGGAAAATGATCATTTACCCTTTTTGTGCTTGCAATACAAAGACTCTGAGGGAGTGGAACATTCATTGCCTGCTGTTTATCTGGGGAATGCCGATTCAATTAATGGTTCAATGGTTTCTGCCATTGATTCATCAGCACAGACTGCTGCATCGAGTTTAACGTAAGCGAAGTTGAAAATCATAAAGATGTCGAGCCGTCATATTATGTAGCTCTTGGTTCAGATAACTCTTGGTATCTGTTTACAGAAAAATAAATAAAAAATGTTAATAGTTCAGGCCTTCCTAATGTTACCCTGGCTGTTGGGGTTGATTTGCCACGTGAAGTTATGCAGATGCTTCTTGATAGGGAGGAGAAGCGGTGGGAAAAGCTTTTTGATTCTGAACTTGGTGGTTTATGGTGCGTGGAAGGATCTCTAGAGACATGGTCGTGGATGAAGTGTTACATATGTCAGAAGCTTACCATGAATGCAGTTGAAAGTTACAAGGAACAAAGAAACTAAGGTGCTCGTTCGAAGAAAACGATAGGTCGTAGTGAAGGCTTTAAAGAATATATAAGGATCATAGTCTGGAAGAATTTTACAGAGAATAAGATTATACGCCTCAAGATAAGATCAAACTGTTTGAACGAACGGATACAGGAAATTGAACCATCTGGTTGGAAGGAATTCTAGAAGATCAGTAACGCTGTACATGAAAGTAGGGCATTGGATATCAATACGCGAGTACATTTCCCCTCAGTGAAACTGCAGCTGCAATTCGAGGAGAAAATGAACTATGGCTTGCAATGGTTCTTCGAAGTAGAATCTTTCAATTCGGGGAGAAAATGAACTATGGCTTGCAATTCTAGAAGATCAGTAACGCTGTACATGAAAGTAGGGCATTGGATATCAATACGCGAGTAACATTTCCCCTCGGTGAAACTGCAGCTGCAATTCGAGGAGAAAATGAACCATGGCTTGCAATGGTTCTTCGAAATAGAATCTTATTGGATGTAAAACCTGCACAACTTGCTGCTGTCTGTGGAAGTGTAGTTTCTGAAGGGATCAAAGTTCGTGCTTGAGAAAATAACAGCTACATATATGAACCTTCTTCTGATGTAATCAGTGTTATCAAGGTCTTAAATGAACAGAAGTAACCTTTCACAGCTCCAGGAAAAGCATGGGGTAGAGATACCCTGTTGTTTGGGCAGCCAATTCTCAGGTACGGTTGAAGCATGGGCTGCAGGGCTCACTTGGAGGGAAATGATGATGGTGATTTAGCTCGCCATCTACGACGAACAATTGACCTATTGGCTCAGATTCCTAAATTGCCCGATATTGATCCAATGTTGCAAAACACTGCTAAGACAGCATCCAACATCATGGACTGCCCACCAATTAGTGAGCTGACTCGATAAGGTTTATTTCTTCGAGAGATTCATATATTTCATATGCTGTTTCTTGAAGGTGAACGCTTCCCTAGATATCTCTTGTTTAATCTTCAAAGCAGTTTAACACACGAATGATGTAGCCTAGTCCCGGTTACCCAATACTAATATTAAGTGGAAATCTTTACCACAATGTTTTTGACAGTTTCTGGATTTATGGTATTGACGGAAGGTGCATGCAAATTATTTCCCGAGTCAGCCCTAGAGTGTGTTTATTTTAAAAGATATGGTTAAGATCAGAACCTAATTATGCATAAAACTCAACCACAAAAATTAATTTTTCTTGCCTTTTCAAGCTTTATTGATGGATCCATACATAAAACTCAACCTCAACCTCTAAAACAAACACACTAGGTAACGTTTGGGAACGCGGCTGCGTTCCCAAAAAATTTGAATTTTTTTTTTTTACTAAAATTTAATATGATTTATACGTTTTCGATCGTTTTGATGTGCTGATATTAAAAATAATTTTTAAAAAATGAAAAAATATCATTGGCATACATTTTGACACGAAAAGTTATTTAAAAAACACCCACAACCACACTGTCAAACACGCTCTAAATAGTCCTATCAATTTGACAAGTTCTACCACTAAAACCTACAAAACATTTGTTCAGTAGGAACCGGAGAGTTGTGACGATCTGTGCTCATCAGGGAAGCCGATTATTATGTGGACCTCTCTCCCTTGCGAATCTTGTGATGGCTAGCTTACCTGTGCATTTTATTAGTTCCTCAAATGCCTTTTTGTGGGAAAAAGTTGAAGGGGACTAGCTGGTTTTTTGTGCCTGTCTGGATCTTTGGCTTCTTCCTTAACCAAAAGAAAAAAAATCCATCTTTTACCCTCAAAATCCAATGCTCTTTCTGCTTCTGAATGCAGATGCATTCCACCTTATTTTTATCTGCTTTTAGCTGGATACAGTATAGATACAGTGTGATTTAAGAATGCTATGCTGACTGCAATATAATATCATTTTCAGACACAAATGTCATCTGAACATTTATGTGATCAATACAATCTAGATTCTACAGTAGCCTATCTAGGGACTCTTCATTTTGATCCTCAACTTCCGAGCAATCTGTGCTGCTTTTGGATGAACTGGCCGCTTATTGCAGTCAGTCCAGTAGCCTATCTAGGGATTCTTCATTTTGATCCTCAACTTCCGAGCAATCTGTGCTGCTTTTGGATGAACTGGCCGCTTATTGCAGTCAGTCTGTTCTACATCCACCCAGTTTATAACCTTCAATAGTAGAGATTGAGGAACTTTCTTAGCATCCTCATCTGCTGTTCCTTTAGATTTCTTCATTCCAGTTCCTAAAGCTTTCTCTAGGAAGTCCATGAACCAATTTCCAGCTTCATTTTCAATCTGCTTACCCAACCTAATTGTATTGCCTAAGTTGCAAGAGGCTGGTCTCTTGTTCTCATCATTCTCGATAGTAGCTTTAGGTAGCAGTTTTCCCTGTGGAGTTAATGGCCCTTTTCTTTCTGAAGAGGCCTTTTGATTAGAATTTGATCTTAGGAGTTTCTCGAAATTCATCCTCTGATCACTACTTCTTTCAGGGAAGCTGGCAATTGACTTGTACAATGCTGTTCTTCTCTTCGATGAGTTCAATTCTGAATTCCCACACTGGTCCATGGAATTGTTTCCTATTTCATGCAAGATTGAGGAATCTTCACACTGTTTGATATTTGTGTCCTGAGCAATTTCAGCAGCTGAAGTGGCTGCTTGAATGGACACCATATCAGTAACTGCTCTCACAATATGGAGATGGAACTCCAGAAACTGGTCAAAACAGGCCGCTGGAGCTTCTGGTCTCGCTGATTTGCTCAAATTCGAGAACATCCTACTCAAGTAGTCATAGTTGTGATGTTAGCAAAACTCATTTTCAAACTTCCAAAAGCATGACAACATTATTAAACAAAATGAACCAGTGAATCACAAACACAAGCGTAAAAGAAGGTTTAGTACTTCAGAGAGCGAACTAAAGTTTCAGTAGCCGAAGCATCTCTTAGCGCCTGGAGGGCAATCTTCTGAGCTGCATCTCGTTGCTGCACAGCTTCCTGGTAACCACAAGGTTTAGCAAACAGAGAAAAAAAAAATAACGATTCAATTGTCAAGAGTTCACCTGGCCTAATACGTTCTTTAGCTTAACAGAAGTTCAGCAAACAAGCGAAAGCAATAAAGCATCAGCAATTCACCTTGCTTAATATGTTCAGTTTTCCCGGTAAACTCATGGACAACCCGGTGCTGCTATCAGAGGCTGAATTACCAGGCTGAGACTTCATCTCTGAGATGGCCTTTAAATTCGAAGAGTTTTGTGCATCTCCGCCCATTCTGAGAGAAGCTACCGCCCTTGCATTTCTTAAACTCGGCGGGGGAGTTGAACTTTTCTTTTCCTACACAAAACAAAAACAGCAGCATTCAATTATTATTTTGTAACTGAAGGAGATTTAAAGGGCAAAAGGCTTCAGATTTTTCCAAAAGCCAAGTACCAGCTCAAGCTTATCAGTAAATTAAGGAATAGAAAAACAAGAAAACAAATTCAATTTAAGTGAGAGGAAAGTGCACCTACAGATGATTTGCCGGGGCTAATTGGAATTCGAGCTTCTCGTTCACAGACACTCTTGCTTCTTCGAAACTTGGAATTAGCAGAAGATGCAATACAACTTTTCCTGAGCAATGCAGGACTCTCTCCCTTGGTGTCCACCATCTTAGCCAGCGATCCACCACCAGCAAAAGAGCACCTAATCACCCCATTAGTACCTCCATCTTTGGCAATTCTCCCTCTAACCATTGGAGATACTGATTTCACACAACTTACAGCCAATCGCTGTTTCAACGGCGTGCACTGATCAAAATCCAAAGGAACTGGCTTTAAAACCATTGGAGATGAAACCCCATCTGCCCCATTTTGCCCTGTTTCCCAAGAGCCTCTCCTTTGACCATTGGGTGGTTTTTGTTCGCTTCTTCTCTCTCCCTTTCCTCTCAGACCCATAAGGGGTTCAGGGGTACCTAATAATGGGTGTCTGCCTGGAAGTGGTTTTGCCCCTTTGACAACAGGAACTGGAGATCCTGGCTCCAGTCTGTCAACGTAAATGAACTGGCCAAGCTGCATTTTGTCGCTGAGGACAAAGTCATCTTGATCAGAGGGAAGACTTACATAGATGGAGTGTGAAGAATCGGATACTTTAATGAAAAACCCATGTTTGGGCCACAGATTTTTCTCGTCAAGCTCAGCTGGGACTATATCAGTTACCTGCAGGAGTGAACTCCGGTGTTCACTGGTGGGCTTAGTCCCCGTGTCCATCCCATTTAGAAGCTTCAACAGAATTCCAGGTGCCAATGTTGCCATATCGACTTTCCTTTCCTTCCCTTTCCGATGATGGATGGTTTGAAAGAATGGAAAATCGATTTTAAGGTTGGGATTTGGATTTGAGAGTGGAGGGAGTGGTTGTTGTCGGGTAATTGAGTAGGCGTCGGGTGTTGCTAACTGTAAGTAGGTGGTAGTGGTAGTGGATTACTTTTTTAAAATTCAGATTTTTTCGAACGTTGCTGCAACGGTCGGATGTTGGGGTCTTGTCTACATTCCATTTTTTTTTTTTTAATTATTTCCTCCTCCTATTTTGCTTTCGATTTAAATAATTGAAAATTATTCTAAAAATATATTTGAATAATGGAAAATACAAAAATGAATTACATTTCATTCAAAACCTGTAAACAACATAAGTTAGGGTTAAGATTAGAATATTTTACACTTTCTAGCAAGTCAAAGTCATATAAATAAAGTGTTATAATTAGCAAAAAATAAAAAAATATAAATTTGCAATTCAAAAACAAATTGATTTATATAAACAAGTTAACGGTGAGCATATAGAAATATTCGGAGGAAAAATTATTACTTGAAATATCATAGATTAGAATATTTTATACTTTTTTTAAAGTTAATTAAAAGTCTTTTTAAAAAAAGAAAATTAAGTTGTCCCAAAACGGTGAGCATATATATATATATATATATTATTTTATTTTTATTTTAGGATAGTGTTATTTCCACTCTATAAATTGTTAATCCCACTTCATTTTTCATTATATTTACTACATTGCCACTTATCTTTAGTATTCTTATGAAATATCTTAATTTAAAATATTAAAATTTATTAAAATATTTTTTTCTAACTATTAAAATTTAAAATAAATTATTCAAAATAAAAAACTACGCAAATAAATCGAAGATTCTAGAATTTTAATTACTATATTTACATTCTCTGAAATAAATATTTTATTGATAGATAAATATTTGGAAGCACAAAAAAAATCTCCAACAAAAAAAATACAGTACGACAAGAAAATTAATTTTTTTTTTGATAATTGGTAATAGGTAATGATTAAAATAAAATAAAATTTAAATATTCTAATTACAAAAAAAATTATTAACTATATTCTTAGATTAAAATGTAATGCTAACATCTAATATCATTATTTATGAAAAATATATTTATCATCTTTTATATATAAAAAATAAGGATATTTTTATCTATCTAAATAATAAAAATAAATTATAACAAATTATAGAAATAAAATTTAAATAATAAAAATAAATTATAGAATGACTATAGTTTTTAAACCTTACCTGGTGATCGACCCGGGTCAACCACCATTTTTTTTTTATAAAAATAATAATATTATTTTTGTAAAAAAATAAATAGTTAACAAGTTGCAATTAGGTTTTTAACTAGGTCAATCGGTCATCAGATCAAACTGAATTTTTAACTAAATCATTCAATTTTTTATCTTTTTATATATTTTTTTTAACCCAGTTTGATATTAATCTCAAACATAGCTCTCTAGCCAGGTTTTTAAGCTATGGGAATTACACATTCCTTTTAATGAGATATTTTTTTTTATGTTTGAAAAATCTACAACTAAAATTTTTAACAATGTTATATTATAACTTTCAAAAGTTGTTAGTAACTTGGGCACACATTAGAAAAAAAATCCTAAAATTATCATCTTGCCAATTCAAATCGTGGATTCTAAGTTGCAGCCGTCCGATGGTTTTCTCTGCCGGAACTTTCTAAGCTTTTTCGTTTTTTTTTTTTTGTTTTTTTAAATAATTATTGAACAGGTAAACTTTCACTTTAAGTTTTACCAGGTCTTCCCGTTCAAAAGAAACCGCTGGACCAGTCAAATTCGGCTATAGATCCCTTGAACTATAAGCCATTTTGATTTGCATCTCGTGACTTTGTTTTTATTTTAATAACTAGAATATGACATGTTCTGATTAAAACCTCCTTTACATAATTTTAAAACCATACCAGACGTCAACCTAGATTACCGGAAAAATTAACTATTTTTTTTAATCAATCCAACATCTTTTTAATATATATATTTTTTAAAAAAATCAACTAGTTTTTTATTATTTTTTACTGGTTTTTACACATTTTACTGGATAATAAATCAATTTAAATTCTTAACCGGGCATGTTTGGGAATGATTGTGGACTAGTGGTTATTTTTGAAAGTACTTTTTAATCAGAAATGTATCAAAATAAATTTTTTTTATTTTTTAAAAATTATTTTTGATATCAGCGTATTAAAATGATCTAAAAACACAAAAAAATATTAATTTGAAAAAAAAAATAAAAAAAATTTAAATTTTTTCAAAAACATTTTTAATAAACAAAACAAAACTAATCAATTTATTCAACTCAAACAAATATAAATTTTGAGTTAACCTACTAGT
>Ga0307515_10015699_pt1 | contig 13933 bp, 14 predicted proteins | sample 17_EM_MG_FD_194513 | JGI IMG/M metagenome (GOLD analysis project Ga0307515, IMG submission 194513) | Populus trichocarpa ectomycorrhiza microbial communities from riparian zone in the Pacific Northwest, United States - 17_EM | ecosystem: Host-associated > Plants > Roots > Unclassified | place... | reverse complement strand
ATGGTCCTTACCATTGAAAACCACAACCTCTCTTTTCCTAGTGGTTGTTGAACACTCAGCTATACCCAGTCACAGCTTGGGGTCTGTGATCCTCAACCTTCTCCTCATTTTCAACCAAACCAAATCACTCAAACCCAAAATAAATCATGACCCATCTATATTTCCCCCTAACCAAACCAAACCACCAAAAGTCAAAATCAACAGGCCACAAACTCGATGTTGTTGTTGACCCAACCAGCCCTTCCCACTATTACTAGTAGGACCTATCTCCTTCCATCACACCTTTCCCCCTGTTAATTGTTGAAATAACCAGAAAGGAGAAAAGAAAATCCGAGAAACAAATATGTGAATAAGAAAAAAAAAGAGATGAAAGCGAACTACTTGTGTTGATTCTCTCTTATAGGTATTTGGTGAGAGCCACCGTAGTGCAATAAGAAAGAGATAAAAAAGATGTTTCAGATCCACCTGTTTCTTGGTTTAACCCACGACGATACGTGGATCAATGCGCCATCACTATTCAATTGGTCTTCCAGTGTCGACTTTAGTATATCTTGGACATTTCAAATGCCACGGAAGATCGATTTATAAACTCAAATTTTTTTTGGATAAATTGCTATAAATTGTGAAATTTGGGACAAATTGTGTATATTTTTGGACTGTTTGGATATTGTTTGACTTGAATTCATGAGTGTTTTTGGTTCGATAATTTGTGTTGAATTGTGAGTTTATTTTTTGGGTTGTGATTGCTTTTTAGACATTAAATATTGGTTCATGATTTATGTTTGGGTGTATATTGATTTATTTGAATTAGTATGGAATTTGAACGAAGAAGGTGAAATTAATAAATTTTATGTAGATGTTTGGTGTTGATCGGTTTTGAGTTGATGAACGATAACTTGTTTTGATTTAATATCATGGTTAAAATAGCTTTGATAAAACATTTTATTTGCGTCTTGCCAAACACTGTATTCAACTGATTTTTAATAAATTTTTAATTTTTGGAAGATCATTTTGCAATTAATTTTGAATTCCCCACTTTTTTTTACCCTCACACATTTAATATTTGGAATTGTGTCTTACACGCGAGATATATTTTTGATATTAAACGAATCGGTTCCCTTTCATTAAAAAACAACAAAAAAAAATCTTTCTTTCAAAAATACTATTTTTATTTTAAATTGCATATCTCTCAATAAAACATTTTACATTCACAATTCATTAAAACAAAACATATTTAGCATAAGAATTATAGAAAACTTCCGGAAAAGAATTTTTTTATACCAACTATCCAATTGAAATTCCATAGATCTTTAGCATGTATGAAATTATTGTGTTTAGAATGCACAAGAACAAGAAGTAAATTAATACTTCTAGGTTGGATAACAAGAAGAAATTAATACTGCGTGTCATGGGTATCCCGACTTAGATGTGGATATCCAAATTTGTTTTAATTTGTGCTTAAATATTCATTAATCATGTTTTAATAACAAAATTTATTGTGAGAGCATATTAAAATGATATAAAAACACTAAAAACATATTAATTTAAAGTATTAATATTTTTTTAAAATATTTTTAAAATAAAAAACAAACAGTCAAAAATAGCAGCTGTTATTTGTATGATTCATCGATCTTCTTCGCATCTTGTCATGATGATATAGCGATGTGGTTGCTTTTTCCTCAAAATCATTAATATTTCAAATTGACATGAGATAATAAGCTTAGTGTGATGCAATTATCTTGGTTGACTCGCTCGATATGGTCGCGAGATATGCTCTTATAATATAAATCGTATTCTCCTATACAAAGTAAAATTGGAAAACACAGGACTTCGCGAGCAGCTTCAGCTGCAAAAATTTGCTATGGATTTCTTCCTTCTCAATCCGCTCTTCTTCCTTCTCAACCCGTTGTCGATCTGCAAAAGATGCATCCATGCAGCCTGTCTAGAACTCTTTGCTCTTCTATGCTTCTTCACACACCATAACTAATTGACTCGCATGAGAAATGGCGTGGTCAACACTGATATTGTACTCTATCTATTCAACAGCAGTGGGGACTAGAGTCTATCGAACAAGAGAATGTTCTCAACATGAACTGAGACCCATTCAACGTTTTTTAAAACGAAGACTAATCATGTTAAAAGTAATGAGGGATAAGAAAGTTTTCCCTTTTCTACTCTTTTATTCTCTCTCAAGCAATATAAAGAATGCGAGGATCGATGGATGATTTGCCTTCTATCACTGTTATTTTGGATTCAAACAGAAAAGATACATTAATCTGAATACAAATGATTCAAACAAATTTCAGCATTGATTCATGGAATTTGATCCTCGAAAACTCAAGAAAACTTTACGAGGGCAGATTGGCAGTTTATTATGAAATGTCAAAACAATAAATAAATATTGGCAGTTGGAGGATTGATAGGGGGAAACACGCAACGACAAAGACTCTCAGTAGCCAAAAGACCTCTCTCTCTCTCTCTCTCTCTCTGGGTCAAAAGAAGTACAAAGGACAGACTAACTACCACAAAACCATGTAATCTTAAAACAATTGTTCCGTTCTTTTCCTTAGTATTTTTATTTTTTATTGCTATTATTTTAGTCTCTAGAAAGAAACAAAAAACCGCCGCCTGTATTTCTGCTACATGATAAATATACAAGGACAAAGTTGTTGGAAGATTTATACTGAATTTGTTTGAAGAACGAGGAAGCAGAGGATTTGGCCGAGGTAAACGTCCGTGACAAGTGTTCATCTTATCATCAAAAAGGTGAATCTCTCTCTCTTTGTACTTGTGTTTGCTTGTCTGTAAGGAAGTGAATATCAAAATTACGTACACAGATGATGATGATGATCCTTCCTGGATTTCTGCAGGGTTTTGTTCTTGTTTCTTCATCTTTCTCCTTTTGACATTTCTTCGTTATTTGAATTGATTGATCATTCAAGGAATTTGCAGTTTGTCGATGATCCTAGTTTTTCTGTTCCATGTAATCAGTGGCTACTTCTCTGATTATTTTTCTTGTACTCCTATCTTGGATTCTTGCTTCTTTTGTTTTATCAGGGTAAGTTCCTTCTTGTTCCTTTTGATCAATGAAGCTTCTTGAGGGAAAAAATACAAAGAATGTGCAGTTGCTGCCTCTATGCAACAAAACCAGTGGACTAGACTTTAGGCTAATAATCTTTCAATTGATTCCTGCATGATGCATCATCCTGAGAAGTAGAAATGAGGAATATAAAATGTAATTTTATATTGCCCTGAAATTTGACACTTCAATTTTGAATGTGAAAGTTAATTAGATTGATGCAGCCAATGTTGAACATTATTTTGAATACACAGAGCATCATCCAATTGGAATTGAAGCACTAGTAGCACCATCTTAATTGCTTTCTAGTCCTACAAATCTATGGCAATGATATTAGCCTAGTTACATCTTTCAAGGACATACCCCCCTACATATGCAAGCTCAATTTGTTTTTCAGGTGACCAGGGGGCATCTTTGAAGAGAGAATGACGAGTTGCTTCGGCTGTTGCAAGGATGATGATATCCATAAAGCATCCAAAACTGGACCTTTTGTGCCAAACCACACATCAAGTAAATCCATGATCCCTAACTACCTTATTTTTCACTCATTTTTTTGCTCTTTGCCGAAACTGTGGAGAGATGCTGATCATATATATTGCACGATTCACATTTTCCATTTATCAGCATGCTTAGCTTTTTTATCAAGTTATTAGCACCAAGATTTTGACAAGTTTGGATCTAAATGTTATCCAATACAGGCATATCATGCACGTATTGGCATCGTGCCAATCCTTTCCTTCCTAATTTCTCTCTTTTCCATCTTCCATGGGTTCTAGTTTTAATGATATAAGTTGAAATTTGAATAGCTGTTTCGTATGCAGACAATACTGCTGCTAATCGCGTGAAGGAGCCTGTATCAAATAATGTGCAGACTGTAAACATTCAACCTATAGCTGTCCCTGCCATTTCAGTGGATGAACTCAAGGAAATGACTGGTTATTTTAGTACTGGTGCTGTAATTGGCGAGGGTTCTTCTGGAAGAGTTTACTATGCTGTTCTGAAAAGTGGTCAAGCAGCAGCTATCAAAAAGCTGGATTCAAGCAAGCAATCAGACCAAGAATTTCTAGCGCAGGTTAGGCATATGCACAGAAGTGATTGTGTTCAACTATGCTATATAGTATTGCGGCTTCCTGAATAAGATTTCATCCCTTGGCACATGCCTTTGTAGGTCTCTATGGTCTCAAGATTAAAACATGCACATGTTCTTGAGCTCGTTGGTTACTGCGTTGATGGCCCTCTCCGTGTCCTTGCATATGAACATGCTTCTCAAGGATCCCTTCATGATATTCTACATGGTAAACAATACCATGGCATTATTCCTGTTTCCTATTCAGAAAGCTGCTTATGAACATCTTAAATCTTCTGTGAATGATTAGCTTGGAGTAACCTGGGATATTGCAGTGTGTATATTCCATGGAAAGTAGGAAGTAACTCATCCAAAGTCAAATCTTTGGGATGGAATTATTTGATCAGTAATTTTCATCTCTTTGGTAATACAAAAATGTTCTTCAATTTGGGTTATACAGGAAAGAAAGGTGCTAAAGGAACAGAGCCAGGTCCTCCTCTATCATGGGCACAAAGAGTGAAAATTGCAGTTGGAGCAGCAAGAGGACTGGAATATCTCCATGAAAAGGCAGGGCGTCATATTATCCACAACCTTGACATTAAATCAAGCAATGTGCTAGTTTTTGATGATGAAGTTGCTAAGATTGCTGATTTCGATTTGTCAAATCAAGCCCCTGACATGGCTGCACGTCTTTATTCCACTCGTGTTCTTGGAAACTTCGGTTATCATGCTCCAGAGTAAGCCTCTGTTCTCGTATTTATGAACCGTAGGCTTTGCTTTGGTACCCAACCCATCACAGTGATAAAATGGAAAATCTTTGTGGTGAGCCCTCTCTTAATGTTGAGATTGTTAACCATGCTGAAACTTGCCTGTTTAATGCCAGGTATACAATGACTGGACAGCTTAGTACAAAGAGTAATATTTACAGCTTTGGCGTCATCCTGCTGGAACTCTTAACTGGCCGTAAACCTGTTGATCATACACTACCACGAGGACAGCAGAGCCTTGTGACATGGGTAACACCCTTATCTGGTTCTGATTTTTACTGCTCTTGTGCTTCAATTTTCTGGGTTGGTAGATTTGCAAGCATCGTTATAGCTGATCACTGGAACAATTCTGTGTTGCATTAGGCCACACCGAAGCTGAGTGAAGATAAGGTGAAGCAATGCATTGATCCTAAATTAGATGGGAAATTCCATCATAGAGCAGCTGCTAAGGTATATAACTTCTGTAATATTCTGGATTTTTTAATTTGCATCATTTGCTTGTGGAATGTTTAATAGATTTTCGTTATGTGCTGTAAACAGTTTTCTGCTGTTGCTGCCTTATGTGTGCAATACGAAGCTGATTTTCGACCCAATATGAGCATAGTAGTGACAGCTCTTCAGCCTCTTCTGAAATATCAATCTGTTCCCGACCCAGTGAAACACTAAGCGTTGTGAATTCGCCTTGACCTCAAAATCTTCTTTTATAGAGTATTTTGTTGGAAATTGCAGCTGTGGAACGGCTGTACTGTGTAATCGATAGCGTTTACTCCATCTTTTAGTGTCAATTTGATATCGTGGTTGATGCTGCGTTTTGCCCAACCACAATTTATAACTGTTTGGTTAAAGAAGTTAATGTCTGATACTCTGATTTAGAGTTGAGTCCCACTAAAAAATGAGTTCATACTGCAGGATTTGCTAAAGCTACCAGCGTTCTACACCGCTTATCTTCTTAAAGCTAAAAATAACGTCTGTGCAGAGTTTAATTTAGAGAGCGTGTGAAAGTGGTTGGGAGTAGAGGGGAGAAATTAGGTGGTCCTGCAATTAAAGTCTGTCATGTGGCAAAATGATCATGCGGGATTCCAATTTTTTGCAGAAGCATTTTGCATCAAAGTGAACTGCAGAGTGAATTAAACTCTGCACACAAAAGTGTGTCAAGGTAAACAGTAAAAATTCTGATATTTTTTATTTTTAATTGTATTTTATTTAAAAAAATAGTGTTTAATATTATTCAATGACACTATATAAATTAGAAGGAGATCGCATGATGACGTAGCATTTACAAAATTTGATTGTAATCCTAATTTTGTTCATGATGATATTTTACCTGATTTTGTTGCACGCTAAAAAAACAATGGAAATTATAGTGATGGAATTGTAGATACTTTAATGGAACAATACAAAATATTTTATATAAAATATTATTTTTATTTCATGATGTAAAAACAGTAGTTAAATTTATAATATTTAAATTAAAAACCATCAATATTAATATATATATTTTTTAGTTATTTTATAACTTCAATTTAAAAAACATTCTTAACCAAATACTTGGCTTGAAGGTGTGATGGTTTTTTTTCAAAGATACAACACCTTTTAAGCACAAACCACACCTTCAAAAACTAAAAAAACATGTTTTTTACTCAAAAAAAACACAAGCTACCTCTTATCCAATCACACATTAAATTATTTTTTGTTCAACCTCAATTTCAACCACAGTTTTAACCAAACATATATAAATACCAAACCAATTTTAACTAAAAATAATTTTTATAAAACAACTTTTTTCAAATCATAACCATAAAAGTTATCACAGTACCAAAAACACTGGACTTCGCTTCATAGACATGCAACCAATATTGTAATCCTATAGCCTTCCACTATCACCTTTTCTTTTCAATACTTGTTCAATGTTGTACAGGTATTGAGGTTACCTGCCACATTCATGATCTGCTCACAAAACTTTTTCCTGCCACCAATTCCTGTTGGCACATGAAAGTGGCCTGAATATACTAGACACAAGAGATGGGAGCAGTACAACAGGCAAAGATCTGAGCATGTGAAAGATTTTCAAACCATAATATTCTTTACCTTTGTAAAAAATATCTAGTACCATTAGTTTCATTTCTGCTCTCTATCAAAGAATAGCTCCTGTTCTATCTCCATCTTCTGAGTCCTGCTCCCCAGAGATTTGAATAAACGTTGAATCAGGTCCATCTAGCAACCCCAGTTTTTTGTTTCCTGGTTCTAAGGAAGCTAATCCAATTAGCCTCTCCTTCAAAGCCTACTCCCTTCTACTATCCTTGTATCATGACTGTGATCAGGCCAATATTTTCTTTCTCAGGTCTCTAGAAAAGCTCATCTTGTGCTTCAGTGCATTTACTGCTGGATTAGCTGCAGAATTTAAGGTGTTCCCTGCATGCTAGACTATTCATGGAGATATAGAACTGAACGCATTTTAGTTAAATCCTACAAGAACGAACGTGCGGATTATTGAATGGTTCTCCTGATTGGTACAACTGTAACTTGGCTGAAGATAATGAAAATGGAAAATCTGAAGTTACTGGTTTTATTGAGAGATTTACAGACCTCATTTTCACTCCCAAACTCGCGCTGACCACCACAACCCTCTCTTTGTCTGCCTCCAATTCTCCTCCACCACAATTAAAACACAAAAGCAAACCCAAATATCTTCTGCCAAGACCCTCATATCTCAAGGCCACACAGTTCCTGCTCGCTCAAGACCACAACTTGAATGTGACAGCATCAAACCAACTCGAGGTCCGACTGTTCAATATGGAAGAGAATTAGCTGATGTTATTTTCGGATACTGATTTCCCCTTCTTTCATCATCCCCAACCAAAGTTGCAGTTGATTGAGGGGTGCTAAGACAGAATCATTGAATATTTGCTCATTTAAATGAATGGTTTTTTAAGTTAATCTCCACGAATATGCTTTGTCTAAACCTCGAAGAATTCTTTCTTATAGCTGACAAGAAGTCATCAACTGCCTCATTTAGCAACTGAAACAGAGATGAACTGGATCGTGAGACCACATTAATCAAAGCTTATTAATCAAAAGGTTGTTGAGGATCTCTCTGACCAACTTCAGTTCACCCGCGAACGCGAAATACAGGGTGTCTTGCTCAAGTGAGCTTCAGTTTACATGATTCCTTGTTTAAAAATAATTCTCCTCTTCAATAGATAGAGAGCTGTCATTTAATAGACAGAAAGGTAGACGATGTAGATGGCAGCCATTAGGTATTCAAAAATCAAATTCCCTTTCAATCTTTCTTATCCCTTTTTCTAGCCTTTCCATCAAGGAAAATTCTGCAGTAATCCTTTGAACTAAACCGATATTACTATGACCCAGAAGAAATATAGTGAAAATGAAAAAACAAAATAAAAAATAAAACCAAAAATCTCAAGATCTGTACACACTACACACCACTCCTGACAAGGGTGTTCTACCACGAAGGCAACTTGGAGACACCGACTAATTCTCTACAACATCTATAATAGATGCGGAAAAATTGACACAGAGATATGCGAAGCAACCAGCCTCAATTGCTCGCTACAGCTCCCTGCCCTCATTCTCAACTTTTAGGCAGGCTCAATACTTTCTAAGGTCGAAAGAATGTAAGCATTGCCCTTACGCATGCGCTCAGCTTCTATAAACGGTCCCCAAGTCTATGCTTTGTTGTTCCTTCTCCCGTCTGACTTTGAACCTGCATTATCACTCCTATCAGTGTCAGAATTAGGCTGTCTCACCCTCCCCTGCATGGCTTCTCCAGCGCCTCCGATCCTGAATTGTCCCCATCCAGAAGACATTTTCAGGTTAATCTTACAGATACTAACTCAACATAGATGTAAGACATTCCATATTGCACAGAACCAAAAACAGATGCTGTGTTTAAAATTCTTCTAAGCAATCCATATAACAACGCTAGGTGGAGGCCAAGTGACCAACTTAGTTTGAATTCTAAAGATGATTTCAGAATCAAACCTGTCTAGGTATAGGATACTCCTCTGATTCAAGCATGCGAACTACTTGACTCATCTTTGGTCTTTTTTCAGCATCTGGATCAACACATCTTAAAGCAGTTAGAAGAGCCCGTTTAAGGGCACTTGTTGCTGGTCTATTCTCTATCATGGGGTCTACCACCTCTTCTGAGCGCCTTCCTGCAACCATCATTTTCAACCATTCCACCAGATTTACCTGAAAGAAGAATAATTTCAAGAGAATTATGAACATTGATTCCATTTTATGTTTCATAGGACAGTGAAATCCACATAAAAAAGGAGCAAAGAAGACTGCATGATGGAATGAATAGAGCTTCTAATTTACACCCCCGGATTCATGCCTCAACACCCCCAGCACTGACAATACTAAAGAAAAGCTAATATAATTTTAAATTCTAGAGATTAAAACATGCCAATTACTGCTCCAAAGCAAGGGGCTTGCTGCTTTTAAGTGGAATTCGATTACTTTCTGGAAAGGGAACATTTATTGTATACCTCATTCTCAGGGCGATCATAATCCACTGGATCTCTCCCTGTAATTGCTTCCAAAAGCACGACCCCAAAGCTATAAACATCACTTTTCTCATTCAAAAGGCCAGAGTTGGCATATTCCGGAGCAACATAACTGAACAGTCATTGATTAGGACATTAATCTTACCATATAAAAGGAAAAATATTAATATAGAAGAAAACCCGAAGGAAAGATTATTTTCTATCAATGGCAGAGGAGCTTTAATAATACAATCAAACTTGGATACAAAGGCCAACAGAAAAGAAGATTGAACTGGCATGCCACTAATTTGCATGCAGCTGATTGAAAGAAAGCACTCACCCAAAGGTACCCATTACTCTAGTAGTAATATGACTTTTCCCAGCACCCAGCAATTTGGCCAGACCAAAATCAGATATCTTAGCATCGAAGTTGTCATCGATCAATATGTTGCTTGATTTTATGTCTCGATGCACCACTTTTGGCTCAATGGCCTCATGCAAGTAAGCCAGCCTGGAACACGCAATTGGGAATGAGAAAGAAACAGAATGCAACATTAATGCAAACAACTCAGAATAATGTGAAAATGAACTTACGCCTTAGCAGTGCCAAGGAGAATTTTCATGCGAGCCTCCCACGTAAGATATCCATGTTGACGCATACCTCCACGGAGCCATTGCTCTAAATTGCCGTTGTTGACATACTCATATACCAACATCCTGAAATTCATGCATCTATGATCATGCAAAAGGTGTTGTTCTTTTTAAACACAACTGATAAGAGCAAGCAAATTCTGGATCATCAATTGCAAGATATTTATAAGCAATTTGATGAACTTGAGACTAGACATGTAACTGGGATGTCATTACATATTTTCTGTAGTTTTATATACAAAGAACCATTGGCAACCACCAAGATCACAAAGCAGTATAGTACAGATTTTTTCTGTAAAATTGTAAATACAATAATCTAATTCATAAATTAATTTCATTTTTCAAAAATAATTCACAAGACAAATTTTAATTATCCAGAAGTATACTACATTATACTTCTAATAAAACATTAAACTAGAGGCATTTCTGTGACATTCAGAATCTTTTCCTCAACTTTCTACAAAGAAATCTAGTAAAAAAAAATCTACTTTTTTTCCCAAATAAAAGAGAAAACAGGAAAGGATATGATACCTCTGGGTTCCTTCCATGCAATACCCCAGAAGTCGAACAAGGTTTTTATGACGTACATGACCAATAGCCTCCACTTCAACTCTAAAATCTTTATCAGCTTGTCCTCTGTAAGAGAAACATTAAGAGACCATCGAACTAACTTCCACTCTGCAAAATAGTCCAGTGAAAAATTTATAGGATTATAAAACAAACTTGTCCCCAACTTACGGATTGTTAAGGAGCTTCTTAACAGCCACAGGAGTCCCATTAATCATATGACCCTGATAGACAACTCCATATCCACCATCGCCAATAATGTTATCCTTGGAAAATCGGTTTGTTGCAACTTGCAGATCTCTGAGGGTAAACCAATGCCCCCATCCCAACTGTGAAAATTCAGGCAGGCCAGACAGAGGTGAAGGTGCGGTCAAAGGATGTGAAGAAGGCCTGTGGACAGAAGCTACCTTGGTGCCCCCCTCTTCTCCTGATTGAGACCCAACACCTACTTTCTCGACATGATTAAAGGAGCCTGATTGGCTGCTATCATCACCATTTTCTAGTTGGATCAATACTTTATCTGCTTCTTCTTTATCACCGAACTTGTCATGAAGGCTGGGGAAACCATCATTATTTGCTGAATTTTGATCAACACCAATCTCTTTAATCTCCTCTGAAACTTTAGGCATATAGCTAACAGGAGGCATGTTATTTTCTCTTCTCGATTTCTTTCTAAACGATAGCCACAGTGAAACAACCAGGACAAATACACAAACCAGTCCCAGACAGACGACAATTATCACCCACAACTCCATGCCAACGTATTCCTTGGTTAGGCTATTCTTAAGATCAGAAGCCATTTTGTTTTGATACCAACAAGCCTGCAAACAAGGTGGGAAGGTAAACAATTTAAACACCACAAAATCCATGTATTCAACAATTCAAACACGCGTCCAGCATTTCACTACTAAAGAATTAGCAGACTGCACTTGCAGATGTTGCAATCCAACTTTCGCATCAACAAATAAAAACAAAGACCTTCCTTTCATATAGAACAGAAATGCCACATAAACCCTCAACAACTAGCAAAAGATAAAAATAAAAGGAACAAGCAAGATACTCATATACAAGCACCTTTCATTTACTCTAGTGGGGGGAGATATGGCATGTCGGCAGGGGGATAAGAGGAGAAAACAGAACACCATAAACACAAGCACGTTTTATTTATTATTCAAAGTTGCATCAAATCATAATTGAAAAGGAAAGAAACACTTCAAAGTTCTAGGTAACAAGATATCCAATAAAAAAAAATCATCTTTCTTTCTGAAATCACAAACCTGATTGTACAAAACCTGCCTTATCCCGGCACGACTTCCTTGCAATAGCAGGCAATAAAAGGGGTAAGCAATAAAGCTCTAAACTTTCCTCTTTAAATCAAAAACCCAGATGGAAATAAGGCAATTGGCATTCGCTAAAGCCACCCACATTTTAAAAATCTCTAAAAAGAAGTAGGGTATTCCAATTCCGGGGTGTTGCCTAATGTGTAAGAGGATGTGGAGTTGTCAGTGGTAGGTAATGAGGAAGGGCATGCTTTACATTACATGTTTTTCCTTCTTACATGTCTCTCTCTCTTTATATATCGTTGTAGTGTCATAGAAGCATCAATTTTAGAAGTTTGAAGCTTTCTTTGCAGCTTCTTCAGATCTTTTTTTTATTATTATTTCTTGAATTTCTTAATAAGACCTTGAAGGTGACAATTAAACAGAAACTTAACTAGAGTATAATTTTTAATGTAGTTTTTTTTTTTTTTGTGTGTGTGTGCGCTTTTAAAATCTGGTTTCTGTCTAGGTTAATGTTCCTTTGATATTATATGTTCAACGTTGTGAAGGGATTGATTCGGACAGCAAGGAAAATACCTTCTAGACATGTATAGATGTTAAGAGAAATACAGTATTTATTTTAAAAAAAAAGAAATACAGTATTTATTTTTAAATATACGATTAATATATAAGAACAAATTCTTTATCTTAACCTAAGTTGTCTTGAATTAAAATCCTAAATCATAATAGAGGAGAAACCCACTTGCCATTTCAAGCCAGTATATATATATATATAAAAGGAAGATGGGATGAGATTATGATTACACGAGAGAGCAATCAGCGTGATTGGAGCGTGAATCAGTGAAAAGGATAAAGGTCAAGATGAACAGATTAAAAAAGAAGAAGAAGAAGAAGAAGCAAATATCATATCTTTCCTTGCACATTGGTTAGGGGAATTCATAAATTTTTCTTCTTTTGTCGTTTCAAATCTGAATGGCTTGAAAACAGGGAGGTTTTGTGGTGGTGTTAGTCAACGAAACAGACTGGACACCATACTTGCAATCTACAATGGTCTTTTGTATGACCAAAATAACCTTGTTTTACGAGGTTGATTCTAGTTAGGCTCAATTCGCTTGTTTTTTGCGCTGCTGCGGTGGGTGATGTTTTGCTTCCATGGTGGATTTATTAAGAACATGCCGTTGTATTTTTATCCTGAAACAGTAATGAAAGTACTTTTTTTTTTTAAGAAAGGAGAAGGAAATGCTGGTTTAGGGGTGAAAAATGGAAGGAAGAATCAGGTAGGGTAGTCCCCACAAGACAACTCATAAAGTTTTTGCAGATTTGTCAGAATTTCAATAGTGCCTACTAAACTATTATTATTAATCAGCATGATTGCTTGCTGTTATAATGAAATCTCCTGTCCCTCTGCCTCTGATATGGAAGGTGTGAGGGAATAATCACGGTGGTATGGACGGGGGAGCTGCTAAGGGTAGATGACTGAAAGGGAAAGCAAACGCACAATGCCCACATTGATTTTGTGCCATTTTATGATCCCGGCCCCTTGCACATTTATTTATTTAACTCTTGCAGATTTGTCAGAGATATCCTAAGATATCATCATTTGGCAACATGGATTGCACCTGAATAGAAATGCTAAACTCCAAAAATTAATAATATTTACGGTGGAAAATCAATGGTATTAATTATTTATCTACCCCAGAAGAGGAGCAAGTGGTGGTGATCAATATTTGGATTCATCAACGTTGATTAAGCTAGCTGCATGCTGATGAGATGGGTCCAGGTTGAATTACCGCGTGGAAGCCAGATCCTAAATTAAGCCCTATAGGTAGCTCCTCCTCGGGTTGCTTCACATGCATGTGAATTACTTGTTGTTTTCTAGTATTATTAATTAATTACCAATACAAGAATACTAGCGTGGCACGTTCATTTTTAAAACAAAAGAAGAGGACTTATTTGCTTTAATTTGGACGCAGAATCCATTCCCCAGCAGGCCCCGCCAAAAAGGAAAAAAA
>Ga0307515_10015698_pt1 | contig 13935 bp, 4 predicted proteins | sample 17_EM_MG_FD_194513 | JGI IMG/M metagenome (GOLD analysis project Ga0307515, IMG submission 194513) | Populus trichocarpa ectomycorrhiza microbial communities from riparian zone in the Pacific Northwest, United States - 17_EM | ecosystem: Host-associated > Plants > Roots > Unclassified | place... | reverse complement strand
TTAAGTCTAGAGTTAGTATAAATAAAGGCATAACCAGACATGTAAGTTAGACAATTCAGATTAATAAAACTTCTTATTTGCCACATTTTGTGTGTGTGTGTTGGTGAGATAATCTTCCTTCAATGGTTCTCTAATGAACTGAAAAACGACTTATCGAAGAACAACTGTCTTCGTGGCGTCATCCTTATACTTCTCGTTCGCGAATCAATATTCGTTGGGTGGGGGTTTTCGTTTCCAATAGTGCTGGTGCCTAGGTACAAGTTATCTTTATGTCACACTCCTATCAAACCTGATTTAGTTGGCTTTCCGGGAATTGGTGTCTTTGTGTGTGGGTTGCGTGACCATGTCTGGGTTTTATAGTATTTTTTTTTAACAGTACGGTCACTGGATTAGGTTAAAACACGGGCTAAGCTCAATCAGTTACCGACCACTTCAAGATTAAGTGTTGAACTACATAAACCCAGCCAACTAAGACCAAACAGGGAAAAAAAAATACATTGGATCCAGGAGCATGTAAGTCCAGACCATATTCCTAGCAAAGGACAGAGGCTGACCAGGAAAAGAAGAAGAAAAGAAAAACGAACAAAATGCACAAGGCTAATATATACCACTAGAATTCAATCAAGCCCTTTATAATTTTTGTATGATTTCCAAGAGTAAATATTTTTTTTCCTAAAACTATATAAATACCAGTAAAAACATACGATGGTGACAATTGCTTGATATCCCATTATTTAACAAGTCGTGGGGTTCCGACTTCCGAGTATTTGTTAGTTAAAGTGTATATCCTTTTAATATATATTTTGTCTTTTAGGGTTTTTTTGTTTTTTTATTTAATTTTTTTTTTTACTTTAAATTATGCAAAATACTGTGTTTTGGGGTTTGTTTTTATTTTCCTGTTATTTCTTTTTATTTATTATTATGTAAAACAAATGATAACATAATAAGAAAAATGTACAGAGATTAAGAAAATGATAGTCTTAACTTCCTGCGAACAAACCACTACCATGCGCCATAATTTTAAAAATTCATTAAAGGTTTGTTCCCTCTGTGGTCTCAGGTTCGAGCCTTGTGGTTGCTTATATGATGGCCACTGGAGGCTTACATGGTCGTTAACTTCAGGGCCCGTGAGATTAGTCGAGGTGCGCGCAAGCTGGCCCGGACATCCACGTTAAACTAAAAAAAAAATTCATTAAAGCATGCAATGTCTCTCTATCTTATTATAAATTATATATAAAATAACTTAAATTGAAAATAAAAACAAATTGTGTACATGTAATAGATTAATATTATATAGGGCTTTAGAATAGATATTTATATTAAAAAAGAAATAGTTATTCATTCCGTTTAAATTTAAATTGATATTTATCATTTAATTAAATATTATTCACTTTTTCTATTAAAAAATTTTCTTTGAAAAAGTTTACGTTTATCATAAAAAATTGCGCTTATCACTTTGTAAGCTAATCTCCAAGAATTGTATTTACCTAGCTTTCTAATTACTACATTAATTCATATTAAATTCAAAATTCAGGCACACATATATTTAAACATGTAAAATAACTTAATAAAAATAATTTTTAAAGATATACATAGCTTAACAATATTAATCAACCCCCAATATACATATATACCTACGGAGAGATTATTAGGCAACTTATGCTGCTCCCTAGCTACCTCAAAATGGTGCTGTAACTTTCAAGAAATAATTTCGTACCAAAAAACAAATCTCAATAAATTATACTAAAAATGAATTCTCGAATATATTGTGCTTGTGCATGAGGTAGCCATACAATGGGGAAGGCAAGATGCTTAAGCTTTAGGCAACAAATACACGATGAGAACGCTGAAGAACATTGTGATAAATACAAGAGATATAACTCCCTTTCGAAGAATCCTACGGTCCATATGTCCAAAACCTAGAAAAGACAATCAATTGGCTCCGCTGGATTGTAAAACCCCAGCTAGATTTGACAATAAGTACTTTGTTATAGCTCCAGTTTCAACAAGCATTCAGCAGCCAGCAACTCCAGCAGAAGAACAGACAAGAAGATCAAGCACGTGGTTAATTGAGATTCCAGGATTGTATTAGAGAGTTAGTTAGCATTTAGTGAGTGGTAGTTAGTAATTAGTTGGAGGGAAAATCTCATGTATAAAGTTGCTGAAGTTCATAGCTTGGAAGTCAAGTAATTAATCAATCAAACCGTTTCTATAAATAATCTTCTTCTCTTCTTATTTTTCTTCTTCCTTCTCTTCAATCTCTCTTCTGCATTTCTAAGTACTTAAGGTTGTGGTCTTAACAAGTTGGTATCAGAGTCTCTAAAGAGACACCAGCAACTTAATTCACAGCATTCTCTGTCAACAATGGTAGAGAATAACAAAGTCAGGGCATTGGAAGAACATGGAAAGATATTGGAAGAACGAGTGCCAAGAATTCATGAAGAATTCCAAGAATAGCTAGAAAAAAGACACGAGGATTCCTTGTAGAATCAGAAACAGTGGGAGGAACAGTTCAAGAAGAATGGATAATTCAAAACACAGTTGGAGTCAATAATGACTGCACTGCAAACCATAGTTACTAATCAAGAATTAGCTGAGAAAGAAGAAATGAGGAATCATAACTCTAATGGAAGAATTGGTCCAGTTGCAGAAAGAATCTTACCACTTCCTAGAAAATAACACTTGATTGGAATGATCTAATTCTTGGGAAGAACATAGAGAGGAGGTCATATTAGTAGAACAAATGCGGGTATACTTACCCTATCTCTCGATGTTTTTAGTGTTAATTACCAGTATATCCATAACCTTCATTTTAATTCTTTACCCTGCTCCAGAGAGAATTTTGTGGAACAAATCAATGTCTTGTATTAGTATTGTAAAGAAGAATGATTTTCATTACATTGAGAATGATTTTGTATGTTCAAAGAAATGTTGTAATTTTGTTATTTATTATGTAATAAGGTGTAATTATGTTTTGAGAGATTGAATAATGGTGAGGTCGTTTTAAATTAAAAAAAAAAAAAAAAAAACTCCATTTTAAACATATATTACAGTTGAAGTACATGAACATGTTTGTTTCAAGTATTTTAATTTTGATAGAAATTTTTAGGTGGTTACATGTTTTGCATAAAGCTCTTGAATGATTTAAACTTGCTTCCCTTCACAGTTTTACTTGGTAAACAAAAAAAAACGTTTGTGATCGATTTGTGGTGCTCGGTGGAGAGGTCCACGGTATAAGATAAACTAAGGCGGGTCGAGTCGGATATCATGCTGGAGTGATTGGCTGTTTGGGGTCTGGCTCAAATGTCCAAGACTTCCGAGCCCAAACGGCTAGGTAATTTTTATTTTTTTTAATGCACTACCAGATGCTGTCATGAACATCATGTCACAGCCAGAGTGCCTTTTTTTTTGTTTTTTTATGTTGTACCCAAATTTGAAACATCCATCTTCCCAGCACTATGAAGGCCATGAGATTGCTGTAGCAAGTTTATTGCTTTGAACACTATGAAGGCCATGAGATTAACACGGCAAGTCTGTTGCTTTGAACCGACTCTTACTTTTATTGTAAAGCCCATTCTAGATCTATGAAACAACTTCATCTTTGTTATGGATTTTGCATCTAAATCTAGGATTTTTATGTCTCCGCAAGTCCTGCAATGAAAGAGATTTGTTAGGTTTGAGTGGCAGGTTAATTGGTGCTTCAATAAAGGAGATTTGTTGAGTTTAGTTTACCAAATTCCAAGAAGTAGAAAAGGTTGAGGATGATGGCTAATTTTCTCAAGTGCAAAAGCAAACAAATTAGTTTGATTTAGGGTTTTAGTTTCCAACAAGGAAGAAGAACAAGCTATAATTGTATTTTTGTTAAGGAATTTGTATGTGATTTTTGTGAATTGATTAAAAACACCTATCTTTTGTTTGAAACAAGGAAGAGACAAGGAAAAAGAAGGAAGAAAAGAAAGGGCAAGAGATTGATTAAAACAAACATATAAAATCATACTAGAAACAGACCCAAACAAGGTGGTAAAGAAGGGCATCAGTGTTCAAGGTGTTGAAGCATCAACGAAATTCAGATGCAAATTACCCATTAAAACACAAGATTCATCATCTGCCCGATTCAACAGAGCATCGTAAAAATTAAGAGATTGATAGCGTTCAAAGAGATCAAGAAAAAAAATTAAACGAAAGTTAAGAAAAGGGCATCAGGTCTCCAAGGTGATAGAGCATCAACAAAAATTCAGACGCAAATTACCCATTAAAACATGAGATTCATCATACGCCCCAAGACATAAAACCCTTCTATACAAGCAAACAAAGACTAAACAAGACTTCCAAGACAGAAAGCGATCAGAACCTGTCGGGATTCACGGTAACATCACACAGTTACTTAGTCAGTGGATTGACAGACATGAACTTCTATCGTCACCTCGCTTTCTATCATCAAGAAACCAAACACCCACACACACACACATATATACACACACAAAAGGGTAAGCTCAGAACTTCTTAGAGGGTTGTGTAACCGTCAAAGACGACCTCATCTGAGACCGTCTCTGGAACACAGAATTTCATCACAGCATAAGTTTTAAAATTAAAACATAACGTAAAGAGTAGAGAAACGAAGATCTTTCGGGAAAAAAATCTGCAAAGAAACTAAGAAATCTAATTGACGTGAGTTAAGGAGAGCGTTAGTACAGAGAGAAATAGGCGACGGGGGGCAGTGGGATTTGGAGGTGGGATAGTGAGGATATTTATAGATACACCAAACGGCGGAAGAAGCAGAAAAGAAAACAAGGCTAAACCCTAATTTATCACGTCACGTGAAAACACGTGACTAAATTGTATGTACACTCACCCAATAAAACCGGTAAAAAGCAAGAAAAAAGAAAAAGAAAAATCTATTTGTTTATATCGATGATAGAACAGGATGATCAAACAGAGAATTTTTTATAAAAAATGGAAATGGAAAAACGAAATTTGTAATTTCTTTATATTTTATATTTACAAAACTAAAAAATTACTTTTAAAACACATTTTAATGGTTTTTTTTTAATAGTTTTTAGTATAAATTTTTCATTGTTTTCAAATGAAAAAAAAAACATGAAAATTATAATTTTTCTCTTTTATGGTATTAGAGACTTTATTTAATCAGCCTTTGCTCCATCACCAACAACCTGAATCATGTCTCTTTGTCCAAGCCTTATTTAACTATAGCAATTCCTTGTAGAGTTAATTTTGAATTTACAAATGATAATTTAACTTATCCGTTTTTAAATTTATTTTTTAATGATTACAAGTTTAATTTTTCTAAAACCATAAAAACTTATATAATTGTTAATTTCAGAATTCATGAGATTAGTCGAATAACACACATGTTGGTCTGAATTTACCTATATTATGGGAAGTATGCATCGATGAACGCAGCCTAGACAATGTTGAACTCACTTACATGGAACCCTGTAATGCCTTCAAATAATTTAAAGTAGGTGATGGTAAAAAAACTTAATATTTTACACCTTGGTTGTACTTCAATTCATATATCTTAACATTCTCAAAAAATATCTTTTATTTTACTAAATATTCTTAATATATATAAAAAAATCAATGTTTTCTGTATAATAATTTATTTTAAATAATAATGTTTTCTTTTTAATTTCATATTTATTTTTGTTATCATATATCGAGTTTTCAACATCATTCTCTTGTCCAACGTAGTTAAAGATGGTTTATACAGCTCTAGTAATTAAGTATACTTTGCCTTTAATCCTTTAGGGTTCTATATATATCATAAGTACTATTTCTAAAGTCTAGCATCGATGAATTGGTCATTAGTTAGATTTTCTTTAATAAAACTCTTTTAGTTTCATTGTAAACTAATTATTCTTTTAATTATACAACCTTTTCATTAAGCAACTCCAATCAATCTCTTTAGGTTCATCAATCTCGTTTATGTTCATCAAAGCATGTTAGTTTGGCTTTTTTATACTTGGTTTTTAATAATATTTAAGGTTAATCATTGACTTGTTCACTGAATGAATAAATACGAGTACTTTTCGTTATTTTTGTTGATTATTTCTTTAAATATATATTTGGTTTGTTTCTTTACTCAATAAATTTGAGACTTGCATGCTTTTTGTACTTCACAGTAACTAGGGAGGTGAGTTTTGAAAGATTTATTTCTGTTTGAATCTATAAGCACTATCCTAATTATTTTTACTTTCTAAAAACTCTTTTGAAAAAATATGAATTTTTTTTTCTTTGTTTTAAATTAATATTTTTTGATGTTTTAAGATTATTTTGATGCACTAATGTCAAAAATAATTTTTAAAAAATAAAAAATAACATTATTTTAATACATTTTCGACTGAAAAACACTTTAAAAAACAACCACAATCATACTTTCAAATACATGCTAGACTTTGTGAGGGCGTGGTTGGGAGTGCGGTTGTTTTTCAAAGTGTTTTTTATGCCAAAATACATCAAAATGATTTTTTTTATTTTTTAAAAATTATTTTTAAGATCAACACATCAAAACGATTCAAAATATACAATGAACAGTGTTCATCAAATAATAAAAACTCAATTAGATATGTATAACCTATCATATAATAAGGATTAAAATATATTAAATGCTGCATACAAAGAACATCCATGAACAGTGTTCATCATTTTGTTCCAGGCCCTCAATTTTGCATGTAAAGAACATCCATGAAGCTAGAAGCAAAGAACAGGCTTGGTTGCTTATCTAAAAATTTCTTTGTAGAAGCCCCGGGAATTATCCATTCTTTCTATAAAATCACAGCTGACATGAACAAGGCTCTTAAAGACCAGATGCAAGCCAACAATTTCTACTTTCACACATTCATATTTCATACAAAGAGTACAAGTAATATCCAAATCAATGATAGAAGGCTAAAGACAGGAATTGGGTAAAATCTTTGTATTATTAATGAGACTGCTGCAGAGGTTCATTTGTAAGACAATTGAAATTTTGCCTGCAAATATTATAAATACTCGAAGCCAAGTCGAGGACAAGTCCCTGGCGTAGAATATAGAAGCAGACAATAGCAGATAGCAATATTCAACGGATCCAGCCTACTAGGAATCGAACAAAAGAAACATGTTACTGGGTGGGGGAGAAGATGAAGAAGCCCCCAGGTATTGATTTTCTTCTACTTAGAGATATCTAAACCTACAATCTCTGCCTTCGCCATCTGGCTAGGGAATCCATGTGTGAACTAAAAGGATCTACCGCCATTGGATATTCCTACGTTATTGAAAAATGCTACTCACGGAACAGTCATCATGAACACGCCAAATTGTCTCGCCCAGCAGATTTGCGACAGAAAGCACAGTCAACTGAGGAAAGTAGTTCTTCTCCGCCACAGGAATTGTGTTTGTAATGATAACCTCTTGAAATAGGCCACTGGACAACCTCTCAATTGCAGGAGGGCTTCCCAGAAAAAGGGTAAAAATGTAAACAATGACAAGAATAAAATGGTTAATGTAGATTGAGAGTTGAAGTTACAAGTTTCCAAGAGGAAATCTAAAGCTCTTGTACTAACAATTACTTATCTCGCTTCTATATTATCATAATTTTTTATGCTTAGGCAGAAAATACTTATTCAGTGGATATCCAACACTCTAACAAAATCATACAAGAGAACCGCAACTATGATCCATACAGGAAACCACGTTGTAAAATCTCTGTGATTTTTTTTTTAAATACAGGATGCTAAGTCCATAAAAATTCAGAACTTTGAACTGAAAAATCAAAAAGTTATATTGCAGGTTGACAGCTTGAAAAAAAAATGCTATTAGGAACACAGAAAAGGAAGAAGGACAAAACCACTGCTGTCTTTAACATTTCACTTCGGACATTGAACTACCAGTACCTCCTATCTAGTGGATCTTGAAAACATGTTTGTACTTGATAAATGATTAAAATTTATGTTGATGATACGTACAAGAATCTCCAGCTAATCCAAGAAATCAATTCAATTATACATGAGAAAAGTAGAAATTATTTATACACGCATCAAAAAAGTTAATCAGATATTGTAAATGAACTGAGTACCTAAAAACAGCATGAGTACAGCATGCATAAACTTCCCTGGCCCCCTCTTCATGTAAAAGAGCTGCTCCTTTTGCAATTGTACCTACAGTGCACAACCAATTTTTTGGTCATTATTAAAGGAATTGGATATAATCATCTAACAAAAACTCTTTTTGAAAAGTCAACAAATCATATGCCAAGTAAAATTTCAATTTTCCCTTGTCTTGGATTAGAATTTGAAATCAAGATTACTCACCAGCAGTGTCAATCATGTCATCCACCATAACTGCAACCTTTCCTTTTACATCACCAATAAGATTCATAACCTGCAGTATCAGATTAGGCATAGTCTTGAGATTCTGAAGTAGATAATAAACCAACAAAAAACATCTACAATACAGCAAACTGAATATCTGCTTATATGAAAAAGCAAAGTAACAGAATTCATACATAATCTTTCAAGTGAGATAACAAAGTTAAAAATATCATTTGGATGTGTAAAAAAACAAACAGCTTACCTGATAGCGTAGTGCAGTAATCAAGTTATAAATAAAGAAAATACTGTCAGCTCAGCAGTGATGTGGTTAGGAGATTACCTCAGCAACATTGTGTCCATGACGCCTTTTATCCACTATAGCTAAAGGAGCATCTGACAGTTTTTTGGCAAAAGCCCGTGCTCTTGCAACACCACCAACATCAGGTGAAACCACTACCAAATCACTAAAACAAATTGTCTTGCTTGCAAGATAATCAAGAATCACAGGCTAGAATCACAAAAGCAACATAAAAGAAATCAGTAAAAATCTGGATGAGTAATGATCAACAACTAAAACCTACAGAGTAATTACCTGGCCATACACATGGTCCACGGGAATATCAAAGTAACCCATAGACTGCCCAGAATGAAGATCACAGGCAAGAATGCGGGTTGCACCTGCTTCTGTGATAAGGTTTGCGACAAGTTTGGCTGCAATGGATTCACGACCCTGAGTCTGCAAATAAAAAGAAAGAAAACAGTAAATATACACAACAGGAGAAGATCATAGTTTAATATCTTAAACAGTCATGATAAAACTATTAAAGGCGCCAATCATACCAAAAGCTGCCTACAACCAAATCAAACTGTATTGAAATAGAGCACAAACATGAAACAGATGTTAAAAGCTAGACTGATCCTTGACATAATGATTTTCCATTCTATATGCCAGACAACTTATCTAGCATCAATCTTTTCTTCTGGAAGAAAAGGATATTGAAATACTTGTTCATCTAATTTGGTTGATGCATGACTGGTGCAAACACTTAAATAGACGCCCAGCAAATATTTAATTTCCATGACCAAGCTTTTGCAGGAATTCCCCAGTAATAGTTGTAAATATTACTCTTTAGGTAAACCCAGCCATAAAACTTGCCTTTCGATCAGCTCTGGCATATCCAAAGTATGGGATCACAGCAGTGATGTTCTTGGCTGATGCTCTCCGACAAGCATCTATCATGATCAGAAGTTCCATGAGATTCTCATTTGCCTGAGGACAGGTGGGCTGCAGTAGAAAAACATCGCATCCTCTAACACTCTCTTGCAACTGAACGTATATTTCACCATCAGCAAATCGCTTTATGTTGATCTTTCCGAGTTCTAGGCCCATATACCGAGCAACTTCCTAGGGATGAAAGAGGAGCGTTAACAGATAGCAAAATTCCAATCATATAGAAAACCACGTTAGTTCAGAAATATAGTTTATGAGTTTGTCAGAGTATTTAACTAGAACGGTGCATGAAATACCACCAAAAACAATCCCAATTTGATGCTGGAGAATAAGCTTTTCATCAAAGGCAACGAGGAAAATGACAGCTTCACACATGAGGAACTAAATCAAATGAACATCTTACAAGATTTCAGCATGAAGAGCAACGTCCATTTGAGTTTATAACATGATGAGATTTTTGTACAAGCTAAGTCTTAATATTCCAGCAGTTGAACTTATCACACGAGGAGCAAAATCAAGATGATAGAGCAATATAAACATAACTCGTTTGTATACAACTATCAAGAACTAAATACTTACCTGAGATAGAGCAGGATTTGCTGTGCCAGAAAACAATTTCAGCCTGGTATCATTTCTGTTAACAGTTTTATCCACTCGGGCAGATTCCAAAAACTTGGGCAAGGTCTGGTTGTTAAGGACAGGAATAGTAGGCTTCCCGTTTCCAAAATTCAATGGTTCAGAAATATCGCATTTCTGGCACAATAAATAACTTGGAATCAGTAAGCAACAAACACAACTCCGTTTTCTTCTTCCACAAAGACACTATACATGCACAGCTACCACCGTAACACAGAATTTACTTCCCATCCCCTGGCGCTCCGTTTGCAGTAAGAAAAAAAGCAAAAAGAAATGAAATTGAGTTTTATGTAGCTAAAAATTTATCCTTTATCCATTTATATATATATATGCGCAACCGATTTTTATAACTTTCGACACCAAAACAAAATAAAGTAAAATTCACGAATACAACCATAATCAAACATATTCATCAAAACCATCCTCAAATGCTTCGAAGAAATCAGGTTTGTTCTATTAAGAACCCAAATTCAATTATTAAATAAGGAAAAAGAAACAGGTGAAAAAATTAAAAAACGTGGAAACACAAATAAAATAGTATTAAAAACAACATATCATTATCAATTTCAATAGAATGTCTCTAACTTTGTGTGCGTGTCTCTGTCTCATTAGTTTTACCAAGCACGCAACAAGCTTTGAGCCTACGAATAAAAAAAAGGCTTAAAACAGGAAAACAAAAGAAAGATTTTTATTATTATTATTACCATTACTTGATTCTATTCTAGCTTACAATGGTGTTTGTAGAGGAAATTCGGGTGCGAGCGCCATTGAAACTCAAACTTGTCTGTCTAGAACAGCAACGAGACAACGATGAAGAGGGCTTCAAAAACGACGCCGTTCGTGAAGGAGACGATTGCATGCCCAATGAAGAAGCCATTTTTTTTTTCCTTTCTCAAAATTTAGGGTTGAGGATTGGCTTAACTTTTGTTTATTAGTAAATAATTTGAGTAGACAAGACTAATGCCAAACACACGATGAGGGAGAGAGAAAAACGAAAGAAATCTAAAGAGGAGGAGACGGTGGAGGTGTTTCTTTCTCACCCTTCACCCTCCTGTGATTTCTTTACCTCCTTTAGGATTTGATTTGTTTTTATAGTAGACCTACTGCTAAGTACGAGGAGAATTGGAGTTATTGTTGTGTTTTAAAAATATTTTTTAAAAATAATTTTATTTTAAAATAAATATATTTTTTATATTAGTATAATTTAAAAATATTAACTTTTGAAAAAAAAAACACAACTCTAATGCCAAATAGACCCTTTAAAAAACATTCAACATGAAAAAAAAATTAATAATTTTAATATCTTAATATTAAAAATAAAAAATATTATTATCAAATAAAAAATATTTTAAAAAATAATATAATCAGTATAATAACAGGCAAAAATAATAAATTATTGTCAAGTAAATAATAGCAGCCAAAGATCACAAATTCACAACTCACTTAATTAGTATGTCATTCTCGTAATTAATATTTTTTAATTTAAATTCTAGTATTTAGAAATTTACTGGACCTTGATAAAACCGGGTAAATTTACTAAAAGATAAAATTTTCTCAACAATAATATAATCTATTTACAAAACTCAAAATCTTATTTTAAAAAAATAATCATCAAACCAGTTGAACCAGATGGTTTTATAATTAATTAGTCCTTAATCTGTTATTAGTAGAAAGAAGTGATTAAAATTAAGTGATTAGGATTCGTTAGGGTGCCGAAAGTGATTTGGGTTTGTTAGAGTCAGAAAGAATGGAAAAAAGGGCTGATTGATGCTACTTCTAGTGTTATACTGCCGCCACGTGTGTGGGGACCAAATCCAAGTGGCAGCTCTAGGGATTCTCTACTCTACTCTACTAACGTGTGTGAGCGCTTGCTTTGGTCGGTTGGAATACGAGGCAGCGAGCACTTTTGGGATTCTTTTCAATTTCTTTGACTTGTGGAAAATATTCGCAAATTCTTCCATCGTGGGTTCAATAATTGGATGCCCTTGCATGCTCCATACGCCATTCAATCCCACGATATTTAAATATAAAAAAATTGTATTTTAATAAGATTAAATCTTTAAAAATTATATTAAAAAAAAACACACGCGCGGCGCATGTTTTTCCAGCCGCATGGCTCCTTCTGATGATATCCTGGGATGCATATATGGATTTTGGCCTGTATTGTCGCATTACAAACAAGGAAGCATGAAGACAGAAGGATTGCTTCAAGTGCCATGCTACTGGCAGTCTGCACTCCTCTGCTTGGAAGGGAGAGCAAAATCAACCGCGACAAAATAGACGTCCTGCTAGAACTTTCAAGGAAAAATCATGCAGGCTATAGGATATTTTTTGAGTCAAAAGCGTGCTTCATGTGCTTGGGGTTGACTTGATGACTCAGATTCCTAGAGATTCCTGGGAGAGAGAGATGATGCTACCGGTTGTATACATTCAGAGCAGTCATCGGTTAAGCATAGCAGTAAATGGCCTATTCAGCTGATCAGTACTGTAAAATTTGGTCATTGTTATTGATCGTAGAGGCTTTTGCCAGAAGGTTCCTGGGAGCTTTGTCAGCTTGCCTGCAAATGACAAAGGAGATGTAAGCTTGTGCATAAACCCAGACAACAAACATCAACAATTAAATAACGTGAGATTATCTTGCTGACTCACAAATTTCTATACGCGATTTGCAACTACAGCTATCATGTTCTAAATTAGAGAAAGAGGGTTGCATGCATATGTCAATGGTTAATCTTTCTTTTTGCAAATTATGTTACAGGTATTTATATCTTTAGCTCAAGTCTGCTTCAGTGTTTCCACTCTTTCCCATACAAGGCCACCAAAAACGATTTATAAAAATGTCCTAAAATTCGAACGTCAGCAGCAAAATACAGATTGAGTTACAGTCTCTTAAAGTTCATCCTAAACCTTTCTCTGTTTCCATGAAGCAGAATTCTGAAAATGCTAAGCAGAGTCAAGTGCCAAGGACCCTTCTCATCCCCTCAACATTTTTCGAGTGCTTGTGCACACAAGCAATCCTATACGTTTTTCCTTTGCACCCATTTCCTTTCAGCGCAGAGAGCCTAAAGATGAGTATTTGGCTTGTCTAGAAAAGCTTGTTCCACCAATGCTCAGATATAATTCCTACCAAAAACACACTAATGATCAGAGATTAAAATCCCATTACATCTTCTTCTTCATAATCACATAGCTTAATACAAATTCACTATACTATCAGTTTTTTACTAAATAGTCCTATATGAACATAACCAAAAACTGACTGTTTAATACAAAACTGAACAAACCCACTTGGCCAACGTTCATCAACATCATTTTATTTCCACATCCTGTCTCAAAATCAAACCCCGTGACTTCTAACACACTAACACGGAGAAGATGAAGAGTGCAAAAGATGCAAGAAGAAGATAATTAAAAAAAATACAATAAGCATGAAGAATCTTAATGAGCATGTAGGAAGGGAGGTACATGGGAAGGAAGGGTTGTTGAATGAGGTGAAGGAGATTGGAGGTGGATTGTACAGCTTGAGAAATTTGATCAGCCACTATTGATTTTGCTGTGCCTTCTCTTGCACTTGCACTTCCAGCTGATGATGTTGATCTTGCCATTGCTCTCTCCATTTGCTTTGCTTGTACTCCAGGAACAGACATCACATGAGATGTCTCTGATCACTGATCATCAACCAATGCCAAAAGACATAGCATTCATTCTTTATTTCTTGATTTATTGTCTTCTTTTTTATATATATAGTACAAAGTTTTG
>Ga0307515_10015697_pt1 | contig 13936 bp, 18 predicted proteins | sample 17_EM_MG_FD_194513 | JGI IMG/M metagenome (GOLD analysis project Ga0307515, IMG submission 194513) | Populus trichocarpa ectomycorrhiza microbial communities from riparian zone in the Pacific Northwest, United States - 17_EM | ecosystem: Host-associated > Plants > Roots > Unclassified | place... | reverse complement strand
ATTAGCTAAAAGACGCTGTCACTATGTTGGCAGTTGTTTCTGATTACCGAACCATACGAGCGTGAGATGTCCAAGTTGAAGTTATGACCTGATATATGATATCATGCGTGTGTGGGCTGATTATTATCAGTAGCGTAACGCATTAATGCCTCACGCGCATGAACACGATAACCTTAGGGCTTCGTGGCAATCTCTACCATGCGCATTCAGTGCCAGCTTGCCTTAGCATGCATGCGGACGATAATGAATGTAAGACGCAAAGCACATTGCTATCAAAATCATAGAAAGGAAAAATGGGTGCACATGCGTAACATCCCAAGAACTTTCTATAAAGAGATCACATTGTTACGGCAATGAAAAGGACAAGCTCTAGCAGCGAAACAAACAGCGATACCTACCAGCGGAGAAAAACTGTTATTTATTATTAAGTTTTTATGATACCTATATCTACCTATTATTATATATCAAATCTATTAGCTTTGTGTAGCAGCAGCCCCGCACCTTTGGATAAAGTATTACCTCGAGTAATGACCTTGACTTTCGAGAACGACAAGGACGTTATAGTATATGCGTTAGAGAGAATCATCAGTCACGCCAGGAAGCATCAGTATATCTTTGTGGCACAAAGTATCTGGTGGATAGCTTCTGTTATTGGCCTTACGGAAGGATTAGCGACGCATATCGATAATCTACGAATATGAAGAGAGGTTACGATCGTTAGTACTTCAATTACGGATCAACCAGAAAGCCAAGAAGTCGTTGAGCCTCGGAGTATTCCTAGTTGCTCGAGTGTTGGACTTGGATCAGTCTTGGTTCATCCAGATAGGATTTCTCAACTCGACACTACAGTCATTGATAGATTCGAGGACGAGAATAGTGAACCTGAATTGGAAAGAGCATCATTGGTTCTACGAAGTGCTAGTAGATTTATTAGCCAATCCCGGAAAGACAGACGGGCTTTGGAAAGGAAGCCTTGTGCATTGTCGCGCACAAGATCAGGAAAGATTCCGGCAAAGCCTTTAACTAAAAAGCAATGGAATCGATTACAGGCAATACCAAAGGATACGATCTCCAAGTATCTGGAATCAAGGAAAAAGTGATATAAGCTTAGGGAGATTACGCGAAGACGTAATATTGCCGATAGTATCTGAACACCAGATTTATCAAGGAATAATTAAGGAGTTAATAAGTTCAGATCAACCTTACGAGATATATGTACTCTTCCGATACAATTATACATATTTGTCCTTATTGCGTATACGACTTATACAGACATCCAAATACGATTGTCTGGGAATACGCTTGAAGGAATTACAATAGGATCTACGGCCATGTACCTAGTATCTGCTTATAAGTATCTGAGGATATAAATAAGTATAGTTACTTAGGTGTTAAGCACCCCCGTAACAGGAGATGACGCCGTCACGCTGCCCACGATTTCGAGCAATGACGATTCTTCATTGTCACCACCACCAACTACACGTTACGGGGGAAGCGAGATTTCCTTCCCGTCGCAAACACCAAGGGAGAGGGTTTCGTCCCCTTTGCCATCTACGAATTATGAGGGAAGCCTTTTGGGCCTACCTCTGAGGGCTCTTCCTCAGGATCCTGTTTCAACTCCTAGGGCGAGTGCTGGACCTATCGCGCAAATGTATATTCAGTTGGAGGAAAATGCCAGCCAACAGGCAGAAAAGGAGGGGGGAATGGAAGAGACCCGGAAAGTCTACACACCCATTCCGAGGATATTTGAAATCAGCGACAGCAGCGATGATGCGATGACGGAGGTGGAGTGGAGGGATGAGACGCCTTACATGACGCCAACAAAGAAAGGAAAATAGCCCAATAAGGGGAAGGGAGTTAAGAGGCCGGTAACGCCTGAGCGACCAATCCCGAATATGCCACAGACACCAAGCAGGAGGAAGCTTGAAGCGGATTGGGCCAAGCCTTCAGATGAGGTGACCAATGAGAAGAAAGAAGTTAATCTTGAGGCGTTTATTGGTGAGTATCTTAAGAACACTAATGGGCTGAGGGATTTTATGATCAAGAAGGCGAAATATGATGATATTTATTCGGAGTGGTGTGGTGAACAGGCGGGCCACATTGCTGCGAGACAGAATCATACGGATGCGGCATTTGGGTCAACACAAAAAATCGCCCCGAACATACTTACCGAGGTGGAGTTGGAAAGGGAGTATGTGGGAGAAAGGGCGGAAAAGCTTGATGAAAGATTGAGCAAAGTTGAAAAAAGATTGGCTAAGATTGCACCAGTGAATATGGCCAAGATGATTGAAAATGCGATGAAAGATGGCATGGGAAAAATGATTAATCAGCTGACGGATAGGGTGGTAAAAAGATTTGAGGATGAAGCTGAAGAATCAAGAAAAGAGGATATCCGAAGGGGGTAACAGGTTGAAGCCACCCCTCAGGAGAAAGAGATGAGCAATATTGAATTTAAACCCGGGGCGACTTTTTCGGAGGAGGAAAATGAGAAAGTAGCAAGGGTTATTGAACAAATGCAGTTGGATGAAGAGGAACTGGAGGCGTCGAAGCATGCACCAGTTATTTCACCGGAAGGAAAGAAGCAGGAATTTCTGAGGTTCACACTGAGTGGACAGGTTACAATTGCGAAAAGACCGATCATTGCACCAGCAGTACCAGAACAAAAGAAGAAGGAGGTTAAAAAACAGGAGGGTAAGAAGATACCGAAGGGACCGAAGGCAGGTGAGAAAAAGAATCCTGAGGTTGAGAAGCTGACACAGCAGATTGCGGCAAAAAAGCCGGAGGAGAAGAAGAAGGGGACGTGGGTGCAGAGGGTGGCAGCACCACCAACCTTAAGGAAACAACCCGAACAGCGACAACAACAACAACAATCGGGGCAGCAACAGAAGAAGAAGGGAGACGGCTTTGTCGAGGTTAAGAGACAGCAAAAGAAGGAAGAGATGAACCCGGTCCCCCCAGGACAGAATTCGATGGAGAAGAGGATGGTCACCTTCAAGAGGGATAATGGCGTTCCACTTTCTCAGAAGAAGGATTTGGACATTTCGTCGGAAGTGAATAGAGCACTTTTTGAGGAGATGGTCCCATATTTTGTTCGCTTCCAGGGAGTTACGAAGAACACCCAAGGATGCCTGTCGACGATTACGACTCCGGGAGCAACGGCCGAAATGTCGATTTGGTATAGGGAGATAGTGATAAAGGCGGCAAGAAAGGCGGACGCAGGGATTGTGGACATCGGGACGAATGAGCTCTGGGAGTGAGTGAAAATGCACGGAGTCAATTTTGATAGGTATTTGGGGAAGAAGACATGAGGAGGACTTGAGAAATTGAGGGAAGAACTGCAGGCTGAGAACGAGGGGGTGGTGTTGCCCCTCGCTATTAACTGGATTGGAGGACTGAAGGATGTGCAGAAAAAGAAGGCGGAAGGACAGAAAGCATCTTTGGTTGTATTTGCGGTCAAGGGTAGTAAGATGGCCGAAAAAGTTTTGAAAGGAGGTCTGAGGGCGGCAGGAGTGAAGTATAATGTGGAGAGGTTTGTGAATACCAGGCCAGACTCTTTTTGCGGAGTATGCAGCAGATGGGGACATGTTGAAGCAAAGTGTGGGTCTTTGAAGATGCCGGCATGCATGTTGTGTGCAGGGAGACATTTGATGAAAGATCATAAGTGCAACGTGGTAGGTTGCAAAGCCAATGCAGGACAAAACTGCACCCATAACGTCGACAAGTGCATCAACTGCAAGGGAAATCATATCACGAAAGCCAACTGTTGCGTTAAGAAACAGGAGGCCATTATGGTGGCGAGAGAAGAACGACCTACTTGGAAGGAGAGGGAAGGAGAACGTCGAAATGTGACAACTGATCAACAAAAAGAACCGAATCATACAAAGGATGGGGGACCATCGACTGCAGGTGCGGAATAGACGAAGGCTCAGGTTGATGAGCAGACAGAAAAGGAGCCGGAAGTCCAAGTTGTGGCGACACAAGAGGCTGAAGGAGAATCTTCTAAAGCAGGGACCAAAGAACCCCCCGTGAAGCCATGGTGAAGTGCATAACGCATAATTGTGGGAGGGGTTACGAGGCGACTATGGGAGCGTTGGAGAAAGGAATGGTTCGGGGGGCTGATGTTGTAATGATGCAAGAACCGTATGTGGAAAGAGAAGGATATAACATCAGTCACCCAGGATATAGATAGATTAGAGGAGGACGAACCTTGACCGCCATAAGAAGAGACACACATCTGGAGTTTTCGGAAGTGGATAAGGGGGGAGAGGGAGACGTACAGGTGTTTGATGTGAAATACCCGTTGGGTAGAAGGATGAGATTGGTGAATGTGTACGATCAGCTGAGACAAGAGGGGGGAGTGAGAAGTCAAGGCAGACCAGCACGGACAGCAAGATGGAGTGAAATTATGGAGCAAGAAAAGATTCTTTTGGGAGGAGATTGGAATGCTCACAGAGATAGATGGGATCCACAGTGCCCACCAAAGTGAGATGTGAACTTTTTGGAAATTCCTATGGATGAGTACGATTTGATCAACGTTACGGATGGGGAAGAAACCTATACGAAGACGAGGAACGGCGAAACTACAGGATCGCTTATTGACTTTTTTGTTACTAAAGCCTCAATGGCTGATAGATTAGAAACATCAACAGATTTAGCAACTACCTCCAATCACACGATTGTGTGTGCCCAGTTGAGATGGGATGAAGGGGAAGGAGTTAAAGTATCATGAAAGATTACAGGATGGGATATCGATGGGCTTAAGTCGAAGGAGGAGGAAGAAAATTATGAAAAAGCACAAAAAGAGTGGAAGGATAAGAGCCTAAAGAGACCTGTTTTAAATGAGAATAGCGGCGAGGATGAGTTACAGAAGGAAGCTGAGTGGTTTCAGCGAAATTTTGTTAATCATCTTAATAGGTGCTGCAAAAAGATTAAGGTTTGCGCAAGATCTAAGAGGTGGTGGACGGCGGAGATCGCGGAAAACCGGAAGATTTTGGGATCGATAACGAGATCCAGAAAGAAAGGGGAAGCGACTCAGCAACAAGTTAAGAGGCAGCGAAGCAGTCTCAGAAAAATGATCCGAGAGTTGAACTCGGAGATGTGTAGGAAGTTTCTTACTTCGGCCACGAGAGATCAGGTCTGGCAGGCGTTGAGATATATGAAACCAGGGGGACAACAAATGACAAAAGCTTTGAGATCCAGGAGCGGGGAGGTGGCGGAATCCTGGGAGGAGAAAGCAGAGTTGATAAAAGATGAAGCATTTCCAAAACCTCTGAAGGGAGTGGAGCAAAAGGCTCAAAAAGAGGGAGGAGAAATGTGGAAAAAGATTACTGATGAAGACATCCGAAAGGCTCTGTTTAGTCAATCGGTTCAAAAGGCACCCGGCCCAGATAGGTTGGGGTTCAAGGCAATAAGATTCTTGCGGGATTGGGATTCCCAAAGAATAATTAATATTGTTAAAGCGTCGTTTAGGTTAGAGATACACCCACAAGTTTGGAAAGAAGCGAAGGGGGTGGTTATACCGAAACCAAATAAGCCAGATTACAGAGTCGCCAAGGCATATAGGGTGATAACGTTGTTAAATTGTCTGGGAAAAGTGGTTGAGAAGGTGGTGGCCAACGCAATAGCAGAGGAGTGTGAGCGAAGAAGGCTACTTCATGATGGACAGTTTGGATGCAGAAAAACAGGGTCAGCAATTGACGCAGTTGGAAGATTGATGAAGAGAGTTGAAGAAGCGTGGGGGAGGGGGAATACCATGGCAGTGCTGTTGATGGATGTCAAGGGAGCCTTTCCACATGTGGCAAAGGGGAATTTGAGAAGAAGAATGGAAGAAATGGGGTTTGAAGCCGACCTGGTGAGGTGGGTGGAAAGCTTTATGGAAGAGAGAAAAGTGATAATGTCGATGGACGGAAAGGAGGGAGATAGCATGGATGTGGAAATGGGAGTTCCGCAGGGGTCACCAGTATCGCCAGTACTTTTCGTTATATACCTTTCGGGGTTGTTCGGCCAAGTTGAAAAGAAAGAAGAAGAATGTGGAAGTGAGAGTATATCTTTTGTTGATGATGTGGCATGGGTGGTGGAAGGGGAGGATGTGGGGGAATGCACAACACGACTGGAGAGATGTGCTGCGGAAACAACAGTTTGGGCAAAGAAGAATGCCTGTCAGTTCGACATCGAAAAAACAGAAGCGATGTGGTTCACACGACGAAGAAAGAATAAGGAACCGAAGATCAATCCCCGAGTAAGGGTAGGAAGCTATGAGGTTCCATATAACAAAGAAGCGACAAGATGGTTAGGGGTATGGCTGGATGATATGCTCACCCTAAACGATCATACAAAAAAGACCTTAGCGAAAGCAAGGAGAGCGCAGAATAGGGTAAGATCCCTGATGACGAAGAAGGGATTAAGCTCGGAAGGATGCCAAAGAATTCAAGTTGCGGCGGTTCAGGCAGTGGCGTTGTATGGGGCTGAACTGTGCTGGCATGGACAAGAAAATCGAGCTCAGGAGGTACAAAGGTTGTTGAATGAACAGGGCAGAAGGATAACCGGATGCTTTAGGACAACACCTCAAGGAGCTTTGATGAATGATGCAGGTTTACGACCGGCAAAGGCTCTTCTTAATAACCGGGTACGACGGTATAAGTTGAGCCAGATGATGATGCCCGACGCTCAAGGCGGAGGGAGAATGTTAGAAGTACGGAGGAATGTTTTACAGAGGGTGGAGGGGATTGATGAGTTGATCCCGGAGGATAGACCTTTCGAAAGGAGGAGTTATGAAAGGACGACATTACCGCCGGAAAAAAGATGCCTTAAAGGCAAAGTGATAATTCAGGATGAAGAACAAGCAATGGAAGAGGCGAAGAAGGAAAGGGATGGACTTGTTCTTTGGACTGATGGATCGAGAAAAGAAGATGAGTCGGTTGGATGTGCACTGGTATGGGAAGAGGAAGGAAGGTGGAAAAAGAGGAGGACACATCTAGGTCAACAGAAGGAAGCATTTGATGCGGAAATGTATGCAATGTCTGAGGCTATGAAGATAGCAGATGAGATGGCAGGAATAAAGAAGGTTACCAGGGTGATGGTTTTCACGGATTCCCAGGCAACTTTAAGACGAATACAATCGGACAATCCAGGACCAGGGCAGGTGCTAGCATTACGAACAATGAATTGGACTGATGGATTAGCCAGAAAAAATATCCAGGTAGAGTACCGGTGGGTACCTGCCCATAAAGGGATAGAAGGCAATGAAGAAGCGGACCAACAAGCAACAAAGGCGGCATATAAGCATTGCGGAAGATATACCGAAACGCAAAATCCGCCACCGTTTCTAGATTATGTTTCTTTCTCGCATATTAGTTGACGGTTGACCGAGGTGAAATGGGAAGAAAGTAAAAAAGATATAAAAGAGATGGGGAAGAAGTCAAAGCACAGTTACTGGTATGATTTGGTGAAAAGGGGAGGTAACAGTGCGGTGATGGGAGCCAAAAAGACGATTGCGGCGAGGTTTTATCAGCTTAAGTCAGGACATGCACTGATAGCGAAATACCTATTTCGAATCGGAAAAAGAAGAGATATGAAATGCTGGTGGTGTGGGCATGAATATCAGACAAGAGACCACCTTTTTAAGTGGTGTAAAAGATGGAAACGAGAACAAAAGAGGCTTTGGGTTGATGGGCAAGAGGGTGAGGAGGGGGATGAGGGCGTTGGAAAGGTTTTAAAGAAGCCAAAGATTTCATTGCCAATGTCTCTCGTTTTTGCAGAAGAAAAGTGTTCGCAGGCACTGATGGATTTTTTATCTTGTACAGATGTCGGCAGAAAAAGCGGAGTAGTGGAGGAGGCGGAGAACTCAGATCACGAGGAGTCGAGTGATGGGGGGGTGTAACGTTTGATGTTGTTTTTTGGCGGTTTTTTCTTTTGTTTTGGGGAAGAGGACTAGCGAATCTGCTTTTGTTTCTTTATGTTCCGGAAGAAGCAGGGAGGAAATATGTACGGGATATGCCATGGCCGCTAGCGGCCGAATGCAATATGATTACAAACAAACAAAGCCTATATCGTTGCTGCCAGCCCTAACCCACAGCCACGTGATGACGTACTCTACAAAGACCCGGTCTAACAGACTCCACCAAATTGAGGATGAAGTGTGGGCAATTTTTGAAACAACAGAAATTGATTTCTCCAACATCAAAGTGGACCCGGGTTCCGGCATCAAAACATCTCTCAAGGAGTTCGTACAGTCCAACCCCATTATATCAGATCGTCAGGAAATTGACCGGCGTCTAGACACCAGAGGCAAGCGCTGTACTTTATGCAGCAACGCGAGTCCGAGAACCCCGCCAGCGAATTCAATTGCAAGCAGTCTTCGTGGGAATCTGCCGATCTCAACTGTACTGTACCTCTAAAGGTCTTGGGTGGTATCCTTGCAGATTAGATGGGCCTCGGAAAGTCACTTTCATCCCTCGCCTTGATAACTAACACAATTGGTCAAGCCAACTCCTTTGCTCAGGCAGGTTATGGCTCTATAGATTTTCCGAAGAGGCTGGCAAAGACAACTCTTCTGATCACCCCGACATCAAGTACGTATCTGGGTACCGCGGTATGAATTGTCAATTGTGAGGTCTTCACTAATATTTTTTCAGCATTGTACAGTTGGGCGGAACAAATTGAAAAGTACGCTGACTACTCTCTTGGGGACACATAAACTGATAAGACTCTAAGACACCTATATCCCAATGCGCTGAAGTGGTATATATATCACGGGCCGCAAAGGGAACGGAGCCCGGTGAGACTTGCGGATTTTGACCTGGTGATAACGACGTACGGCACTGTACGAAGCGAAATTTTTCCCACAACTGGCTCAAACCCGGGCGAAAGAGCCTTGAACGGGCTTGTATTCTTTCGTTTAGTCTTGGATGAAGGTATTCTTACTCCTTATCCGTGATTTGGTTTATATATATTAACTTGCTTCGTCACCGGTGCACCCGATCCAGCCCACACTATCCGAGAACAAAATCAGCAATTCAAGACGATCCATATATTAAGCGCACAGCGCCGGTGGTGTCTTACTGGCACACCAATACAGAACAAACTACAAGACTTTGGTTCTCTTCTACGATTCTTGAGGGTCGGGCCAGATAACAGCAAGTGGTTTCAACAAAATATCGTCAAACCAATAGATGCTGGATCTCCCGAAGGACTGAAAAGACTCCGTATTCTCGTCCGTATATACTGTCTCCGAAGGACTAAAAGTGTTTTAGGAGTTCGTTTGCCGTCCCACGAATTGCGGATAGGGAAGGTTGTTCTTACCCCACATGAAAGAGAAGTCTATGAAGACTGCAAAAAGGACGCTGCTATATTAATCGACAAAGCTGTTTCAAATGGGCGAGGGGCTTCATATTCTGGTATTTTGCAGTCGTTAATGTCTCTTCGTCTTGTCTGTAATCATGGCTTGGATTTATTGCACGCAGAGAGACAGGAACGAATCCAGTCATATAGCAATTGCTCCATTCCCATGCCAGTAGGGGGTTCCTTGCCGGAAAACCAGAGGTACCATCGAACAAGGCACCAGGAGCCTCTTAGTTTGGCAGGCACGATGATGGGAGAACTGCTAACCCAGCAAAATTTCCCAGTGGCGCCCCGGGCGAAGAATCAGTGGTCAGAACCACCAAACTGGACGACGCCACCGCAGCCAAGAGAGCCGCGCAGCGCTGGGCAAGAGAGAAAGAAGCCAAAGTCGGAGCGGGGGTCTGGATGTGGTGGACAGATGGATCGCGCTCAGACGATGGCCGAGTGGGAGCCGCAGCAGTGTGCAAACACGGAAATGAATGGAGGTCCCGCTACAGCTATCTGGGCGCTGGACGTATGGAGGTCTTCGATGCCGAGCTGTAGGCGATCAGACTCACGCTTGAGGTGACGATCGAGAAGAGAGAAACATTGCAAAGGCATGGAGTGAAGACGGTGGCAGTCTTCAGCGACTCACAGGCCGCAATTCGACAAACGGCACACCTGGAGCTGGGCCCAGGGCAGCAACTAGCGAGGCGGATCAACTGAAGGGCGCAGGCTCTCCTCGCCCACGGCATCGCAACTGAGATTCACTGGGTCCTGGGACACTCCAGTATCCCCGTAAACGAAGAAGCAAACAGTCAGGCGAATTTAGCCCGAGATGCAAGGGGAAGCACAGTGATAGAGCAGCCATACACCTCTGCATCGAATAAAGCTAGACGAATCCCTGAGGGAAGGTCAGCAGCCAAGGCAAAGTGGGAGGCTGACAAGTGCAGCAAGCACTTCAGTTACAGACTCAAGGGCAAGGCGGGGACTAAGAGACCTATCCCGATGACAAGCGTGTAATTGCTGGCTGCCAGGTTCTACCGACTAGTCTGGGCATGCACCCGCTGGAGTATACCTAAAACATTTCGGCCACCGAGAGGACGACAAATGCTGGTGGTGTGAAGGGACAGTGGCCCAGACGCGGGAGCACCTCTTCCGCCACTGCAGCCAGTGGAGAAACCAGCAGAAAGTGCTCTGGAAAGCGGTGGGAAAGGTGACAGGCTGGAAAGCAGGCAGATGCCGACACGTGCAGGTCTCTGAGCTGTTTTCCATGGAAGAGTGCGATCAAGCGGTAGTGGACTTCCTGGCGGCAACTGAAGTCGGGAAGTTCCCGCCCAAATGAATGGTGGTATGGAGCAGGCGCAGAGCTCAGAGCTCAGGTGTGGGGGGCGGCGGCAATGGGTTTATATTTTTATATCTTTCTATCTTTTATCTTTCGTTTGTCAGCGGGGATGAAGGGTAGCGGGGGGGGAGCTCCGCCATCTAGCCGGCTCGCCCGGAGGCGGAGGGGGTTATTAGGTCCTGTCATACTCTAGTAAGAGTGAATACAGTATGATTAAACAACAACAATTTCCCAGTGGCGATGGACATTGACATATCTATGATTCCAATACTTCAGGAACCAACTGGAGCGATTGATGCACCCGTGGCTCCAATAATTATGGAGCCAGCTACAGAGTATCATGGACCATCCAGTAAAGTCCAGGCTCTTATCCAGAACCTCCGACGAGACAGTTTTGATAAAGCAAGTGGTTGGCCAGCGAAAAGGTACTACCACATCACGCTAAGTGCTATTTCGGACTCACTGCTTACGACAGAATAGCGTAGTATTTTCTTATTGGACAAAACGCTTTGAAAACCTGGGTAGATGTACGTTCAGTCACTTAGCCGTATCTAGCGTTGCCTTTACTAACTGTCGACACGTCAAGGAGGCACGGGCTGCTGTTCTAATGTAGTACAAGGCGGCGGTGCCTTCCTGCGGCGGGAGGGATCAGTAGAAGGGGAGGCTGAGCACGTGCGTCATAGGTTAAGGTCAAACACAATCTGTATAATGCCAAGCCCTATGGTTCATGTTCAGGCGGGCTTTCAAATGTGATGAAATTTTTCCGATGGTCATTGTGACACCGGCACCTTTTCTTTTTAACTTTGGAAAGACTCGGCCCGTGATTCAAATTTTAAGACGCTTCATGCTAGTGTAGATTCCCTAGGCTTTCAAACATAGCAACGGATGAGCAACGAATCGCTCTCTGAAGATGACCTATTTGCGTTCAAACGGGCGCCAAATAACGATTTGGGACCGAACCAAGGCGGAATGATACACAATTCAATGACATTAGCACAAGAATGGAAATAACCTTCTGCCGCCACCACCAGTCACCGCACTCTACAAGCTGTATTGGTTGTCAGAACCTACTCCCCACCGGTCTCATGCTTCCTCCTGTGGCGGTAGAGAAGCGTACCGCAATCTAAAATCATACTATATCATGTTTCTTCTCAGGCACCGCTCGAATTACATGACCAAACATCCAGGTTAGCGAACCAACCTCAAATAACACTTTTCATCTACGTACTAGAGAAGGCGATGACTGATGACGTTTCGTTGTTCATCTGTTGGTACAATAAACCGGCGATGCACAAGCATAATAAGTCATCACTCTGAAGTTTTGGGCTGGCGAAGAAAGTACAGTCCCATTATCGCTCCTCTTACCCAAGAGCATCTAAGGGGAAGAGGGTAGAGGAAGGGGATCTCCCCCACATAGCCGGCCATCCGGAGGGGAAGTGGGCTCGCCATACTCTAGATAGAGTGAATGCAGTATGATTAAAACAAACAAAACCAAAGAGCATCTCATCATTCTGAGCAAGAAATCTTCCACTCCAAGAGCAGCAGTTCAATCCCCCCCAAACGCTTAGCAGCACCTCTGAGCCATAAAAACTCCCGTACAACCGTCATTTAGAATTCTCGAACCCCCAAGCCGCCGCATCCGGATCCGCTCTATCCACCAGCACATCTCCATCATCCACTTCAACAGAGCTCACTAGTCTCACTTCCGTGACCGTGGATTCCACCCTATTGGACTTCCTCCTCTTCCTGCCCAGCACCACTCTCCTCAGTGCTGGTAAGACAAACGCAGTCTCCATCGCTAGAATCTCTAGGATCGCCAACGCCACTGCCCAGTAGTAGTTATCGAACGAAGCGGTCGGATTATCGACTTGGCCGTTGTACACACCTCGCTTGTTTAGAACCATATACCTTCCCACCGCAGCAATGATTGATATCGCGGCTATCACAAGCATGAGTATGATGCCGCGCATCTCTGGAGATGTCAGTCGCAGCGAGGCCAGGATGGAGAGTGGCAATGCGATTAGCAAGATGTCAGTTGAGACGGCAAGGGAGACGCAGATAATATTGATGCGCCGGGAATAGAGCGGAGTGCAAAATGCGCCCGTTTTCATGAGTCGCTCAACGTCCCTACATATAAAAGTTATGAGCAAGAGTTCCAATATCAGGGTAGTTGTACATTGGTAACTCACCAAGTTTGGTTCAGCGGCCGGCATTCCATAAAGGAAACCACGATAAGTGCAATATACGATAGCGGAATGAAGGCAAACGCGAAGTACAGTGCATATCTGCGGATATTCACAGTCCTCTGGTATAGGTCCGCATACATGAACAGAAATGCGATCTTGAATGCCCAAAGGATAGTAACTGCAAAGACATAAAAGACGAGAAACCCCTGCTTCCGTTAGACCTGTTCAGCCGGATTAAACCTTGCCGTATCAAAATACCTTCATATACTCTGCCTTTGCATACCGTTCAGCAACATTCATAATATCCCCAGTGCTCTTGCGAAATCGTAGTTCGCCCGAGATAGTTGGCACCATAGACCATCCGATACTTTGCAGCAAAATCCACCCGAAGAAACTCCAAATATCACACCACAGGGCAAGAGTGCTGCGCCTTGTCTTGCGCAGGAGATAGAATCGCACTGGACAAAGGATTGTTGCTAGTACCATCATGATAAGATAGAGGACGAAGAATAATCTCACGCTCTGTATGCCGACTCCCATGACTGTAGACTTCGTTAGTTTGATTTTGTTCAACCGTCGATTCCGCCGGGTCTAATTACTGACCGAACCCGTTATGAAGCGTTTCAGATGAGGCGCAGTGGATCCCAGGAAACAAGACTATATTAGTGGGTGTGAGGCCTGAAGCCGATGATTGGTTGGTTGGTTTGTGATATCTGCATTCAACGTGGATTGACTCTTCAGCCCCAACATGCATCTGAGCTGAGCCATCAGTGCAGAACGGAACCATTAATACACACGCCCATTCCCACATCCCTGTTGCCTACAAACTTGGCATGCAACCTTTCTCCTCTCAGAAAATTGGCCGTGTCCGCCATTTCCGCGGACTCTCGGTATGCGAGCTGCGCAAGTTGTCGGAATGTTGCGCCAGGCATATTTGCAGGCTCATTATTCATATAAGGACACGACATGTGTCTTTTTCGATTCTGATTGGTCGTAATTCTGTGGCTGAGTGGCTGATTGTGGCAAGTACCTACTACTTAAACTCAGATCCTAAATGACCTGCCCTTTTAATTCCAATGAGTGTTTG
>Ga0307515_10015695_pt1 | contig 13937 bp, 4 predicted proteins | sample 17_EM_MG_FD_194513 | JGI IMG/M metagenome (GOLD analysis project Ga0307515, IMG submission 194513) | Populus trichocarpa ectomycorrhiza microbial communities from riparian zone in the Pacific Northwest, United States - 17_EM | ecosystem: Host-associated > Plants > Roots > Unclassified | place... | reverse complement strand
ATATAAAGCTTTATATAGAGCCTTATATAGAGCTTTATATAGAGCTTTATATAGAGCTTTATACAGAGCTTCGTATAAAGCTTTATATAAAGCTTTATATAGAGCTTTATATAGAGCTTTATACAAAGCTTCGTGCAGAACTTTATATAAAACTTTATATAGAACTTTATATAGAGCTTTATACAGAACTTTGTATAGAACTTCGTATAGAACTTCGTATAGAGCTTTATACAGAGCTTTGTATAGAACTTTATATAGAACTTTATATAGAACTTCGTGTAGAGCTTTATATAAAGCTTTATACAGAACTTTATATAGAACTTTATATAGAGCTTTATATAAAGCTTTATATAAAACTTTAAGCAGAGCTTCGAGCAGAGCTTTATATAGAGCTTTATATAGAGCTTTATATAGAGCTTTAAGTAGAGCTTTAACTAGAGCTTTAACTAGAGCCTTATGTAAAACTTTATATAAAGCCTTATATAGAACTTTATATAGAGCCTTGTATAGAACTTCGTGTAGAGCCTTATATAAAGCCTTATATAAAGTTTTATATAGAGCCTTATATAAAACTTTATATAAAGCCTTATATAGAGCCTCGTATAGAGCTTTATATAAAGCCTTATATAGAACTTCGTATAGAGCTTTATATAAAGCCTTATATAGAGCTTCATATAGAGCCTTATATAAAACTTCGTGTAGAGCCTTATATAAAGCCTCGTATAAAGCTTCGTATAGAGCTTTATATAGAGCTTTATGCAGAGCCTTGTATAAAGCTTTATATAGAGCTTTATATAGAGCTTCGTATAAAGCTTTATATAAAACTTTAAACTTTATATAAAACTTTAGGAAAAAATTACTAGCATCTAATTTTACTTTTCTACCATTTTAGCATTTTCTAGCATTTAGCAGCTAAATGCTAATACTTAATTATAAATACAGCATTTAGCGGCTAAATGCTAGTACTTAGTAATAAATGCAGCTAAATGCTAATACTTAATTATAAATGCGGTATTTGGCGCTAAATGCTAGTACTTAGTAATAAATACCGCATTTAGCTGCTAAATGCTAGAAAATGCTAGAAATGCTAGAAAATGCTAAAATGGCAGAAAAGTAAAATCAGATGCTGGTAAATTTTTTCCTAACGTAACCTTTATCTTTACACTCTAAGCACTAGGTATATTTACCGCAGCTAGCTCCGTAAATTATATATCCTAGCTTATTGTATTTTAAACCACAGTAGCTATATATTTAGGCAGAAGATGGCAAACCGCTAGGATACTTACTACTAGACAATATTGTCTTTTTAAAGATATTATCGGTTGCATTATACGTCTCTATACTTTTAAAAATTATCGTCTTACTTTTATCTGTTATTTTTTATAAAGCTTAAGTTCGGTTACTTAATCCTAAAAGTAACTAAAGTAAAGTATAGTCATCAATAGTCCCCGCTAAATTTATTACGTAATTAGCGTACCCTAGTTCTAGCGTAAAAGTGTTAATAAATTTATTAAAAGCTCTCTTATACCAAAGTATCTCGGCGCGATCTTTATCTATAACTTTCCAGAATATATCTAAGCGCTCCCTTCTTATTAGCCCTCTATTAGTAAAGCGGTCTACTAAATTATTTTATATTTTAAGCTTTTCCATCTTAAAAGGCATAGCTTTTAAAGGTAGATATTTTAGTCTTAATATTTAGATATCTATTACTAAGGTATAAATTATATATAAATAAACTAAAAAGCATATAATAAAAAGTATAGGAAGTAAATAAAAGAAGGGTCTAGTAAAGAGAGGGGGCTATAAAGAAGGGGGATAGTAGTTTTATAACGGTCAGCCCTAAGTTAATTTACGCCAAAAAAGATTTTTATTATTTTTAGGCTCCCCCTATTTCTAGGATCGATCCCCTAATAAAAAATAGGGGTTTATACAAAATCCACCTCTAAAGTTTCGTTTATTTCAATATCCACCTCCTACTAATTAAGGCTTAATAGCTTTACCCTTTATATAGTATAGGGTTTCCCTAATTAAAATAGGGCACTACTAACTATATACCCTCTAATTACTATATATACAATCCTTCCACTTTAGTTTACACCTAAGTCGCAAAAATTAAAATATAATACTTTTAAGATCCTAAGTTAATTGGTACAGAGGGCTCTGCGAGGCGCTATAAGAACTAAATTAAGTACTGCAGTCTCTATTTAATATCTATAGATTGCCTCTACAGGCGCGCCCACACCCACGTCCGCGCCTACACCTACGCCTACACCTACACCTGTACCTACGCCTGCACTTACGCCTACACCTACCCATAGGTAATACAGCCAGTATTTTACTTAAATACTAAGAGCTCCCGCTAAGTAGAGTTATTAGTGTAATTTGTAAAGCCAGCTGTAGAGCTAGCTAGCCACGCGACCGTGACCGTAACGACGCTCTACAATTGCAGGCTCTTAGTATAGGCGCGTAGTGTTATTTTAGCGATTTAGATATAAATAAGTCAAATATATAATATTCTAACTTAAAGTGGAAGGATCGTATAAAGGGGGTATACGGTTAGCAATGCCCTATTTTAATTAGGAAAACCTTATACTTTTAAGTACTATATAAAGGGTAAAGCTATTAAGCCTTAATTAACAGGAGGCGGATATTGAAATAAACGAAACTTTAGAGGTAGATTTTATATAAACCCCTAAAAAAATACCAGTACCCTATCCACCTTTTCTGCCTTACTGCTGTACTTCCAATTAACACTAGCCCTTTACAGCAACAAAAGCGGTTAAAAAAGAGTAGAAGTAGTATAACGATAAGCCAAATACAACCATAGCTCTCTAGGCATTTTGATAGATATAGAAATTTCAATTAGTTAACTTAGCAATAGCACTATACTAAACCATATGTGTCGGACCTCGTAATCCTAGCAGACCGGTCCTTTTGGCGAAGCCAAATAGAACGTATTTTATTAGTTAATGTCGACCTAGATTAAGTACAATTTATAAGTAGAATAGCACTATCTACAATGCCCTTCTAGGGATTTATACTGCCGTAGAAAGACAATTTCATTTACGCTAATCGCTAAAAGAGTAGAATTCGCCCTAAGGAGAATCATCAGGCTTTATATAGGTTATAACAATATACCTCTAAAACCTTCTCCCCCTATAACCTTCTATACCCAAAACAGTATTAATAAACAACTTATTAAGGCCCAAAAGACGAATAATTAGAAAGGGTAGGTAGGCAATAGTAAAGAATAAACGGAATATTAGTTTAATATTGTGTGACAAGTCTTATACATTTATATTTTAAAAACCTATATCCTCTAACCATTACAGTAAAACTCCTCGCTCGAATTCCTTATTTGCTAGCATAGATGCGAAGGTATTAATCTTATCTATGGCATCTACGAGATATTTAGGTGTATTATTAAAATTGATATAATTATATTTATATAGCGCAATAGAACCACCTGGCTTAAGTACTTTATAAAACTCTTATAAAGCTTACTTAGGATCTATCGCATATATAAGTATCTCTATAGTATAAACTCTATCGATTAAATTGTTATAAAGCCCGTTTAGGGAGTAGTAGTCCATTTTTTAGGTAGATATTTACTATTTAAGGTTTGCTACCTTAATGTTCTTATTTGCCTTAATAAGGTAATAGTTAACAACATTAATCCCAAAAACGCGCAACCCTTTTATTGCTATGCGTATTATAATATATCCTACTCCACAACCCACATCTAGTATAGTAGCCCCAGCGCTAAGATCTAGAGACTTAAATAAATAATCTTCCATCTCTCTAAGGGCATAAGTAATTGGAAATAGCTATTTTATTCCTTCTAGATAATAACCACAATAATATATTCCGCCTAGTATAAGTCTATAACCTATCCAAAATTTAAAAAAATAGTAGTAGCTTTAAAGGGTATCCTCTATAACGATGGGACTAGGATAGAGAAGATACTAAAGTATAATATAAGTTAGTTCCCACGCTCCTAATGTTAGAAGAAATCCCTATATTTTAGAGGCTATTATATTTAAGGGCGTTTAGTAAAATAAGGGGATTATTAAAAAGGGGGAGGATAACTTTATATAACTATAGTAAATTTCAGCCAAGTCGTTTTTAGGCTGCCTTTTTAGCAATAATATTTCTAGAGTATATAAGATGTAGTTATACCAATAAACTTTATTTATAAAAGTTGAAGTACATAAGCAAATTGTCTCGCCTTAGCCTTCTCATTAAGGTGAAAAACGTATAGCTATCTAATTCGCTACAATATCAATATCTATACAAGATATATAGAACTACTCCAAATTAGCTATAAACTTAGTTGCTTGCCGAAATCTTACCTCTATATATATAGTATTTTTTTTAAGCTTGCCTAAAAAGTCCTAAAGCCAATATACAGTATAGGGGTAGCTAATAGTAGTATTAGGGGGGATAGTAAATATACTATAGTAAGGCATGGTATTATTACTAAAGCCGCATATTCTATTATTAAATGGGTTACTGCCTAGGACTTTTACTATATTAGTATCTAATAATAGGAAGCTAGAATGCCCTTATATTAGGAAAAAATTTACCAGCATCTAATTTTACTTTTTTGCCATTTTAGCATTTTTTAGCATTTCTAGCATTTTCTAGCATTTAGTAGCTAAATGCGGCATTTATTACTAAGTACTAGCATTTAGCGCCAAATACCGCATTTATAATTAAGTATTAGCATTTAGCTGCATTTATTACTAAGTACTAGCATTTAGCCGCTAAATGCTGCATTTATAATTAAGTATTAGCATTTAGCTGCTAAATGCTAGAAAATACTAAAATAGCAAAAAAGTAAAATTAGATGCTAGTAATTTTTTCCTAAAGTTCTATATAAAGTTTAAAGTTCTGCATAAAGCTTTATATAAAGCTCTATACAAAGCTTTGCACGAAGCTTTATATAAGGCTCTATATAAAGCTCTATATAAAGCTCTATATAAAGCTCTATATAAGGCTCTATATAAGGCTCTGCATAAAGTTCTATATAAGGCTCTATACAAAGCTCTATATAAGGCTCTGTATAAGGCTCTATATAAAGTTCTATATAAGGCTCTATATAAAGCTCTATATAAGGCTTTACATAAGGCTCTATATAAAGTTCTATACAAGGCTCTATATAAGGCTCTGCATGAAGTTCTATATAAGGCTCTATACAAAGTTCTATATAAGGCTCTGCATAAAGTTCTATATAAGGCTCTAGTTAAAGCTCTAGTTAAAGCTTTACTTAAAGCTCTATATAAAGCTCTATATAAAGCTCTATATAAAGCTCTACTTAAAGCTCTACTCGAAGTTCTATATAAAGCTCTGCATAAAGCTCTATATAAAGTTCTACACGAAGTTCTACACGAAGCTCTACACGAAGCTCTATATAAAGTTCTGTATAAAGTTCTACACGAAGTTCTATACAAAGCTCTGCATAAAGCTTTATACAAAGTTCTGCATAAAGTTCTGCACAAAGTTCTACACGAAGCTCTATACGAAGTTCTATACAAAGTTCTACACAAAGTTCTATATAAAGCTCTGCACGAAGCTCTATATAAAGCTTTATACAAAGCTCTATATAAAGCTCTATACGAAGCTCTATATAAAGCTCTATATAAAGCTCTATATAAAGCTCTATATAAAGCTCTATATAAAGCTCTATATAAGGCTCTATATAAAGCTCTATATATAGAGGCTTTGTATAAGGCTCTGCGCGAAGCTTTATATATAGAGGCTCTATACAAAGCTCCGTATTAGCTCCCCGCTATATTCCCAATAGCCTTTATATATACCTCTGCTAAGTATACCCCCTATATATACCTAGGTAGCTACCTTATTTTTTACCCTTTCTTATATCCTCCCTACCTAGGAAGATACTAGAACAATAGCTAATAGACGACTATTGCCGGAGCTAGACGACCGTTAGAGCTAGACAACTATTGTCTAAGCTAGACGACCATTATCTGAGCTAAACAACCGTCGCCGGAGCTAGACAACCGTCGCTAGAGCTAGACGATCGTCGTTAGAGCTAAACAACCGTCGCTAGAGCTAGATAACCATCACCAGAGCTAGACGATTGTCGTTAGAGCCAGACAACCGTCGTTAGAGTTAGACGACCGTCATTAGAGCTAAACAACTATTGCTAAAGCTAGATAACCGTCGCCAGAGCTAGATAACCGTTATTATCGCTATATAACTGTCGCTAGAGCTATATAATAACCGTTTAAATAACTAGCTAGTGAACATAATAAACGATTTAATTAATTAAATTAAGGTAATATAGACAGGTAGGTATAGATAGGTAGGTATAGATAGGTAGGTATAAACGGGTAGGTATAGATAGATAGATAGATAGATAAATAGATAGATAAATAGACAGGTAAGTAGGTAGGTAGGTAGATAGGTAGGTAGGTAAATAGGTAGGTAGGTAGGTAGGTAGGTAAGTTAATAAATAGGTAAGTAAAAGAGAACCGTTGCTATATTATATTAAATTATCTAAAATAATAATATTTATTTTATACTAATTGCGTAAAAAGAGCAATATTTATTGCTTAAAGTAAGTAAGATATATAAAATACGTAAGGAGGGCATTATATATAGAATACGCAAGAAGGGCATTATATATAAAATGCGTAAGAAGGGTATTATATATAGAATGCGCAAGGAGGGCATTATATATTAATTACGCATTAAGTGTAAAATGCGTAGTTAGCTGTACTATATTGTTAAATATAGTAGTATACTGCAGTATATTATTAAATATAGTAGTATACCGCAGTATATTGTTAAATATAGTAGTATACCGCACTATATTGTTAAATATAGTAGTATATAGTAATATGCCGCACTATATTGTTAAATGCAGTAGTATACTATACTGCATTGTTAAATATAGCAGTATGCCGCACCTTAGTTAATACTATACGCTATATATTATAGTGCGCGGAATGCGCATTTGGCCGCTAAATGCTGCTAAATGCTCTAAAAATGCTAGTAAATTTTTTCCTAACGTACGTCTCCCTCTTTTTAGAGCTTCTCTTTAAGATAAAATCTCCTCTAATAAGGTAGAGTTATAAATAGTAATATTATAATAAATTCAATTTACCACCCGTCCCGGTCCCCCTAGTGGGTCTACGTAGGCTAATACCTTTTATAGGAAAAACTCTATCTTAGAGAAAACCCAGTCGCGGGCCGTGCTGGAGAGATAATAGCGTTCCGATATCGGGGCGCCGGCGACTCGCCTTCTACCTAGCACTAAGTCTGCATATTAAGCCAACTAACCGCGCTTCGCGGACAATCTTATACTGCCCCTTTTTTCCTTATCCTTTTGCCCTTATCCTTTTGCTAGTCCTTTTACCAGTCCTTTTACTAGTCCTTTTACTAGTCCTTTTACCAGTCCTTTTACCAATCCTCTAGGCTTTAAAAGGGCTGGTATCTACTTATATCCTCTATATTTATTTCCTTTATAGCCCAGAACTGGGTTAGGGCACCTAACTATACTAGCTATTTTACAGCCGCTTGGGCACTTCTTTTGTCGCTTAGGACGTCTTAAAGACGTTTAGAAGTGCATTATGCTATAAAGTCTGCCCTTTAGTATTATGGACACTAAAATAGTATATAGTATACTGTCTGCCTTATCCAGCTATATTTATACCGCAGGAGAATCTCTAGTACTCTAACGGATGCAAGCTATGTATTAAACCCTATTACTTCTGTATAAAGAAGAAATAGTGCTATAGCCTCTGCTTTTATTAAGCCTTTATATAGCGGGATTGTGGGTTTCCCCTATAGGGTCCTCTACGTAGTTTCTGTGCGATCTTTAGCCTTTACTTGCTACCGTTGGCGCTATTCTAGGTCCGCCCATTTCGCGATAAGGGTAGTTGCTTGCTAGCGGTGCTAGTAACCTCTTGTGCGGTAGCGGCGCTCCGTTTACGCTTTGCCAGCGTTCCGCTAGCTACGCCTACGGGGGTTTATTATAGCTCTTCGCTCTATATAGTCCTTTTAGTATGTGAGGAAGCCCTATATCTTATTCTTATGATCCCTTACGCAGTCTCTAAGCGCTTCTAAAGGTACTAGTAGCTATCTTGCTTTTTACCTATGCTTTACTAATATTTTCTAGATACTATTAAGTGCCTCTACTGTTTTCTTTTTTACCCTATTAGGAGCCGTCTTGGTGGCTTTTTAGAGGGCTATTATGTTAATATAGAGCTAGATTGGGGGAATGGCCGCTTCCTTCTCTATTGTAGCTATTAGTGTTCGCCGGTATACTCCTGTAACCCTATGGAGATATTTATTCTAGACCTTCTGTAGCGGTTTAAGTAGGCTTTTTACTGGCGTTCCGCCGTCGTCCCGTACTCCCCACACTTGGGCGCTATATAGCATCGCTGGTCAGACGGTGGCCGTGTATAGGAGGCGCGAGCGGCGCATTAATGGGCCCCATGTAGATATTGTAATCCTTAATATCGCTTTAAAGGCTACTAAGCCCTTACTTACTGCCTTCTTAATTTATTCTTTCTACTGGAGCTTAGGGTCTACCTAAATCCCTAGGATTTACATACTAGTTTTCTAGGGAGCTGTCTTGTAGCTAGTAATGCGCACAGTAGACGCAAGGTCTATAGTGGCGTGGCGCCGTCGCCTTGTAAAGTATATAAGTTGGTACTTTTTAGGGGCGAATATCGCGCCGTGTCGGTTAGCCTATATAGTATAGTAGTTATAAGCGGCCTCTAATTGTTTACAGTTCTCTACTGTAGAGTCTCCCTAGGTAATAAGGTTCGTGTTGTTTATAAAGCTAAACCCTAGCGTGCCGCTATTAGGGCTTTGGAATTTCTCTAATAGGTTTAATATAAAGAAGAGGAATAGAATTAGCAATAAGGGAGACCCCTAGGGGATGCCTGTTTGTGTTTGGATCTAGTTACTCTTATATTTTATAAACTTAATACAGGTCTTATATGCTATTAGGAAGCTTTATATAAAGTCTATAAGCTACTTTAAAAAGCCTTTTTTTTTTAGGATATAAAGGAGCCTTTTGTGGGAAACATTATTAAACGCCCCTGCTAAGTCTAAGCTTAGCATTAACACCACGCACCCGCGGCGCGTTTGCTACGCTGTTTATATATAGGAGCTAAGCAGTCCTACCGCTAATAGCATTAATCGCTTACGTCTTACTCCTATTTAGTTCCAGGGGAGTAACCTATACTCTTCCGCTGCCTCTAATATAATATTGGCTATATACTTCTCTAGGACTTTTACTAGCGTATTTTTAAGGGTAATTAGTCTATAGCTGCCTAGGAGAGAATAGTCTTTTTTTCCTTCTTTGCGTAAGACTACTATTATGGATTCTTTAAGGCTTTTTAGTATTATTCCGTTAGTAAAGCAGTGACTAGCTACTTCTGCTAGGTCTTTTATAATAACTAGGGCAACTATTTTAAGGACCTTATTTGGTATACCGTCTGGCCCTAGGGCTTTACTATTTAGAAGGCTCCTAATTAGCTTACTGATTTCTTCTATTAAGATAGTAGGGCTAATATTAAGTGCCCTTTATTCTATTATTGCCTCTAGCTCAATATTACTAAGATCTGCTGTTCCAGTCTTAGGAAAGAATTTAGTTATAAAAATGTCTACTTTTATGGTGTTGTTATCTGTTAAGGGGTCCTTAATAGACCTCCTAAGGTCTAGTAGATAGGGGTCCGCCTTTACTATACTTGCTTTTCTGCTCCATTTTAATAGGATTTAAAGTTCTTTATTATAGGGCTTTAATTGGTTCTTAGTAAGTTTATAAATAAAGCGTCTCTAGTTATTACAACTAACTCTCCTAGTTTCTTTCTAGAGTTAGTTACTTAGTGCTTAATATCTTTAAAAGTCCTAGGGGTTATTATAGTCTTAGTACTATCGTCACGCCTAGTAGGCGCCGGCGTAGAGCTATATGGCCTGTAGTAACTATTCTTAGCGGGCTTATTAGCTAGGCTGTGCTTATAGGTAGTGCTCTTTAAGTGCTTGTTTAATCCCTTCCTAAAGGGCTTAAAAGGGGTCTTTAGATATAGTCTAGTTGAGCTCCTAGGTGCTTTAGAGGAAGCCCTATAAATCTAGCTTTTTAAGGGTGAGGCGCTGGCGTTCCGCTAGCGGATAGCCGGCGTTATTAATTTGGATGTGGATAGGTATATGGTCTCTTATAAGGGCCTATTCCTTAACTATACTATAAAAGTTAACTTTTCTGTATAGATCTGGAGATATAAACGTGAGGTTGATTACGCTTTCCTATTGCCCTCTTTTCCATATAAGCTTTCCTTTTAGTATAGCAAGTATAAATCCTCTAGCATCGGTTTCGGCCAGGAGGCGTTCCACCTGCTCTTTGCTGGCTATATGCTTTCCGCCCTATATTAGGTAATAGGCGTTAAAGTTGCCTAGGAGTATAACTTCTCCCTTAGCCTCCTTAATAGCCGTTTTAACCTTAGGCTATGTCCTAATCTAAGGGCTATTTTCGCGCGGGTTATAAACGTTAATAATTATAATCTCTAGCCCCTCTAGGCGCACCTAGAGGGCTATAGTAAAGGGGCCATATTATCTACGTTTTTAATACGCGGCTTTAATATTCCGGCTAATTATAAAGCAGACTTTTGTTGTAGGGAGAGCGTTATATATAAGTGTGAATCCCCTAGGATAGTATGTTAATTTGGTGTATCTATTATATACTAGCTCCTAAACTGCGAGGACCTAGTAGTTCACCGGCGTAACGCTATTAAAGAAGGGGCAATACGCCCCTTGGTTTGTATTTCCGCAGTTATACTAAATAATTATATACCTACTTATTTTAGGTGGGTATAGGCTTATCTATGTCTGTGTCCTATTCCTTTTTAGTTTTGCTAGTAATTGTTATTGCTCTATTAGCACGAAGCCAGAGCCTTAATTATAATCTGTTTCTGCTTGCTTTATTAATAAAGGATAGTTTGCCTAGTCCCCGTTTAAGTGGTTATTTTTAGGTCCCTAATATTTCCCATCCTCTTTTTTTATTGGTAATAATTATAAAGTTTCCTGGTATTGGGGGTTAGTATATTATTTCTATAACTTCTTATATACGGAGCGACTGCGTTAAGAGGGCTATCCTTTTTATTTGGATACCCTTAAGGTAGCTTTAAAAGGACCTATACTTTTTTCTTTACTATGCTTTATAGGCTTTACCGTAATTAACATAGGATACTCTCTCCTTAGGGCAATCTGTGGTGTTATGTGGTCTTATATATTATCCGCATTTTATTTACTTTCCGTATACGCTTTAGGTATATCCCCATTAATTATAGTAATAGCACTATTTTATAACTAGGCTATTCTTAAATAGCCTAGTCTTAAAAAGCTGGGATTTAATAACTATTCCGCTTTTTATAATCTTTTGCTAGATTGCTTAGGTTAGGATACTAATTATAAGTATTCTTCTAGTTTTTTCTGGTTCTTTTTAGGCGCTGCTGGGGTTTGCCTAGCGTTTCGCCTGTGCTTTAGGGTTATATAGCTATTAGATCTAACTAATAGCTATACTTGGCGCAAGGCGCTTTATAGCTTTGTAGATGGATTAAATTAGTTCTAAATTGTCTGCGTTTCTTCTACTATTAATTAGGGTTTTAAGTGGGACCCCAGGTACTTTTAGGAGGTAGTTTTTTCTTAATATTTTAAGTCCTGGTGCGTCTAGTCCGTTTAAAATTTAATCTTTAGTTATCTAGGAGGGGATATAGATATCTACGTCCCCGCTATTAAGGGTGCGTATGGTATAAGCGCTTGGTATTATTCTCTAAATAAACTTAAGGAGCTCCCCTGGTTTGTGGCCCTGGGGCTCCTTAAGCTAGACGCGTACGGTCGCTCTCTATAGTGCCGTAACTGCGTTTACCGTGTGGGCTGCCTATATAGTGACGGCTGCCTAGGTCTAGGCCTGTACTAAGGGGACTCCTAGGCCTAGGGGTCCCCTTTTATTTATTTAAATTTTTTTAATGCTAGCTTTAATCTAGTTAAGCTAGGCCTTAGTTTCCTTTTCTTAAGGGGTTGGGCGCGTTAAGAGCGCTTTAACGCGTTGTATTGCCTCTTAAATAGAGGCGAGTATCTAGTGCCGTGGGGTTTCTTCCTCCTCTTTTATAAGATCGTCTTTAATTTGTTTAAGTGTTTCCTTTAGTTTTTACTATTGCTGGTTAGGCTGGCTGTTGTCTTTTTTGCGTTATTGCCCACCTAGTTTATAGTTCTGTTCCCTTATGTTGCGACCGTTGCGACCGTCGCGACCCCGGCGGGAAGCCTGCGCCCCTTTGTTGTCCCCCATGCTTTGCGGATGGGGCGATGTGGTTTTATGGGGTTTCTTAGTGTAGGGAATAGGATTCCGATATCGGATTGCTTTATTGGGTGGTTTTTAGGCTGGTTTTGCTGCTGTTACGGCTTATGCCCTGTATCTAAATAGTAATATTAGGTCTCTACGTCCTAAACCAGAACGTGTTTCCTATAATGTTTAGTAGTACTAGTACGGCTCTATTCTTTAAGTACTAAGTAAAAATAGGAGAGCCTGGACTAGCTAAAAGTCTAGGGAAGCCTACGGCTTAGTAGTAATATTATTAAAGTGGTCCGTAGAAGGATTCTAAATCGTTTATACTATATATAGTATAGATTACATAACAGCGAGCTATAAAATTAGACGCTTGTTATAAGATGGAGTGAAAATATTACTATAGTTACGTATATATCCTAGATCTCCTATACCTTGGCCTTATAAAGTTATTTTCTAAATATTATCTACCTAATAAGGCCATTAAGTTAGCTGTATAATTAAGATTAGACTTATTAGCTTACCTACGAGCCTCCTTTAGTAAAGATAACTTTTAAAATTAAATAGAACAGCAAATATTTAAAGCTCTTTATCTTAAAAGTTCTAAAATATGGTAAAGTTATATTCTTAAACTCTTTATAACACAGGCTGCCTTATTAAAGTACTAGGGGTAAATTTTTTTTTAGATAATAAGAAATTAGGGGGAGTATAAAAATAAGTATTTAATATATACTTAAAGTTTTCACCTAGCATTCTAAGGAGGAAATAAACGGTTATTTAAAATATGCCTTTTTATATTTATCTAGAAAGCTTCACGTTTAAAACCTTTCCATCCTTATAAAAACTACCAAATATATCCTTATATAGAACGATTTTATAACTAGTTTACTTAGGTAGAAGAAAGTAGTAATATCAGATCTAGGACCCCTTCGCCACCTTCTTATAACAAAGCCACCTTTAGTTCGCCAAACCTTCTTAACACTAGTAAGGCATTTGAGTATAAAAGCACCGCTACCGAAAGTTACTATAAATCTCCTATGGTGTATAAGGAAGAAGAGGATAGCCTAAATATAAAAGGCTAGGATAGCCGAGCTGGGTTTATATTCAATATAGATGCTTAAAGTTAGCAATTATATTATTCTTATCAATAAATAACTTACGTCTATACACTTTGTTAGCCTTAAGGTAACTACTAAGGTATTATAGTATTACGCTCTTTAGAGTTCTGCAGCTTTGGGGGGGAAATTAAAAAAAATTATATTAAACTAAAAATAAGGTCAAAAAATAAGGACTTATATATAGATTAATCTATAAAGAAAAGAGACTATATATATATAATATAGACTAAGTCGGTAACCGAGTTAAAGGGTAGGTAACTAAGATAGTAGTAAAACGGTAGTAAGCACGTCTAATTCAGGTCAACAAATTGCTATTTATTTACTAAGAGTACATTTAGTAATTAAACTGCTAAGTACGGCGGCGATCCTAGAGATGCTGATATAATAACAGATTGCTATTTAAAAGAAGACGGCTATTAGAGGACTATAGATACATATTCTAAGTGGAGAAAATTAGTAATATAACTATTTAGGTGGGATACAGAAGGTAATAGCGGTGACAA
>Ga0307515_10015693_pt1 | contig 13939 bp, 15 predicted proteins | sample 17_EM_MG_FD_194513 | JGI IMG/M metagenome (GOLD analysis project Ga0307515, IMG submission 194513) | Populus trichocarpa ectomycorrhiza microbial communities from riparian zone in the Pacific Northwest, United States - 17_EM | ecosystem: Host-associated > Plants > Roots > Unclassified | place... | reverse complement strand
GCATAGGTTTTTGAAGGACGCCTTCACGTGCTAGGTTGGCCTGTTCGTCCACCAAATCCTATTTGCTCATTGCAACATTCCTTAATCAAAACCATTGACAATCCTCTTGTTACTTTAATGCGGATCGTGTTGAACTGGCACAGCGAGTGAGCGGGCGGAAGAACCGTAAGGATCTTTCGCCCCCTCGCAAGCTGCGCCCTATGTACATAGTAAGAGTGGCAAAGGCCACACGTGTCGTACAAATAAACAGAACAGTCAGATCAAAAGAAAAACATATGAAGGGGCGGGCCGATCGCCTGAAGTGGCGGGCCGATCGCCTGACCAGCAGCATGTCAATATCGCCGCCGTGCGGCAATAATCATCGCAGTCAACAGATCGACCAGAGCCATCTTCTGGCCGCACTGTACAGTGCTACCCATACTAACCTTCACTTGCAATAGTACGCGGGTGCAGTTGATATGAGTGTGTTCATAAAGGAGCTCCATCATGCCAAGGACTGAGGAGCTGACACAGGCGAGTATCGAATAGTACGCCACTCTTTGCATACATGCCTTGCCCGGACTCCAGATTTTCACTCTTATAATAATATTCACCGCCATGGCCATGTACGATTCACTCCACCGTCAGGCACGCGAGCATCATCCTAGCTTCATGGTGAATCTAATGAACATAAGACCATATGGGGCGGACCAATATACGTTTTACCCTAATTAAATTTCGATATTCACAATACTTTCTGATTCTGCCAAGTATCCCCACCTCCTGTTCATTTCATAATTTCGAGCACTGTGGTAATCTCTTTGAGATATCCACCGCATGCTTAGACCTCTATTACATCATACAAAATTTAATCCGTTCAAGTTTACATGCACTGCCCTGCCACCGGCGATTCTGATTTCGAGTTCCCTTGCAGCAATGAGTTCAGCGCCCCTGACGTGCATCGAAGGACTCTTCTGGCTTTTGGTTCTTTCCATTCGGTCAGAGGAGTATTCCTCGATCGCGCATAAAGCCGGCAAGTCCCCCCCCACCCCCCATGGTCGATCGTTGTTCATTTCTTCGTTCGTAAACTGACAATGACGAGTATAAACGATATCCTACCGCCAACGATCCTCTTGGAGGTATTTTATTATTTTATTATGCCACAGTGACGCGCCAACATGCCTCGCTTGGGCTGCATGCCGCCGTCTCTGGTATTCCCTCGCTTCGCCTGCAGTGCGCCCGGCTCTCGACATGCATCTAACTTTCACTTGATACGATATTCACCTCTCGCTGTCATCGCCTGTCGCCCGACTCAGCACAGCGTTTCGCTCGGGAGTGTGTCAACCGCGCGGTGGCCCGCCAACATAATACAATGGATACAGACCGTCACTTTGACTCTCGCTTCAACGGCTTGAGCTCCCAAACCACTGTCTCGCCGTTGCTCACTGGTGGACAAACCACATCCCATGTCTCACCACCATGGTTCGATCTTATTGCCCTTCTTGGTTGTTCTCTTCAAATAAAGGTACACCACAGAGCGACACTGTGGTGACACAGCTCGCCCTCGATTGTGAAACCTTTACACGCGCGTGATAACCTTTTCATGGTACTTCCTTCGCCGGTCTACATACCCTCCCTCACTGGGTATATAGATCCCCCGTCAGATCCTTGTCCTAATCGAGGCGATTGAGATTCAAACTCACAGCTTTTATCATTCTATGGGGTATTTACATAACACAACGTTGCATCACAATGTGACATAGCTGGAAGTTCTCATAGTCTGTCGAGAAGCACATTGGTGGACATGCGGCCTCGTTGCTGTCCTATATATTTTGTAGCTTCACCCCCGATGCAATCGTACTTGCCTCAGATTTCAATCGGCAATCTCGTCGTTCGTCAGAATTAGAATCAATCTCTGATATGGAACTCTGGCTTCCTTTCCTGATCCAGTGAGCAGCGCTCTAGCTACTCGAGATATGGCACGCCTCCCATATGTGAACCCCTGTAACTCGCTCAGGGTAATGTGCTCAATGTAACTTCTATGTAGCTAGTTTGTTAAATGATAGACAGTTTAGGGTTTGCACGATGATATCTCAATTAGGGTTTATATTGTGACTTCTCCTCTCACAATGGATATATCAAATCCCCAAATATGGTAAGTAAATATTCCGGTTATCCAACGAAAGGGCCGAAAGCGTTTGAAGGTGCGGGCAATGCACAAAGGAACAAAAGCAGCAATGACAGAGGCGGGCATGGCAACAACACTTTAGGAGAGTGGAAATAGGGCGCTGAATGATATGGTAAGTCTAGACCAAGGGCTCAGTCGAACCTTATATGGTAGGTCTAGAAGAGACATCAGATTAGATCGCTTCTGCCTCTACGGCTCGGTGTCCGAAATGTGCCTGCCTGCCAAGGGCTCCACCCCGAGCACCACCCGCGGGTGAACTGCCAAAGCGCCCGAGGTGTCGATGCTTAACAACGATGGGAACTCAGGGAACCAGGTACACCGCATATTCATATTCTCAACCATATCCCTTAGCTTCTTTCTCTTCCATACCATCCCATCCGTCCGGCCTCCTCTACCTCTCTCGCCTTGAAATGACACGATTCTTACGCTCCCTGTTGGGACCTTCAACACTCATTATTTCTCTAATTGCTACTGGCACTGCTCCGAAAACCTGTCGCGCCTCGCTTGATGTCCTGGGCGACCCTTTTCTGAGCTTGAATCCCGCGTCATATGATTATATCGATGCACACGGCCTACCGATTGATGTTAATGAGTACTCCTGGGGTGGTTACGCGAAGAAACGAAACACCGCCGTGCGCTCCACTGGTGTCCTCCATCCAAGAGGAAAACACGCCCAACTGCTCTCGCGTCAGGTGATGGTGCATCACACTTTCCAGTCTTATTGTTTGCTAATATCCCTTACCCAACAGGCTCAGTGTACTCCATTTCAGACCACATGTCTACAGAACGGAGGGTGCTGTCCAAATACAAAAATTTGTGGGTACTGGTGATGATTGTTCCTTCCATTGGGAAGCACTCCTTGGTGCCTACTCTTGACACCACTGTTGCAGGCTGTCTTGGCGTCATTGCTCAAGGTAACTGCTGCAATCCTGGCCAGATTTGCGTCGGAGCGACGACTTGTTGCGACCAGAACCAAACAGCGTGTGGAGAAGGTATGTATATGCTTCCAACATCACCAACTCCTCTGCTCATGGCTCACTTTTTCTCTACCCGACTCACCCCTGCCCCGCTCATCTCTGCTACGTTATCACATCCCGTAGCATGTTGCGCTTCTGGTCAGGAATGCTGTAGCCGCAAATGTTGCAACACAAGTAATGGCTTCCAATGCACGAATAACGAGTGTGTTCCAGTGTGTACCGACCTCATCGGCTTCGTTTCGTATCGCTGACCCCGATATACAGTCTGCGAATAGCACTTCTAGCGTCACGAGCACTTCTTCGTCTTCTTCGTCTTCTTCATCTTCTTCGTCCTTGTTGAGGTCCGTTTTGCTTAAGCTCATCCTCGTTAGTTGACGCGGCTGATCATTATCATGTAGCACCCGCACGACACCATCTACAACCATATCACCAACAAGTGGTCTCTTTGTCTCATCAACGGCATCAGCAAATAACAGCACACCAAGCCTCAATAATATAATCACCATCGTGGGTGCGATTGCTGGCATAGCCATTGCGATTGGTGTGGTGATCTACCTCACATGGCGCAAACGTCACCGTCGTAGGTTGGCAGAAGCAGCGGCCCAGGGGCACTACCTCCAACAACCACAGCCACCACCCAACTTTGTCCCACAGCCACCACCCAATTTTGTCACACAACCGATATACCAGGCACCCAGTATGCCCTGGGCACAACCTACCCAAGCGTTACCCAACTCGAACCGCATACCTTCGTACTACGCTGACAATAGCAGCGCGGCGAATATGATCTCATGGCAGAACCAGCAGCCGCCGCAGAGCGAGTTCTCTCAGCCACCCTCTACGACGGCCCGCAGCGAGTATAACTCTACATATGGTGGCTCGAGTGATTATCAAGCCCAGCCTTGGACTACGGCAACGTCGACACCTCGGCTTGGTGTGCATACGCCTTGGACGGAGGGGTTGGATGCATCGGAATCACAGTCAAGCAAAATGTCGGATACTGGACTAGGGAGGCAGAATACAAAAGCACGGTATCTCACTGCTACGCGGCAGGAGGAAGTGACTTGGGAAGCGAAACAGACAGAGGCACAAACTGTGGGCCCGAGCAGAGTTGGAGTTTCGAATATGGACAACGGTACGATTGCGAACACTGCTCCCGTCAATACCCCGAGCAATAGCGGTAGCGCAGGATGGGCTGCAAATGACCACAGGCCTACTGATCCCACTGTGCCGGGAGGAGTATCGGATCTTCCTCCACCAGCATATTCAGAATACCAACCACATGATGGGCCACAGACGTTATGACACTTTTCCATGGACTCGTATTTTGTCTTTGTGCAGAGTGCAGTGAATATTACTCCGAGAGTTAGTGTACTACGCTTCGGTCACAAGTATTTTATATTGTTGAGACTCGTTCTGCCGTCAGTGATCATGCTGCCTTGTATATGGGACTGTGCGGCACTGTCTTGGATCCATCCGAAGCGGATAAGTGCGTAGGTTTGTTTGGTAGATTCAAAGGTGAATAAATCAAGCACTGATGTGGATAAACAGCACCCCGAGCAGCCTCTCAGCTCGCAGATTTCTATGGCTACAGACCGACGTACCTAGCTCTAGGTGATTCTCTATATATTCTGAGTCTCGACTTGGAAACCACTTCTTTCTTCGGCCATGTGAATCACTATAGACAGTCCTCTCGCCGTTCATCCAAATAGATAAGTGCGAATTAGCATTAAGGTACAGATGTGCGCCACGCGCACGCAGCTCAGGCTCCCATCGCGTTCGTCCAGGGAGCGACTGTGAGGACGCCACTAAGCTCAATCTGACATCTGCATACTGGAAGATTCGAGGCTTAGGTTCTTCAACCAGCTGGTCTTCGTCCATAACGGGTGGGTTTACACAGGACTTGTCCGCCAATACAAATGACTTGGGAACGGACCAAGATAGAAGCACCATACAATCCCAGTGTCTATTGGAAAGCCTTGGTTGGTAACACGAAGGATCGTCTCGCAATTGGTCCGAATTATGGTCCGATCGGTCTTGGAGCTCCTCAGTCATCACTCCACAGCATATGACATCATTTCTGACACTTTGAAAGGAGATGAGGTTGGTGGTCTTCCCGTTTATCGTTCACAAATCCAATTCTCTGCGCATAATAATATTAGCGAGTGATCAAGTACGTACGCGAACAAGTCTCGCCATTCCTCTGGTTATCCTTTCAGCATCTCAACTGGTGCTTTAGAGAATGGCACGCGTGCTGAATACAGTGCGTGTACTTGCTTGCTGGAACGCGATCGACACAGCTGCCCTATCGGACTATTTATAGGGCACCCTATTCGGGCCTGAAGGACAGTCTTGTCATGGTATATCTCCCTGAATTCAATTAACAGTCAGTTATCGATGAAGGAGGGATCTTTGCCACCATACCTCTATCAATCAATGGGGCTTTGGCATGTTTGCAATGTACGTCTATCGAAGAAGGGGAAAGCCATAATACGACCCTGAGACTGGCTTCTCGACAGTCTGCCTCATGTCTGTCGCCCAAAACGCCGCCTTCTCCGGCCAGTCTGCCAGTCTGTTTGGGAGACCATCACCTTGGATAACGGGTCACACAGGTAGCGCTGAGCATACCCCTTACCACTGCGATAGAGCCCTCTTTGAAAAGCTGGTATTCGAGGAGGCTGTGGGGGCCAGATTTTGTTCACTTGCAGTTGCGTCAGTCTGATTGTGACGCCCAAAAATAGAAGCGCTTGCCACACCTGCCACAACTTTCACCACGTTGCCTGTTCTTTGTTCGCTTCTTGACCCTGCCCACATCAAAACAGAATGGGGAAACGTACTTATAACGAGGCTTTCAGGTGATCTTTACTCCCCATGTCTTCTACCACCCCCTCTAACGTGGAAGGTCCCTCCACGCCTAAACATCCTCGCGTATCATCTATCCAACACGACGCGAATGTGGGCCGGACTCCCAGCTTCCCAACGCCCCATTATGTGTCCTCTACCAACATCAACGATGCTAAAACAAACCTCAAGGCTATTCTCGCCACTCGTGTTTCCTATAACGACCCGAACATCGTTGATGTGTTAGTCAAGCCCGATCAAGTTAGCGACAAGCTTGTGAAGACTATAAAGGATCAGATATTGAGGGAGAAGGCCACTAAGAACTTCCTTAATGCTGTCCGCCGCCAGACCGTTCAGCTTGAAAGCGAGATGTACAAACCGCTGGTATGTCGAAGTGGCTATCTATGCTCCCAATACTCACGCTTTGAGTAGTGCACGCTGTTGAACGCCATCACTAACTTTATTGAGGACAACCCGGAGAACGACGCGAAGAACGACGCGAAGAACGACGCGAAGAATGACGCGAAGAACGACGCGAAGAACGACGAAACGAACAAGGAAGAGGGTCATGAGAAGGACACCAACGACAATCATACCCCTTCCAAGCCCGCTAATGACACCAACTTTGCCCAGCATATTGATCGCAAGTGGCTCGACGTCCACACCAAGATTCCGCGCACCGACAGTGGTCTGTTTATTCCTGGGATGCCTACGGACTACTACAATGTCGAGGAGGGTCTCGTGGTTGGCACCAAGCGCCCACATCCTGGGGGTGACGACGGTGACTCTGGTCCTTCGAAAGCTCCCCGCTTCTCCAAGACCCAACAATCCGCCCGAGATGGCAATAATAAAGGCAAAACCGATGCGTTCGAAAAGCGTCGACCTGACCTTGTCTTGGTTGATCACTCCGTTCAAGACCCTAGCAAGGACGGGTGTCTGTGGCGTCAGTTCGCAGTCTTGCTCGAGGTCAAGCGTGACCGCTCAGATGGACCCAATCCTTCAGGTGGGACGACGCTGACCAAATTGGTGGCCCAGCTCGCCGACATGGCTCGTCTTCATCTTGCAGCTCGTCCTTTCATGCGATACTCCGTCCACCTGACCGTTTGTGGCGCTATCTTCAACCTCGCGATATTTGACCGTGCTGGAGGAGTGGTATCCAAGGACTACAACATCAACAAGAACCTGGACACATTCATCCGTATCATTCGTCGACTCGGACGAGACCTCGACGCATACGACTTGGGACTTGACCGGACTGTCGTGCCTCTTCACTCCCTCGGGAGCTGGGAGCAGTTCCCGGAGTTTCGGGTCACGGTTGGTGGGTCAGCATACATCACGCAGGGACTGCCACTTTGGCAGTCAGCCAGCCTTGTTGGCCGTGGAACGTTCGTGTGGTCTGTTGTGCTCGAAGGGGATCCGGAGCAGTCTGGCAAGGGCAGCGCTGGGGGCTTCATTCTGAAGAATGCATGGCGGGCATGCGGACGATTGGCCGAATCCACCGTCTACAGGATGATTTACAGTGCGCCGAAGGAGTCGACCAGTCATTTAACTAATTTGGACGGTGTCGCGCAGTTCGTCGATGGCGGGGACATATTCGATCCACAAGCGCCAAACGAAGTTGTCAAGGTGTCGAGCCACCGCAAAGGGTTCGGAAGCCCAATCAACGAGAAGGACGACCCTGTGCTTCACAGACTTGTCCTTGCCAGCCATGGGCGCAAGCTGAACAAGTTTACGAATTTCTCTCGACTCATGCGTGCAGCTAAGAAAATGAACAGCGGTACGCTCAGTATATTTGACCAATATTCCCCTCTGACACTTTTCTAGGACTTCGAGCACTTCACGACCGTGGTATAATTCACGGGGATATCAGTCTCGGTAACCTGTTCTTGGGCATCGAAGACGAGATCGCTGGCTTTGTCGGCGATCTCGACCTTGCTAAGGTAGACCTGGCTATTATCAAGGAATTATTCCCGGAATGGCACGACAAGGTCGCGTCGAGCAAACGAGGAGCACTCCGAACGGTGAGTTGAGTTTGAGCTTCGTTGTGAGACCTTCTGACGATAGAGTGACATAGGGTACCGCACTCTTTATGGGCATAAATCTCCTGCAAGCCCTCACCGAATACTACGACCTCGTGGAATCGTCGGCCATAGACGCAACGACCGACGTGCCTTCTGAGCTCGATTTCATACCAAGACCAGGAGATGATCTTGAATCGATGATCTGGGTCCTCACCTATGCGATTTTGCTTCATCATCAAGAGAGCCTCGAAGGGTTGAAGAAGGCTCAGTACAAGCTCAAAGTTGTTGACCAGCATTATGGCAGCTTGTCGTACTCTGGGCTCGCGAGAGAGCGCGAGCTAATGGTGTCCCGTGGTACTAACTCTCTCGCCAAAGAACCTGAAAAATGGTTCCCTGACCCAGCACAGAGCAAATGGTTTAGACGGGCGATGACGCTAGTGGCAGGTCAAACCAGGGCATCCACTCATGGTGACATTAAGCCTATTACTTTTGATGCCTTTGATGCACTTTGTGACGAGTTTATCACAGACGCGTGATTCCATTGCTGTGCGCACCGAATTTGTATAGAGTGTCTTAAGTAGTCGAGATCAATAGAACCATTGAATTTCAAATCTCCCTTAGCCCTCCTCGTGCACACATGCGGTAGGCTAACTCTTGGTCTCGCTATCTGATTAAGTATGCCGTTTGGGTGTGCTAGTAGTGAATGAGCTCCCTCATATGCAGGTGAACTTTTCCATCATATAGACAAAGGTAGGGACACCGGCAGTGGCTGATAGTGGTCCACGGCGCGTGACGATGGTGTCCAAACAACAAGATGCAAGCTATTCCTCTCAAAATATATATGAACTTCTCAATAAATTCGCCGTGATTAATATTTCGTCAAGTCAGGAAGCGTTTCCTTTCCAAGAGATATAAGTCATGCCCCAAGCTCGTCATATATGTTGGTCTATCCCAAGAACTAATTTGGTACGGTACTTGCGAGTATCAAACAGGATGCCCGTCACCTCCGTCTTATCAACAACCCCGACGGAAGACGGCGTTAAGCTGGTATACATTTCACTGAGAGAAGTACTTGTGGTGAATTTCACCTTTTGTGGTGATTTCTGTGGTGATTTCCACTACAAGTCCAAATCACCACAAGTACTTGTGGCGGTTTTCACCACAGGTCTAAATCACCACAAGTTCTTGTGGTGATTTGGGTCAATGGTCGCAGGAGTAATTGAATATATAATGAGAGCATTGTAGATGGGCCAAATATTTTCGATAGCACATGTACATAATATCTAGAGTATTTTTACATGCAGGAAACACCTCGTAGTAGAAGTCGAATGAACACCATAGAAAACGCACGATTGCATGTTCAATGAAGCGTCGACCAGTCAATCAATGCAAATTTTCGTTTTCGAGTTATATTAGAGGTACTGTCCAAGAGGAATAAGAGGCAATCCGATTTCAGGTGCGGCGGTGCACTCACTTTGTGCACGAAGGTATGTGATGACAGTGAACTTCTCCTCTCGATTCACAGGCAGGACTACAATCTCTCCGTAGCTTCCCCTGCGAACTTGTGTACCACCCGCTCTGGCATACCGCTTCCTCAAGTTCCCTGTTGCGTAGTCGCCACCTGAACTCGTGCTATCATACTCACCATACTCAGCGTTGTCTATCCACTTCCCATTTTCTTGCGCCTGGACGTAGGAAGGGTGATACGGCAGAATGGCAGAATACATTGAATCTTGCCGTCGCTTCAGACCGCTTGAGGGCACAAGGTCAGGATTGAGGTGGTCATTTCCATATGTCCATGGGCTCTTACGGTCGAGAAGAGAGACAGTGCTGTTGTCTTCATCGTCAAGTGGGGCACGGGGCGCAGAGTATGGGTCATTGGGAGGCCAACAGTGATTTCTGCAATTGTGCGTCAGGAATGAGCTATTGAGAAATAGGGCAGGGTATCCCTTTCAAGGACTAGATACGTGTAAGTAGGTTGAGAGTCCGATGGAGGAGTTTGCCTTACCTCCACCCTGCCCAAGAAGACCTTCATTGACGGATTTAGGTGGTACCCGGGCGCCCCTCTTTGCCGTCGTACTCTCCCAAATCACGCCCCTTGAAACTCGATCCACTCACCATGACTGTCTGCAACCTGGAATTTCAGTCCCGATGTAGGCACCTCCCACAGAGGCCAACACTACAGCAAGGGGTTTGAGCCGAAATAGATACGAAGTTGGTGATAGGTCCAAGGTCCTGGAAGTGTGTTTGAATTTCAGGGCAGAGCAGGAGGGTTGCTGAGAAACACGAACATATGGGAACTTGACCTAATATTTATCAGTCATCTAGCTGATAACAAGGAGACAGTAGTACGCACTTCTCGTATCTTGCCACGTTTTATCAAAGGGGTGACCTTGTCGCTCTCCCAACCCTTGACCATTGTTGTGTTTGTGAAGAGGCAGTAAAAGTGGTAGAGGCCGTTCACGTGTTAGTAGATATTTGCGAGATGCTAGGGAGGTCTGATGTTTGCCTAAAGATACCCGCCATCATGAGGACAGGCACACAAGCAACATAGTTCATACAGATGAAGATTAGTTGGCGCGGGTTCCTACAAAATAAACAAAGAGTGAGTCAGGTTGTATTCATGTTAAAACATTGCACCACTGACCCAATGTCGTGCATTGACAGCATCCCATATACGACGAGAGACCATGATGAGGTGATAGGAACAGGCAATATCAACAAGGCAAAGGAACCTTATGAAGTGGGCATAGTTGTAGTGGCCAACGCAGTTGTCCACCCAAGGACAATGGTGGTCCATTCTTAAAACACATCTGGTCGGAGGTCGATTTGACGCTTGCATTGGCATTGTGAACATGCACCTACCTCTTGCACTGCTTGCAATGATGGGCTACCAACGAGTCTAAGTAACCGCTTCCTGTAGACCTGTTCCCAACGCATACCTCTAGGTGGTTTAAGAATTTCGCAATAACGGCAGTAACGAGGTTTCCTGGTGAGTGCCTTGACTTCATATTCATCCTGCCCTTGCAGATTAGGTGCCTGGTGCCCACGAAGTCAATGCGTATTCAGACGCGACTGCACCAAAGCTCACCCGGCCATTAAGTAATAATTCCAATACAAAACCCAACTAGTATACTATAATAGTAAACATAAGGAATAAGCTAACCGTGCTTTGGACGCACAATCAGTGGCTTACTTGAACGGTCCAAGAAGCAAGAGAAGGTCGACCGGAAGTTCACTGCCATACCAAGGATATATGATGCATACTTGTGATGGATAAGCGATGAAGGCTATTAGCAGCGATATACAAGTGCCCAGATTCGACCAGCAAGTCGTTGCGGAAGTTGTGGTGGCATTTCAAGTTGTGTGGACAGTGCCTCATCCGACAGTGAACTGACTCACTGCAATGGTTCAATGTGATACCTCAAATACCTCCGAGTGGTGTCATTTTCATTTTCTGAGCTTGTTTCTGGGCGCCGTCGCTGATGGCTAGAAATGGTCTGTTTAAGTTTTCATTAAGTCCGAATCACAACAAGTCACCAATAGATTGAGATCGGCGCAACCCCGCAACCCCAAACTTGAACCCTTCCACATCCGTCACCCCCAGTCAAGTCCCCCCGATCCCATACCCTCCCCATATCAGTTTACCATACTTGTGAGTGCGATTCAACTTCCCGATCGTCGTGTGCTTTCCTACTGTCGGAACGCGTGAGCCCAATCTGGGCCAGGATCGTGAACCAGGAGGCCGCTTCTGGACTGGCTAACATTATCCGTGTATTGAAATAGGTGTGATACACAGCATGGCACGCTCAGCATTCCATTTGGCAGTGCATGGAGTACTCGTCGGCCTGGTGAAGCAGTAGGGCTGAGATTCGTCGAAATTCAGACAACTGCAACGATGCCCCTCAATACTGCTTCATCTTATGGTGGCACCCTCGTAGATGCCCCAGTCTACCCTCACGCTTTAACCATCAAGTAAGTCACTGCCACGGTCAGCCAATTGGCAGGCCAAGTCGAGCAGCCGGCTCGCCTGACCTCAAGCTCACATTCTTGCTTCCTATCGCTGTAGGTCAACCGACTTGGATATCACAATCAACAGCCCCCATCTCAAGCTCCGATTCCCAAATGGAGAATTACCAGGTCCGATCGAACGCGTCCCCGTATTCACCACCAAAGATTCGATAGGCAGCACCATTGCCCTGAATCCTGACACATATCCCACCAGCGCCCAGGCAAAGCTCACTGTAGTGGTAAGCAGTCACCAGACCATCCCACTCCGCAATCGTCTTCATCACACATCACTCTCTGCTGAATTACTGGGTCTATAGCTCGAAGGTGCTTTCTACTGGTCAACACCAGCCACGAAAATGGCACCCGCCCCTCAAGTCCCATCACTCGGAATTCGTTCTCTCAGCAGGAGATCTACTGGTCCTCCCGTCCCCACCCAAACAACGATAGAACACAAGCACAGCTTCTTTTACACCTCCACGGATCTTTCAGTCTCATCCTCTGATGCCCCCTCCGAAAACAGTCCCTCCATGCTCGATAGCACCATTTCACAGACCGCATCTGGAGCCAGTGCGTGCATCCACATTCTTTTTTGTGATAGCTCTCCTCTCCTGACATGTGCGTTTCACCAGACTAGACGCACCCTTTGTCTTCTAGCATGGTTCCAACCCAGATTCGATCTTCACTGCTCCAGCAAAGGCCAAGACGTGGACCGAACACCCTCTGCAAGTGTTCTCGCACTCTGCCCCACCACGACCGACGCCCACTGCCACCCATGGGGGGATCGGCCACACGCTGAGCCTGAACGCGTTGAGCCCACCGTTCAAGGTCGTGCTGACGCTCCCGAACCTGTGTGTCGTGCCGCGCGACTCACACGACGCAAAGACGGACATGCACCGGAGAGCCTCAAGTCCTTCGTCACATAGTCAACCACCTGCACCTCCACATCGGCGCGTGAGCAGGAGCCCGACGAACAGCTCGCCCAGGGCAAGCCCTTCAATCCGTCCATCCACCCATTTGTCTATACAGACACTCAAAACCTCAAAAATTGACCTTTTTCTGCTCTCAGGAATCTGCTCTCAAGCACTCTCTCCTCAAGCATTCCAGACTCTTACTACGGCCACTTGTTCACCTGCTGTAAATGCCTGTTTCGGCGGTTTCTTGTGCTCACACATCATCTCGAGGTACATAGCCTTCTGTCTCTGTCAATTTCCTCTCACTAACCAATTCCTCCAGCATTTCGTTTTTGGATGTCTTGGACCATTGGCACCAGGTAGGTGAACTCTTACCGACCCTTTCTTATGCATAGGCATCTGATAAGGTATTCTAGAGCCATTGACGTTGCACATTGTATATGAAAACCTTCTTGCCGATTCCGTCTTCTTCCCTAATTATTGTAGCGTTTTGTTAGATATAATTCACAATAAATATTCATTCTGTCTTTTTCATAAACATGGTGAACATCGCGTTAAATTTGTAGTATTTTGTATTGTAGAATTCACTGTAAATCTCACTACAAGATGTGTTGAAATTCACCGTAAGTACAGCCCAAGAAAACACCATAAATTGGACAAATCTACTATTAAAATTCACCAGATCTATTATTGAATTTCACCAGACCGTCAAGCGAAATTCACCAGACCACCAAGTGAAATTCACCAGACCGTCAAGTGAAATTCACCAGATCTTCAGGTGAACTTCACCGGGCCTTGCATCACCACATTTCGTGGTGAAACATGTGGTGAGATATATGGTGTATTTACTGTGGTGAAATTCACTATATACATTTCGCTCAGTGATTTTGTTACCAAGTCTCAAGACCATACTTGCCCAAGGCACCGCACATCGACTGGCACTGATCCAGAGGTCATACTTCATTCTAGGTGTAGCATAATTCCATATGCGACCCGTGTCGTGTTGGAAGT
>Ga0307515_10015692_pt1 | contig 13940 bp, 9 predicted proteins | sample 17_EM_MG_FD_194513 | JGI IMG/M metagenome (GOLD analysis project Ga0307515, IMG submission 194513) | Populus trichocarpa ectomycorrhiza microbial communities from riparian zone in the Pacific Northwest, United States - 17_EM | ecosystem: Host-associated > Plants > Roots > Unclassified | place... | reverse complement strand
GGTCAAGCTCAACAATCTGAACCTCTATTCATCGTCGCTCGGCTTCAGCACGCTGGTGCATGCCCTGCGTCTGAGGCGCGGCGGATCGATCGATCGCGGCCGAGTGACTTGGTGGGTCGGCATCACGAGCACGGTGCTCTCGATGCTCGGCATCCTCGATCACTTCATCGGCTTTCTGGTGCTGCTCGGTGTCGCGATCCCACCCGTCGCCGGCATCATGATCGTCGACTACTACCTATTGCGCCGCGACCGCGCCGAGTTGCTGCGGGCACGCGCGACCGGGCAACTTCCCACCGAATCCGAGCGCTTCAACCCGGTGGCGTTGGTGGCCTGGCTGCTGGCCTGTGCGAGCGCGCTGCTGCTGCCGGGCATCGGCATCCCGGCCCTCAACTCGCTGATGATCGGAAGCCTGGCGTACTGGGCTGGCATGCGGCTCGTCGCGTGGCGCCGCGGTGGCTCGGTCGCGCGCTTCGCCCGCGAGAGCGCTGGGTAGAGATCCGACCGGACGTCAGACCAGCGCGCGCCGCCGGACCTCGGCCACCACATCGTCGCGCGAGCGAACGCCGAGCTTCGAAAAGATCGCCTTCAGATGGTGCTTGATCGTCTCCGGCGAGAGCACGAGTTCGCGCGCGATGAGCTTGGTCGACTGCCCCTTCACCAGACCGCGCAGCACGTCGCGTTCGCGCGGCGTGAACAGCATGTCGGCGGCGCTGCGCCGCTGCACGCTCTCGTCCGACACCGACACGATGCGGCTCGCCCACGCCGCTGCGTCGTGCCGCGGCGTTGCCGCGACGGCGTGCACGATGCCCAGCACCTCTGCGCCGGCCCAGATGAACGCCTGAACCGCACCGCATGCAGCGGCGATGCGCAACGCCTGCTCGACGGCGAGCCGGCCTGCAAGCGGATCGAGCTTGGCGATGAATGAGCGCGCAAGCATCAGGCGCGCGTCGATCTCGGCCAGGCGCCGGCCGGATCGAAGGGCTGAGGCGAGTGCGTCGTCGGCGATCCGCGCGGCGGCAGCTGTCTTTCCGTTCGCGAGCGCGAGGCTGAAGCAGGCGGCGATCACGGCCTCGGTCTCAGTCACGGGCAGCGCGCCGGCCTCGCGGCCTATGCCCAGCACGTGCTCGATGCTGGTGTCTTGCGCGAGTTCGTTGGCTTCTGCGAGCCGCTGGGTCGCGACGAGGATCTGAATCTCGTGCGCCGCGGCCAGGATGTCGAGGTGGGGCAGGCCGTCGTCGAACGCGATCTGGCGCGCGTTCGCGAGCATGTCGAGTGCGCGTGAGGCGTTGCCGCGCGCGAACTCGCACAAGGGGTAGTAGACGTACACGCCCGCGTGGATCTCGAAGAGCGTCATCAGCTTGACTGGCGCGATGGCCTCGAAGTGCTTGAACGCCTCGTCGATCGCGCCCTGGTCGAAGCACAGCTTGCCAAGCAGTGCGTGCACCACCTGCCCGAACGAGCCGTGCGTGAAGGTGAAGATGTCGAGTTCCTTGCCCGAGGCCTTCAACAACTCCTGGTGTGCCACCGCCAGATCACCACGTGCGTACGCATTGCGGGCCTTGTAGATCCAGGTCCAGGGAATGTTGTACGAAAAGTGGCCGTCCTGGTGCAGCTTCTCGGCCTCGACCGTGCGGCGCTCCGCGCGTTCGAGCGGCCCATAGCGCTGCAGCAGCAGAATCTCGACCGCGAGCACGATTACGAGGTAGCGCGAGTCCTCACAATAGCGCTCGCGCGCCTGGGACAGCGCCTGCTCGAGCTCAGGCATCGGCTTGAACCGGAACACGTGCTCGGCTTCGTTGACCGACATCAACACGCGGGTGATCGAGAGGTCGTACCAAGTCGCCTCGTCAAGTTCGCCAAGCGCGCGCCGCGCATCCATGCCAACGGCCATGCGCGCCAGGTCGAGCCGCGCCTCGACGCCATTCTCCTCGACCAGCAACTGCGCGATGCGCAGCAGGCGCAGCCGCGGGTGCTTCTGGACGGTGCCTGGCGGAAGCAGCTGGAGCAAGTTATTGACTCGGCCCACGCCCCGGTCGATCAGCAGGCAGATGCCGCCGGCCTCGGCAAGGATGCGCGCCGCGAGCTGGAGACGTCCTCCGAGCACGGCGTGAGAGACCGCCTCGTGCAACGCGCCGCGTGCCGCGAAGTACTGCGCCGCACGCGTGTGCAAGGTGGCCGCGCGTCCACCCTCGTCGTCGCGTTCGAGCATGCTGCGCAGCAGGTCTCGCAGCAGCGGGTGCAGACTCGCGGTCAGCGGCTGGGTGTTGACGACGACGATTGGCCTCATCAGCTTCAGCCGCTCGATGTGGCTCGCACTGTCGCTGCGGTCGCGCACGGCATTGGCCGACGCAATGTCGATGCTGTCCAGCACAGCCATGTCGATGAGGAACTGCACGTCGTCATCGCGCAACGATGAGAACACTTGCGTGGCCAGGTACTCGAATACCTCGTGGAGTGGCAGGCCCGCCTGGCCGGCATCGAGGATCGGGTGCACGCCGCCGGTCGTCATCCTCAGGCGGGCGAGTTGCAACACGAAGGGCCAGCCCGCGGCGCGGTCGATCACGAGTCGCATCGACGCGTCGGGCAGCGCTGCACTCAGCAGGTCGCGGGCTTCGTCATCGGTGAAGCGCAGCAGGTCGACATCGATGACGCGCAAGTGGCCTTCAACCTGCAGCGCCGTCAGCGGCAGGCCAGGAGGAACACGGCTCCCGACCATACAGCGCACGCCTTGTGGCAGCAACACCGCGAGCGTCGAGAGCAATGAATCGACTTGCACGCTGGACGCGAGCTCAAAGCGATCGACGAAAAGCGTGATGCCCTCCGTCGAGCCGGCCAGCGCATGCGTCATCTCCGATATGGCCATGCTCGCGGCTATGCCCGAGACACCGGCCGCAAGCAAGGCCTGACCGAGGTCTTCAACGAATACGTCCGGTTCGCGGTCCTGTTGACTGCAGTTGAGCCATGCGACACGCTCGCCATCCTTTGCGAGCTGCGCGGCGATCTGCGCCATCACGGTCGTCTTGCCGAAGCCCGCCGGCGCGAGCAGCAGCGTCAGCCGTGCAGAGCTCGGAAGCGCATTGAGGATTCGCCGCGTAAGACGATCACGCGGGATCGCCTCTTCCAGATGGACGATGGGTCGGAACTTCAGCTTCTCCGATGGCGAGGGTGATGGCATATCGGTTGGTAGGCGCAAGTCGCGTGCCGCTCGACACGCGCCTGCATTTTCGCACCTGACCAACCACCGCGATGTCCGGAAGCGGTCGCCGGTGACAGACTCCTGATGGCCGGGACCGTGAGGCCGCGCAGGCAGAAGGTAGCTGCCGTTGATCGTCGTCACTGTGCGAACGCCTGCTCGCTCAGGTTGCGGTCGGCGCGAGTCGACCCAGAGCTGTCGCACAGCCGATGGACTTGACAACCAACAAGCGGTCCGTAGAGTCCCTGCGGCGCGTACTGCGAAGTGACGACGCGCCACACCACGTCGCGCTGCAGCCCGCGCCCTGGGACTGCGCAGGTTGCAAATCGACTCGCCTGGCGCCGGCATTGCCGGGGCTCGGGCCGAGCACATCAAAACTAGAAGCCCTCCAGAACGAGCTTTCCACGCGCTCTGTTGCTCTCCTGCATTGCGTGGGCTCGCTTCAAGTTGCTCGCGTTGATACGACCGAAATGCTCACCCAAGGTCGTCCGAATCACGCCCGAATCGACCAAGGCCGCAACTTCATTGAGCAGATCGTGCTGCGCGATCATGTCGTGCGTCCCGAACGTGGAACGAGTGAACATGAACTCCCAATGGAGCGAAACGCTTTTGCCTTTGAGCAAGTCGATGTCGATGGTTCCCGCCTGCGGGTCATCGATGAGGCCGAACTTTCCCTGCGGCGCGATGGCGTGTGCAATCGAAGCGTAGTGCTGATCGGTATGGGTCGTGCTCACCACGTAGTTCGGGGGCGTCGCGTTGATTCGTCGGAGTTCTTCATCGAGCGGGCGAGCGTGATCTATGACCTCGTGCGCTCCGAGCTCGCGTACCCATTGCGCAGTCTCCGGGCGCGACGCTGTCGCGATGACCGTCAGACCGGTCAGCCGCCGAGCCAGCTGAGTCAGGATGGACCCGACACCGCCCGCCGCTCCCACGATCAGAATCGATTGGCCGTGGTGGTGCTTCCCAGGCGAGATCTGCAAGCGGTCGAAGAGCATCTCCCACGCCGTGATCGTCGTAAGAGGCAGGGCGGCCGCCGCCGCGAAGTCGAGCGACTGGGGTGCGCTTCCGACGAGTCTCTCGTCCACGACCTGCAACTCGCTGTTGCTGCCCGGGCGCTGCAGCGATCCGGCATACCAAACGCGATCGCCCGGCTCGAAGAGCGTGACATCGGCGCCCACCGCACGCACGAGGCCGGCTGCATCCCAGCCCAGGACCTTCCATTGTCCCGGCGCCGGTTGCGAGCGTCGTCGCATCTTCGTATCCACCGGATTGACCGCAACGGCACGGACCTCGACCAGCAGATCGTGCGGCCCCGGCGCCGGCTCGGGCAGATCGATGTCGAGCAGCGATTCGGCATGCCCGATGGGCAGAGACTGCTGATATGCAATGGCCTTCATTGCCGGGCTCCTGAAGTGTTTCGGTGAACCCACTGTCGCAGTTTGCTTGGGGTTGGGAAACCACCTGGCTGCGACTACTCTTTGCTCCTTCTGTTGAAGGTGCGAGCGGACGGGGACCGTCCGGTTGCCTCGCTTTCGAAGGCCAGGCGCGCCGCTCGTGCAATGCTCGCTGCGTCCACGCCGAAGAAGTCTCGCAACGCGGCGCGAGTATCGCTGCGACCGAACCCGTCCGTTCCGAGCGTCACGTATCGACGCCCGTTTGGCACGAACGCGCGGATACTTTCGGGCACGGAACGCACGTAGTCACTTGCCGCGACGATCGGGCCGGCGCTGCACGCAAGCTGCTGCGCCACAAACGAGTCATTGACGACGCCACTCCCAAGGCCGGCAACCTGCCGAGCCCGCCCATCCCGGGCAAGTTCACTCCAACTGGTGACGCTGAAGACGTCGACACCGATTCCCGCCGCCGCGAGCAGCTGTGCCGCCTTCACAACTTCGACGAGAATCGCACCGGATCCCATCAACGTCACGTGAGACGAAGTCGAAGCGGCCGGATAGCGACCGAACCGATAGCAGCCACTGAGCACATCGCCGTGCACTTCGTTCGGAATGGTGGGCTGCGCATAGTTTTCGTTCATCAAGGTGACGTAGTAGAAAACATCCTGCTGTTCCACCACCATCTCGCGGATGCCGGCGTCGACGATGACGGCCATCTCGCCTGCGAAAGCGGGGTCGTACGCTTTGCAGTTCGGGATCGTCGCAGCGATCAGGTGACTCGTCCCATCCTGATGCTGCAGACCCTCGCCTCCCAGGGTCGTGCGGCCTGACGTCGCGCCAAGAAGGAAGCCCCGCGCCCGCTGGTCTGCGGCGGCCCAGATCTGATCCCCGACGCGCTGGAAGCCGAACATCGAGTAGTAGATGTAGAACGGCAGCATGGCGATGCCGTGGACGCTGTAGCTCGTTGCCGCTGCGGTCCAGCTGGCGATCGCGCCGGCCTCGCTGATGCCCTCCTCCAGGATCTGTCCGTTCGTCGCTTCGCGGTAGCTGAGGATGGAGTCGATGTCCTCCGGCGAATAGCGCTGACCCACGCTGGAGTAGATGCCGACCTGCTTGAAGAGAGCGGCCATGCCGAAGGTGCGCGCTTCATCGGCGACGATCGGAACGATGTGCGGCCCCAGCGCTGGATCCTTGAGCAGCGTCCCCAGCATCCGCACGAAGGCCATCGTCGTGCTCATCTCCTTGCCGTCCGCCGCGACCGCGAATCGCGCGTACGCCATCAGATCGGGCTTAGCGAGTGTTTCGCAGCGCGTCTCGCGACGAGGCATCGGTCCACCGAGTGCATCTCGGTGCGCCCGCATGTATTGAATCTCGGGACTGTCATCAGCCGGCTTCAGGAATGCCAGCGACAGGGCTTGCTCGTCCGAAAGCTGCAGGTTGAATCGGTCGCGGAATCCGAGCAGGTCCGCGCTTTCAAACTTCTTCTGCGAGTGCGTGGTCATCCTGCCCTGCCCCGCGCTGCCCATGCCGTAGCCCTTCTTGGTGTGGGCCAGGATCACCGTCGGCCGGCCGCGATGAGCCACGGCAGCCGCGTAGGCCGCGTGAATCTTGACCAGGTCATGGCCGCCGCGCTTGAGCCGATCGATCTGCTCATCGGTCATGCCTTGCGCCAAGCGCGCCAGGTCGGCGTTCTGGTTGAAGAAGTGCTCGCGGTTGTAGCGGCCGTCCTTGGCGGCGAAGGTCTGCATCTGGCCGTCAACCGTCTCGCCCAGCGCGCGGGCGAGCAGGCCGGCAGCGTCGCGCGCGAAGAGACCGTCCCAGTCGCTGCCCCAGAGCAGCTTGATGACGTTCCAGCCGGCGCCTGCGAAGAGCTGCTCGAGTTCGTCGATCACGCGGCCGTTGCCACGCACCGGTCCGTCGAGCCGTTGCAGGTTGCAATTGACCACCCAGGTGAGGTTGTCGAGCTTCTCTCGTGCGGCCAGTGTCAGCGCACTCATGGACTCCGGCTCGTCCATCTCGCCATCGCCGAACACGCCCCACACCCGTCTGCCGCCGCAGGCGAGCAAGTGCCGGTCCGTGAGATAGCGCATGAACCGGGCGTGATAGATCGAACTGATCGGACCGATGCCCATGGAGCCGGTCGGAAACTGCCAGAAGTCCGGCATCAGGTAGGGATGCGGGTAGCTGCTCAGTCCGCGCGCGCCATGCGAGGGCGCCGTGAGTTCCTGTCGGTAGTGCAGAAGGTCGTTCTCGGTCAGACGGCCTTCGAGGAACGCACGCGCGTAGACGCCGGGTGAACTGTGCGGCTGAAAGAAGACGAGGTCGCCTCCATGATCTCCATGGCGGGCGTGAAAGAAGTGATTGAAGCCGACCTCGAACAGATCGGCAGCGCTCGCATAGCTGGCGATGTGTCCTCCGAGCTCGCCGTAGGCTTGGTTCGCCCGTACGACCATCGAAAGAGCGTTCCAGCGCATCAAGGCTCCCAGCCGTTCCTCGGTCCCGAGATCACCCGGGAATGCCAGCTGATCCGAGGCCGCTACGGTGTTGACGTACGGAGTCGTGAGCGTCGGGCTCCAGCCGATTCCGTGCTGCTGTCCGCGTAGGGCGAGCACGTCCAGGAGGTACCGTGCGCGCGCTGGCCCGTAGGCTGCGACCACCGAATCCAATGCGTCGCACCATTCGGCTGTCTCTTGGGGATCGGAATCGATCATCACAGCCTCATTGACGGCCATGAGTCGTGCGAGAGAGGTGATGTCGTTCATGAGGTCCTATTTCCGGCCCAGTTCCAACGACGCCCTCTTCTGGTCTTCCGGGTAGGCGTACACCACCTTGCCACCCTTGACCTCGCCAAACACCGCGATGTTGGCGCCGATCGCCTCGTGGTTGATCTTCGAGAAGGGCTTGATGTAGTTCGTCACCACACCCTCGACCGGTGCTTTCAGATCTTCAAGCGCGGCCCTGACCTTCGGACCGTCGGTCGACCCGGCCTGCTTGATCGCCGCGGCAAGCAGGTAGACCGAGTCGTAGCCCTGCGCGGCCGAGACCGGCGAGTCCATGCGTGCGTTCTTCGGGTTGAACGTCTTCAGGTAGCTGATGATGAAGGCCTGGCGCTTCGGGTTGGTCGGCTCCTGGATGAAGGTTTGCGGCATACGCGCGCCGTCGCCGCTGGGGCCGGCATTGTCGATGAAGCTTCCCATCGAAAGGCTCCAACTGCCAACCAGCGGGACCTTCCAGCCGAGCTTGGTCATGCCATTGGCGATCTGCGCCAACTCGGGGCCGATGCCGTAGGTCAGCACCGTCTCGGCACCGGCCTCCTTGGCCTTCAACAGCTGGGGCGTCATGTCGACGTCCTTGACGTTGAACTTCTCGACCGCAACCGGCGTGACGCCCTTGGCCTTCAGCGCCTTCTCGAGGTCTTCGCGGCCGAGCTGGCCGTAGTTGGTCGAATCGGCCAGGATCGCAACCTTCTTGAAGCCGCGGCGGGAGATGGCCTCCTCGACGATCATCGGTGCCTGAATGCTGTCGTGCGCGGCATTGCGGAACACGTAGTTCTCGGGTTCCTTTTCGAACTGCTTGGTGATGACCGAGCCGGTCGCGACGTTGTTCATCACCGGGATCTTCGCTTCCTGGTAGAAGCGCTGCGACGCGAGCGCGACGCCGGTATTGACGTAGCCGACCGCGGCCACGACCTTTTCCTTGTTGATCATCTCCTGGGCGATCTGCACGCCGCGCTCGTTCTTGGCCTCGTCGTCGCGTTCGACCGCAACGATCTGACGGCCGAGCACGCCGCCGCTCTTGTTGATCTCGTCGACAGCCAGGCGCACGCCGTCGCGCATGCTGACACCCATCGACGAGGAGCCGCCGGTAAACGGGCCGGACACGGCAATCTTGATGGGCTCGGCTGCACATGCCGGCGTGTTGAGAGCCGTACTGAGCACGGCCGTGGCAAGTGTTGTCAGGACTGCCTGTCCTTTGAAGTGGGCGCGCGGGGAAGTCATTTCTGTCTCCATTCCTTGTCTTGGATGAGTGGTCTTGTTCACGACGCAATCGTCTGAGGCGGGGATCGGTCAAGCAAGGCGGCTGACAGAGAAAGACTTTCAAAGAATCGTTGAAAGCGTTCCCGCCATCGCATCTTCAACAGATCTGACCAACTGTTTCGTCATGTGCCGCGTTGTGGCTCCGCATGACGACAGCCAACATTCGGCTGCCAATTTTCAAAGCCAAATACAGGAGACAAGGATGACCACGAGAAAGTCTTTTGGAGGCGTCACGGCCGCCGCCCTGGCCTTGGCCACAACGTTCGGCGCGTGCGGTGGCAGTGACGATTCGAACGATCGCAAAGGCCAGGGAACCCTCGAGGTGTACGCAGAGCTGACCCAATCAGGGATCGCCGCGATTACCCAGAAGCAGGACGGCAGCCTGATCATTGGCTATCACCCGTTCTACCTCACACCGACATCGGTGCAGATCGCAACCCTGAACGCCGATCGCAAGTCGAGCACCCCCTATCCCCCTGCAGGTTCCGGACTGCTTCAGAGCTGCAGGAATCCCGACGGCAGCTGGCTGCCAGCTGTCAACGGCCGCTACGACTTCTGCATCGATTGGGTGCTGGGCTTTCACGCCGACGCGAACGGCATCCTTTGGATCCTCGATGGAGCCAAGTCAACCGGGATCGCCAAAGGCGCGGACGCAGCATCGGGGCGACCCGCCGCGCTCCACGCCAAGTACGTTGGATGGGACACCAAGACGAACAAGCTGTTCAAGGTCATCGATCTGGATACTGTGACCATCGCCTCATCACAGCACAACGACTTCGCGATCGACCTGAAGCACGGCGCGCAAGGCACGCTAGTCGACGCCGACGAGGCAGTCGGAGACGCTGGCAATGCAACAATTGTCATCACAGACATCGCGACGGGAACGAGCCGCCGGGTGCTGCAGAGTGATATGCATGTAGTTGCCAATCCCGACCCGATTCGGTGGACTGCACAGGCGGGACTGCCCGCTGCGTCCTGGGGCCTCGGCGTCGGCGTGGACGGCATCACGCTGGACAAGAACCAGGACTACCTGTATTTCGGTCCACTCTGCGGCTACGAGGTATACCGGGTCCACATGACCGATCTGCTCGACACCACGCTCACCAACGCGCAGCTTTCTGCCAAGATCGAGTTCTACGCGAAGAAGCCTTACAACGGCGGAATGACGATCGACGTCAACAACAACCTGTACCTGACCGAAGTCGGCAACATGACGATCGGCATCATCCCGCCGGACACCCGTCAGTACCGCGCCTACGTGACGGACCCGAGCATGGTCTGGCCGGATGGGGTCGGCTACAACTCCGACGGGTACATGTACTCTGGCGCCGCGCAGTTGATCCAGACCGGAACGTTCCAGGACAACGCGTTGCCCAAGGGCAAGGCGAACAATGCCGCGCCGTACCGCATCTACCGCTTCAAGCCGGAGGCTGCCGGCACGCCGGGCTCTTGATATCGTGAAGGCTGAGACGTCGGCTGACAGCGAGAGCCGGCGTCTCTGCCTCTGGTTTGTTTCGTTGTAAGTGGCTCGGTTCAGAATGTTGAACCATGCATCTGGATGATCTCAGCCTGTTCCTTCGCGTCGCGCAAACCCGGTCGCTGAGCGAGGCCGCTCGGCAATTGGATCAAACGCCCTCTGCGGTGAGTGCTCGGCTCAAGCGAATCGAAGAAGAGCTCGGAGTGCGCCTCGTCGAGCGAACGACTCGCTCACTGCGCTTGACGCCCGAGGGCGAGCGCTTCATGCAGACCTGCGACACGATGACATCAGCTTGGTCGCGCGGTCAGAGCATCCTTCGCCAGGACGCGCGCTCGGTCGAGGGTCGAATCCACATCGCCGCGCCAACCGACACAAGCTCCCAGTTCCTGGCAGAGTGGATCGGCGAGTACATCAACGCGCATCCGCGCCTGGCCGTCACGCTCAGGGTAGGGGACCGCATGCACGACCTGCCGCGTGAGGCAGTGGATATCGCAGTGCGGTATGGAGAGCTGGATGATTCGTCAATGATCAGTCACTTGCTGGTAAGGGCGCGCCGCGTTGTTGTGGCTTCGCCCGAGTACCTCCAGCGCTCGGCACCGCTGCTTTGCCCGGCCGACCTCGTCAACCATCGATGCCTTGCCTGGTTGACACATGACCAACCCAAAGTTCAATGGAGCTTTGTGTCGCCCGCCGGGGTCACGGAGACCATCGCGGTGAAGCCAGCCTTGTGCGGGGATTCCCTGCTCGTTCGCCAGTGGGCAGTCAGGGGAGATGGCGTGGCCTACAAGGCCAACGTCGATGTCGCAGCGGACCTGCGCGCAGGGCGACTCGTACGTCTACTCGCCGAGTATGAGGGCGAGGCCGTGCCCATCAGCGCGGTGATGCCCAGTGGCCGCTTTGTCCCGGGCCGAGTCCGAGCGATGGTGGACCACTTGGCTCGACGGTTCGCGGAAATTCAGAGCTAAGCCCGGCACTCGCCGCACAGCGGACACTGATGAGCTTCGGCTCATGGCCGGGCGCTGACAAATCACCGCACGAAATCGATCGAAATTCAGCACCCGACTCAGGCGCAGGTCACCTAAAGTTGACTCTCACGAAACGAGGAAAGTGCGCCTGTAGCTCGGGTTCACGAATGTCTTCTTGTAGTGAAGTGAATGCGGCACGTGACCGCAAAGAGGTGTCATAAGCCCAGTTCGCGCGTCAGCTGCTGACGGTGTTGATCCAAACGGGGAGCCGGGGTCGCTGGCAAAGGCTTCTCGCCGGCGAAGCGCACGGGACAGCCGGCAACGATCAACGGCTGGCCGTGGGCAACGGCATCGCCACCAACATGCTGCGGGCGCGAATCTGCGGGTCCCGCATTACGCCACTCACGCCGTTCATCGGCCCGGTCGGGATGCCTCGCTGCGGCAAGTGCGTCAGCTACTCGCGCACCGTGCGCGCGGCGAGCGCTTGCTCGATCAACGCCTTCAGTTCGAGATGGTTTTCGCATCGGTTGTGATTGGTCTTGAAGCGCGCACCTGCGATCGCCTCCGGCAACCCGATCGCTTCGCACAGCATGGGAAAGATGCGGTCATTGCCCGCCGCGAGTACCAGATGTCCGTCCTGCGCCTTGAACACGCCGAAGGGGGTGATCGATGGGTGCCGCGAGCCGATCGGCCCCGGCAATTTGACGTCGATCTGGTAACGTGCCAGCGCGTTCTCCAGCAGCGCCAGTTGGGCGTCGAGCTCCATCAGCTTGGTAGCCTTAAAACCCCCATCAAACCTGGACTTCGATGAAAACCCTCGGCGCTTTACCGTCAGTTTTACCGTTGAATCCAGCGCTCAAAAGAGGATTTGCAACAGCTTGCGATCGAGCACTCTTTGTCGCGCTGCAACAGGCGCCGATTCAATCGAAGGCGCAATCGTCCGGCAGGGGCAAAGCCAGCCCCCGCTCGAGGAGCACGCTGTAGAGCGCCCGCAGCAGGGCCCGGGCGGCAGGCGACAAGGGCTGAGTTTCGAGGTAGACCAGATCGGCCAGGATCGGCGATACGCCCCGCACCGAGATCACCTTGAATTTCGAATCCATCCAGCCCTGCAGCGAAAACTCATCCACCAGCGCGATGCCGCCGCCGGCATGCACTAGGGCACAAGCATACTGGGGGGACATGACCTCGATCCCGATGCGCGGGCCGGCGCCGTGCGCGGCGAACATCTGGTCGATGCGCCTGCCGAGCGGCGACGTGTGCGGATAGCCGATGAGCTCGTGGGGCCGCAGGTCGTCCACGCCGATCTCCCGGTGCGCCGAGAGGGGGTGGCTCTGAGGACAGATGCACACGAGTCGGCCGCTGGCCACAGGCTGCGTCGCCAGGCTCGGGTGGTCCACCGGGAACGTTGAGATTCCGATATCCGCGCGCTGCTGAAGAATCTGCTCTTTCAGGGCTTCGTGCGTCAGGCAGTGGAAATGCACCTGTACATCGGGCAATGCGGTGCGCAGCTGGGCAATTGCCAGGGGCACCAGCATCTGCCCGAAGCTGGGGCTAGACAGGATGCTCACCAGGCCGCGTCGCCGGACCGCCAGTTCGTGCGACAGATTGTCGATGCGCTGCACGCCCCCGTAGACCTGCTCTACCTCCAGGTACAGGCGGCGCGCTTCCGCGGTCGGATGGAGGCGCCCCTTCACCCGCTCGAACAGCAGGAAGCCGAGCCGGCTCTCGGTATGCGACAGCACCCGGCTGACCGCCGGCGCGGACACATGCAGCAGGCGCGCGGCACCGCTGACCGATCCGGTGACGATCACCGCGCGAAACACCTCGATCTGCCGAAGATTCATGCCTGGATTCTCCGATGCGGCTGACGAACACACAGGGCTTTTCGGCGCAGCGCGCAGGCACTCCCCGCGGTGGTGCATAGGGTTGGCCATCGTTAACACCAGATTAAGGGTGTGCGACGAATGGTGAATCGACAGATCCATCGCCCCTTGGAATAGTCGCGCACATCTTCAAGAACGTCTTGGCATCGGGCCGACCCGCCCCGGATGTACGTCCGGACGGCGCTTTTATTTGGAGCATGAAAACCATGTTGCGATTCCTTCAAGCCCTTGGTGCCCCCCTCGGACTGGCCCTGGCCGCCGCCATTTACTTGGCGCTGCTGTGGCCGCTGGTGATCCTGCTGAACCACCTCGAGACCCGCCAGCGCCGCCCTTCCGTCGGCGCTGCATGAGGGCATGCATGTGGACACACTGCGCCCATTCCCCGTTGGCATGAGGAACTGAAGATGACGAGCAAACGCACGCTGGGCCTGGCCGTCGCCCAGATGGGGCCAGTGCACCTGTCCGATACACGCGCGGCGGTCATCCGCCGTTTGGTCGAGATGATGCGCGAGGCCAAGCGCCGCGGCGCCGCGGTGGTGGTCTTTCCGGAACTGGCGCTGACCACCTTCTTCCCGCGCTACTGGATGGACGAAAGCGAGGCCGACGAGCGCTTCTTCGAGAAGACCATGCCCAACGCCTGTGTGCAGCCGCTGTTCGACACGGCGCGCGAGCTACAGGTGGGCTTCTACCTCGGCTATGCCGAGCTGACCCCCGAAGGCCGGCGATTCAACACGTCGATCATCGTGGACCGCGGCGGCGCCATCGTCGGCAAGTACCGCAAGATCCACCTGCCGGGCCACTCGGACCACAAGCCCGATGCACCGTTCCAGCACCTCGAGAAGAAGTTCTTCGAGGTGGGCGATCTAGGCTTCCGCGTCTTCGACACCATGGATGCACGCTTGGGCATGTGCCTGTGCAACGACCGCCGCTGGCCGGAGACCTACCGCGTGATGGCCCTGCAGAGCGCCGAGATCGTCATGCTGGGCTACAA
>Ga0307515_10015691_pt1 | contig 13941 bp, 5 predicted proteins | sample 17_EM_MG_FD_194513 | JGI IMG/M metagenome (GOLD analysis project Ga0307515, IMG submission 194513) | Populus trichocarpa ectomycorrhiza microbial communities from riparian zone in the Pacific Northwest, United States - 17_EM | ecosystem: Host-associated > Plants > Roots > Unclassified | place... | reverse complement strand
ATCTATCCAAGGAAAAGGATAGTAAAAAAATGAAGGGTCGGTGAAAAAGGGTCAAATACACAGACAGAAACTACACGCAAATGAAGCAAAATATTGAATTGAACTTGTCGTCTTATTGCTCAGTGGTAAAGGACAAGTGTAAACGTGTAAGACATTACGACTGGGACTAAGTCTGTGACACTTGTAATAATTATAAAAGCCCCCAATTTAATTTTGGATCCATTCCACCAGCTTCTTAAATGTTTATTTCACTCCCAAATAGTAATTCTCTTGTGTTATTTAAAAATAATAATTATTATTACTTTTTTATTTTGCTAAATATGCAATCTGGACGTGCATTATTATTGAAAAAACTTATAAAAGAAAGTATTTGAAGACGCGGCACTGAAAATATCAAAATGAAAAAAAAAATGGAATAAATAAACAGTTAGCAGAAAAAAAATCAATTACCCGAAAGTAGCGAGCTGAGCTAGAAAGAAGGGGTAATGCTTGAGAGGAAGTAGAGCCAGCTTATACAGCACCCGATTCCCTACCCCCAACACTACCGTAACCGCCGCTGCAACCGCCACCTCTACCGCTCGGTCCTCCTTGCTCCTGCTATCACTCCCGCTTATTGTCCTCTTTCCATTAATCTCAACCGTCCGATCTATACTCTCTACCACGCCTCCCACCGTCTGATCTCCCACCAAGCACGCGCATGGCCCCGCCTTTTCAGCTTCATTTCCACCCCCCGATCGGTCCCCTGGTTCAACTGCCTCGATTATGAATGATCTGGAGTACTGCCTTGATGATCTCAGGAGAATTCCTGGCTGTTGGTTTATGGAAATTCGTTTTAGAGGTAGAGAGAGAATATCTGCCGTACTTCGTTGCCTTGATTGTGCCGGTCCGCTTGGTGGCGTGGGCCCCGTTGTTAACCGCCGGAAACATGACGTCATTATGATTTTAAATAAAAATTCTGTGGGTCGAGAAATAGAAGACAGGAGAAAATTTGGGGAGAGAGAGATGGAGGGAAATGATAAAGGTTAGTTGTTTACAAATTGCTCAGTGAGAGAGGATACTTTTAAGAGAGGAGAATATTTAAAAATAATAATAATTGGAAGTGGGAACTATTTATTGTTTGCGATGACGAAGAGGAGGTCAATTCCAGAATGATTCAGCACATGTTTGGTGTGGATTGGGTAGTTTTGGCCGATTGGGTAAAAATTTAAGATTTTTTTTAAAATAAAAAAAATTATTTGAAGATATTAAAAATAATTTTTTAAAAAATATCTATATTATTTTAATATATTTTTAAATAAAAAAATTTAAAAAAACAATCAAACTCTCGTGCACCCTTTTAAAACGATAGAAGCCATGGAGAAGTAGGGTGTTGACATGTAGGCGGTTGTTTTGCACTTGAGTTGTATCTGATTATAGTCAATCTGATTAGGAAAGTTGGAGTCCCTTGTTTGTAAAGTCCAATTTTAAAATGATATGAACATCGGATTCCTAGTGAATCACTGGCTTCTATCCCAAACAACACATGCACAGGAAAATCAGAGAAAATAAAAAATTATTTTGTTTTTTTAGATCTCATACATGCAATGTATGTCAGCACTGTTCATGAATTTCTAAAACAAGAAATGTCCCTTTTCAGATTTTCTCCTTAATCATGCCTTGACACGTTAGATTCAATGGAATAAAAATGGAACGCTCTTTCACCGCTAAAATGACGGGAACGGTATCTCCGGCGGTTGAGAGTTTGAAGTCCTCGGATATTGCTGCACTGATCTCTGATCATCTTGTTTGTCTTCTCTGAAATGGATTTTTAATAGAATTGAAAGGGGGGAAAGAGAGAGAGAGAGAGAGAGACACACAACCAATCAATTACTTGAAAAGGTAGGAAAAACCAAGGAAGTAGAGAGTGGTGTAATACAAATAAATAATTAAATATAATAGCTACATTTGTCGTAGTCTGTTGGAGGAGGTATTACCTGCGGGTGAATGTTGGGTGTTTGGAACGAGGTTGCTTTTCAAAAATTTAAATAAATAAATAAATTTAAAATTTTATAAAATTACAGCTCAACCACCGCATGAAACACCATCTTAATTCAGGTGTTAACTTGAAGGACAATCAAGGGCAGTAAAAGAAACTTGAACGAGTTATCTGCCATGATTAATTCACCTACAACTCTCGTGTATAGGAATCCACCTCTTCTAGCTGTTGCAGATGATTAAGTTTGAGAGAGGAAAGGCACCATTCCTTGTGAAGCAGATCGTAGAGCTGGATCGATCACTCCGCCCCTAGTCATCTTCACTGTCTTGATCTTCAAACAAGTCTTCGGCTGGGTCATACACAGTCATGTCAGGGAAAAGCTCCAGGAAGTCATCTTTTACCTGCTCTCTTAGTTCTGGGAATGGAATCAGCCCTTTCAAGATCACACGAAAAGCCAAAGATATTGGTGGGTCGACAGGCGATCGTCTCATTTCCTCATATATGTCCATCGCCTCGATCTGAGAATCCATTATCCAAGAAGGCCCTCGTTATGTCCCCAAAGGTATGCTGATCAAACAAAACTTCCTCTCTCTTCAAATCTTGCCAGACCTGCTCTGCTTCATCTACCTTCTTGTTTCTTGCAAGCATCGATCATAAGCATGTCCCTGAAAGAGAACATGTCTGGCGCCGATACCATATTTCTTTGCGCACGACATTGTATAACTGAAGAATACACACAGATCCTAAATCAATAAAAATCGCATGTGCACGAAATATAGACGAAATACTTGTAAACATCAATGCAAATTAATACAGCAGTGTGAATATTTGTGCCCTTGAAATGATTGAGCTACCATATCGTCAGGGGAGAGAGAGAGAGAGAATTATTCCAAACAAAATTTTGGCTTCTGATCATCCACTTCTAACTCACACAAGAATAATAGAACATCTGTTGAACTGTATCATGTTGTCCAATAAGATTGTGAAAACATCCAGAAGGAAAAGGTATTATCAAAGTGCTGGGAGAGTCAAATGCCTGCATGTGCATGACTCTCTGTCCCTTTTTTCACTAGTTTCACAACCGCAGACTTGGCAAATCCTTGTAATTTTAACCTCGTCTAAAGTGAAGAATTTCTCACATCCATCAAAAAATTCAAATCATTGGGAAAGTTACATATAAAAGGACCTCTATTTCTAGCAAATTGCAATGAGCATCCTGTCTGTTTCACAAGTTACTCTGCGTGCTTGAATGATGGTCGGCATCTTGTAATTTTTAGTAGTAACACTTTGCAACTGCAGTTAATGTTCATGAAAAATATTAAAACTATAAGAAAATTGTCATTAGTTACATCAGCACATTTACTTGGGGGTGTTTGGAGTGAATTTCAACATGTTTTTTTATTAAAATTTGAATTTTTTTATTTTATAGCAGTCATACAGTCATTTTTTGTTTTTGGTATATGGATTTAATCAACAAGTTCAAACCAAAACTTGAAATGGAAAAAATTTAGCAGTGCAAAAAAAATTATTCATCAGAAAAGGGACAGCAACAAATGCCTAAAGCAGCAGATTCAAGCCTGATCTAGAAGCTAAGCAAACACACTTCTACAGAAGCATCTTTTCTCAAAACCTGTGCTGCTCCTCGAGACCGAACCAGAGTGATGAAAAGATAAACCTGCCCACCAAAATGGCAAAACAGATAGCGAAAGTGAAGCAACCTCTGGTGGCCCAGAAGAAAAAAGGAAAATGTTCAAACACTTGGCTCGTACACAAACAAAACAGGACACGATATGCATCCAAATCTCAGGCAGCCTGAGCATAAATTACAGGCCATGACTTTTTACTATGATTAGCAACTACCACCTTTGCATACCACAAAACTCAGCCATAAACTTCGTTAACTAGACACACCAGCTACAAGCACTCGCTAGATGCTCAGGTAGACTACTGCACCAGTATACTTACAGAAAATGAACACCATTTTGTCTTGTTTAGCATTCCGGTCGACTGTATTTATAAAAAAAATTGAATTTTTTTAATTTCAAATTATTTTTTTATGTGTGTTTTTAAATTCAAAAATAAATTCCCAGCAATGCAACAAATGCTTTCCCTAATAGCACCCATCCATACAACCCAAGAGAATAGAACCAGATCGTTTTTGACGACAAACAATTCAAAAACCACTTTCCTCTTCAAAAACCAGATCGTTTCAGAGGCTTCGTTTTGCAGGGGCTTATTAGTCTCTTTTGTGGCTTGTGAGTTGCTTTCCTTGTGATGTTTTTTTTATGTTTCAAGGCTAGAGGGAGCTTTCTTTTTCCTCGGAGAAGGGATGGGGCCCATGGCGGGTGCTTCAAGGCTGGGTGAGAAGCTTTTCGTTTGCTTCATATTGATTGCTGAGACGGTCAACGACTCATTCCTCTCAGGCTATGGGTTTTCGTTGAATTTATTGAACTTGGAGGTGTGGTAAATTCTCAACTTTCCGTTTATTTTCTTTGAAAAGGTTGTGAAAGCTTTTTGAGATTTTTTTTCTATATTTTTTAATTTGATTTTGTATGGTTGACCGATTTGACAGCTGATTCAAGTTCTTCTCCGAAGGTAATGATATCTTTTGAACTTTAATGAATGTTTCACCGCATTCCCGAACATTCTCCACGGGGTTGAATTTTTATTTTTTATTTTTTTTATAAGAGATAATGTTTAAAAAAAATGAATCCATGAAAAAAATTAAATTAACATCGGTTATATCATAAGAGATTTAGATAATTGGATATAAAAAAAATTAAAAAAAAACCACAAAATTCATTTAAAAAAATAATTTTAAATGATAAAATAAACAAAAATAAAACAAAATAATGATATCACGTTAAATTTTAAAACTCTGGATCATTAAATTTTAATGTATTTTATTTGAAAAAAAACATTCTCAATTCTTAATCAATTAAATATTAAAGATGAAATTAAAAAAAATAAGAATTAACATAGAAAAAAAATTTGGTGAATATATAAATTAAAAATATTAACATTTTTATGTGTTTTACATATATAAAAAAATAAAAAATAAAACTCATCTGTTTTTTTAATCGAAGTTATGCAAAGAACAAATGTTGGTGAATGCTCACCGCAAGAAACTATTGCACGGAGGTGGTTGCCAACCAGATGACTGCAACGAGGATTGCCAAGCCAAGTTTGGAAAGCAAGCGATGTCGTTTTGCTTGTTTTTAAAAAATCCAGGTGACACTTGTTTACGTCAATATCCTTGTAAAGTGTGTCTCAATGACAATGATAAATCCATTGTTTTTATTTCTCTCTGACATGAAATAAAATGTCAAATTATTCAAACAATATAATCCACAATAAATTAACAAAAAATAAATCAGTTAGTCAATATATTCGCTCGCACATGTGCGCGTGTGGCTGGTTGGAGTGGTAAAGCATGCAAAGACAATTGCGTCTCTGTGCTGCTTGTCAAAAATTCAATGTTTTTCTGAAAAAACAAATAATTTAAAAATAATTATTACCGTAATGCCACAGAAGCTCTGAGATATTTGCATCCGGTAAACACCTTCTTAACTTAAATTTTGTTTTTCTAGAGTTTTTGTTTTTGCATTACAATATAATTTTTTAAGTTATTTTTTTAACTAAAAATATATCAAATTAATATTTTTAAAAAGTTTTTGAATGATTTTAATGTCAAAAAATTAAAAGCATCATTTAATATATTCAATTGAATATTATACTCCATCACAATATCAAACTTACACTAAGAGAATCTTTAAAAGTACGACAGTAATTATTTTTCAAAGTATTTTTAAAATATATTAAAATATTATTTTTTTATTTTTATATCAGTATATTAAAATAATTAAAAAACACTGAAAAATTAATTTAATAAAAACAGGCTGAATCTCATTGGCAAACACCCCTAACTAATTCAGCCTGCAAGTTCTTTTATTGATAAAGCGAGCAAGTTTCTTACTGATAAAGTAGAGCAAAAAATGTACTGATCTGCGCAGCATGATCTTTGAATATTTTCCTTTGGTCTATAGTCTAAAAAGAATTTGAGAAAAGCCTGTCCTTTTGGGTGGCACAGGGATTTCAGTTTTTTCCCGTAGTCGTTAGTGAAGGGAGACTTTAATATCCACAAGACTACAACAAATATTTTGATTCTTTGGTCCGTGACAATATCAAACGATTGTCCTCTTCCCCGGACGATTAGCATGGAATCGAGTGGTCCGTTTTTGTTTTTTCATTATCATTACACGTGAACCAGTGTTTCTCCATATTATTATTTCTCGGGACTCATGCTCGGTTTTGTTCATCAAGCTCTATAAGCTGTCCAGTATCCTGGTTTGATGTTGTATCCCGGGTTAAATAGCAACAGTTCCACATATTTTCCGATGGAAAAGCTCTGTCAGCTGATAATAGGAAACTAATCGATCGAAGTTGCAAAGAAACCACATAGATCAGGTCTATAGCTGGTTTTCTGGCAAAGATGAATTTTCCTAGGCAATTTTACATGGGAGGAAAGAATGTTTTAACAGCACTCTCACTGACCCAGTTTTGTTGTAACTGACGGAGATATCCACAAGGACAGTTCTACTTTCTGAGTTTTTCTGTGTCCTTGAAGTATCATATTGCCTACAAAAGCTTCTCCCACCTTTCCTTTTCTCCTGTTTCATATACTCTCCCAGCCATGTTCGCCACCATCAAAACCACGTCCAGGACTGGCATTCCTGTATATCCATTTACCAACGCTGCTCCTGGCTGTTCATTTCACATATCCATCATCTGCGCCTGGTCCACATAATATTCAAATTCTAATTTGCAAGAATCCAAACAAAACTACCAAATACCAAATTATAGCTGCAATAATCGAAACTAAAAAAGAAAGGAGTTAAGCGCTTAACTTCCACATTTATTCCCAAATACCACTTGACTTGTACGCAGAAAAACAAGAGGAGAGAGATCGAGATCCCAACTCCTCCACATATATAACTACAAAAATTACTTCCACCTCTTAACCATTTTCACCACCTTCGATTCCAGTAATCAACAGACCATACCCACAGCATTAATTCAGTGGCTTAATTCATTGGTGCAATCAACAGTCACTCCAAATAACTACCAAATACAACCACTCTGGTTTCTTGTTTTTGCATTAAGCTTTTCTTTTAGAAACAAACTTGCTTTGCTGATGAAGAAATAGGCATGGAAGTGAGAAATTCATGGTGGAGGAAAATAATGATAAGAACATGTTGTAATGTATCATGAATTGTAGGGAAAGGGGGTCAGCAAATATGCAGGGACAGACATGTTAACAGGGACAGACATGTTAACGAAGCTAATAAGATCTGACTTTCTATGAAGCCTTAAAGTTTCATCCTTACCAAACAAAAAGAAAATAAAATGGAAAAACACTCCTCGGTGCTTAACTATGAAGCGTGTCTTATAGAATCCTCAGGGAAGAGGTTTCATAACAAAAGTGGATGAAGCACACAACAAAAGAATTCTAAGCTTTACGATATTATATTTACATACAAAGTATCATGTGACTGTATTGTAGCAACAGTGATCACCTGGAGATGAAAAAATATCAAGCAGCGGATATTTGGAGTTTTGGGTTAAACTTTTGTATTTTCATCAATAACTCGTCACAAGAGATGCTTGTCCCTCCTGAGCTTTCTGAGGAAAAATTAGGCAAAAGCTCCATCACATGAAGATGCTCTGCGCTATTACAGAGAAATGTCAGGATGGAATTGGTTATTTCTATGTCAAGAATGACACCCATATCTGCCATTTGACGAAGGAGGTTTATGACTTCTTCTATCTCATCATTCAAACCAAAGCCTTTTATTAAGGAATCATATACATGGTTGTCTGGTGTAATGCCAGAGGCAATCATGCTGTCAAAAGCACCTTTTGCCTCTTCCATTTGTCCAAGTTTTGACAACCTGTTTATAAATGAGGAATAAGTATAAGCATCTGGAGTCAGACCCATCTGTTGCATGTCGTTGAGTAATTCTTTGGCAGAGTGAATATCCCCTGCTTTCAGAGTCCCATCAATCATTATATTGAAAGAAATGGTATCAGGTTCACAGTTTGATTCCTTCATTTCTTGAAACAATCTTCTCGCTTGCTCCAAGCTACTCTCCTTGCACAAGGATGCCATCAATGTATTGTAATCAAACAATGTAGGGCTAAGCCCAGAAATTTTCATTCTACTAAATAGTCCTTTTGCAAAATTAAGCATGTGCATTTTACAAAATCCATCAATCATGACACTGTAAGTGGTTGAACTCGGAACAAGCCCCAATTTGTGTACACGTTTCCAAAGTTCCATGGCCTTGTCAATAATCCCTGATTTTATATATTCTCCAATTAAAATATGACAAGTAAACAGATTACCGAAGCTCCCCCTCTCAATCATTGTATCATAAATCTCCACAGCCTTGTCAAGACGTCCTTCCTTGCACAGCCCTTGAATCACAGTGTTGAATGTGATTACATCTGGCTCAACATAATTCCCATCCTCCAAGAGTGAACTAAAAAGTTTCATTGCCTCGTCAAGCTTTCCATTATTGCAAAGTCCCATTATCAGGGTATTGTAAGAAACCACCTCCAGTCGCTTCCCCTTCTCCAACATTGTTTCAAAGATTTTAAAAGCATCTCCAATGCAGCCTTCCTTGCATAGTCCATTGATTAGAACATTATATGTCACGGTACTAGGCTCTTCACCTTTTTCTGTCATTAAATCAAACAAATCCAAAGCCTTCCTAGCCCTCCCATCCTTACAAAGCCCACCAATCATACACGTATAAGTATAAACATCAGGCTGAATCCCCCTTTCGGTCATAGTATGTAACACAGCAGTGGCTTCTCTCCATAGCCCCTTCTTACAAAAACCATTTATCAAACAACTATAAACAACTACATTTGGAGAAATACCCTTTTCCAACATCTCATCGAACAATGCCTTCCCTCTATCTAAACATCCTTTACTACAGAAACCACTTATAAGCGTAGAATAAACAACGACATCCACCTCCAATCCCTTTCTCTTCATCTCCCCCAACAAACGCATTGCCTCCTCTACTCTACCCTCCTTACAAAGACCATCCATCAAAATACAATAAGTAAAGGAATTCGGTTCACAATTTGACCCCTCCATTTCAACTAACAAGTCGACAGCCTTTTCCAATCTTTTCTCCTTACAAAGTCCGTTTATAATCGTATTATAACTAACAATATCAGGCAAAATATTAGTCCTTTTCATTCTATTAAACAAATCCAATGCTCCGTAAACCTCTTTATTTCTACACAAACCCTTCAATATTACATTAATATTATACACTCCAACAATAAAACCACGCTTAAATATCAACCCCAACACCCCTGAAGCTAACTGGGGCTTCTTGGCAAACACAAAACTATCAATTAAACCACCCAATGATATAAAACTTGGCAAAACCCCCACATGAGTCATTCTACTATAAACAGAAAAGGCCAGTTCATAGTGTTTGGACTTTACCAGGGATTCCATCAGAGAATTGCAAGCTGACTGAGAAAGCAATGGGCTTGAGTTGACTGCTTTGTGAAACAGAGAAACTGCCTCATTTAGATGAAAGTTATCGGGTTTGGCACAAAGACTTCTCAACTGGGCTTCTACATCGGAAACTGAAGAGGATAGCTTGGGGTGAAGAAAGTAATTTGGAAAGGCAAAACAGCTTTTTGTGTGTGAATACACTGATCTTTTCATCGCCTGTAACTGCAAAACGTGAATAAAGTTCAGGAAATCAGAAGGGGAAGAAAGGGTTTTAGGAGAAGAGCCGGTTTCGGGGCTTCTTAAGAGCGTGTTTGGTAATTTATTAAAAGTTGTTTTAAAAAATATTTTTTTATTTTTTAAATTTTATTTTTGATATTATTACATTAAAAATATCTAAAATTAAAAAAAAAATTAAAAAAAAATCAAAACATTTAGGAACGCGTAGCCGGCCGTGTTCCAAACAAACTCTAAAGACTTATTTAAAAACATGGTAAAAGTTGTTTTTTAAATTGTTTTCCACTCAAAAACATATTAAAATAATATATTTTTTATTTTTAAGAATTTATTTTTGATATTAGCTCATTAAAGAGATTCAAGAACGGAAAAAAAATAAAAATGAAGCAAATATTAAATTTTAATTAATTTCAAGAACAAGGTTTATCCGCACTCCCAAATACCATGAGCCTTGTTTAGTATCGCGACGTGTTCATGATTTTAAAATTTTTTATTTTAAAAAAAATAATTTTTTATGTTTTTTAATTATTTTGATGTGCTAATATTAAAAATAATATATATATATATATTATTTTAATTTATTCCCATGTTAAAAGTACTTTAAAATAATAATTATCGTCACAATACCAAATATAGTTTTTTCTTGTTTTTTAACACGGTAAAAAAAATCAATAGAATAACACAACTGAAAAAATATTTTGGAAACTAATACACTTAAACAAGTCGCAAATGTCATCTGCGACTCGTTTCGAATTAAAAATCATACACCTTTTTTTTTATCTCATTTCCTCTCTCCCCCACTCCTGCCCTCCCACCCCTCTCACCACTTGTTGATATCTCTCTCTCCGCCACCAAAAACATTCCTCGACAATCCTAAAACATTATTCTCTCTCTAAAACACTCATCTTTCTCTCTCCCTCTCTAACAAAACCTATAGTAGTCGAGCTTTCTCTCTCTTCCAATAACGGTGTTTGATTTTTTGATCAGATCAGCTACTACTTGGTCATCCTCACCATCCACATTTCAATCATAGAGGTATATTAAACACTTCCCCTCAAATAATTTGATGTAATTTATGTTTCATTAGTGTTAACTTGATTTTATTGAATATGATGATTTTGAATTGTAAATTGGGTTAATTATGTGTAATTAAAGTTGTGAAATAGATATAATTATATTATTTTGTTTAATTATCAATTATTTTAAGTTGTTGATTGCGAATTAATAAAATTATGTGTTTGAAATGTTAGTATTAATCTGAGTTAGATTAAGGATAAGGTTAATTATATATATTGTTAGTTGATAATTTGATTATATTTACTGAATAATCAATGTTTTTTTTTTGTTATTGCTTGTTTTGAATTAAAAAGATCATGTAATGAGATAGTTAGTAATTATTCATGTTGAATTATGGGTTACATCGAATTTTGTATAAAATAATAATATTAACCATGAAATACCTTATTTTGTGTGATAATTTTGTCATGGTGTTGGAATTTGATGAATGTATGTGTTCGTTGGTTAATTTGATGAATATAGGTGCTTTGTTGATCAATTTATGTTTTGTTGATAACTTATGCACCTTGATTGATCTCAATATAAAAATAAAATATAATTGTGTTTGACTGTGTTATCTAACTGAATGTTTTAAAATTTAGAAGTATCATGTTTCTATGGTGGTATTATTGTCAACACCGACCATAGTATCACTTATAATATAATAAACTATGAATTCCTAATTGCTACACCGGACATGTCTCCTAACAAATTATCGAAAATGCTACGTGATTGACTTTACTGTAATATGTTTAAAATGAAAGTTGAAATTACTCTGGGGATGTTGTAAAGAGGAGTCGGTCAATCTCGTTATGTTGATGTACCAATCTATGGTGATGAGAGTGTGAATTCAGTGTTTGGGTTTGCTAGGATTAATGATATTAGAATGTTATAGCTGTACTTAAATAGTAGACCAGTGTAAGAAAACTCTTATAGTATGGAGTTGACCCGATTTTCATGTAACTCTCAAAGAACTACACAAACATCATGAGCAAATGGTTTTTCTAGGCTATGTGGTAATGATAGTAGACAAATATTTGTGTTGGAAACTGTTAATATGGAATATTGGTTGGGTACGACACCTGCTCCATTTTGCTACGGAGAATTGTGGACAGGTATCTAACTAGTTTAATTTTTAATAAAATGTTATGATGTTTTAAATGACAATGTACACTTGTTATATGTGATTTAATATATTATTTTTACAGGGAGTTGATGGTATAATATAATGCTCTGGGATATCTGATTAAAAGAGTCGCAAATACCACATGGTTAACACGAGTTACAAATGACATCTGCAACAATTAGGTCTCGTATAGCATACGCGACCCACATATCACAGATGTCATCTACGACTTACATGTCATAGATATCACCTGCGACTCTCTTGTTTTTTTGGTAGTTTTCTAAATTATTTTTTGCTTTACAAATTAATTTTTTAAAAATATTATAATTTACCAAAACACTCTACTAAACACTATATGGATAATCAAGCACCGCTCTAACTCTTTTTCTTTATCTTTTTTTATATAAAAACACATCGTTTCTCCTCACATTTCCATGGTAACATTTTATTTATATGTTTTCAAAATTACCCTTTACATGCCACACCATACATAATTAATAACACTTTACCACAGATGCATCATTAGTCAAGGGAAATGTTAAAAAATATTACAAAAATACCATTATAATTTATTTAATGTCCAAAGTGCCCTTTTATTTTTGTATCTTCATCTTTCTCCTTTTACAAACACATTCGCACAAAAATGAATCAATCAAAGAAGAAATCGAATAACAGTACCCAAACAACAAATCAAAACCCATGAATCAAGGATACATGCTTCATATTATATAAAGAGTTAATGCTTCTCTTGTCCCAAATTACAAGGGATCGAACAAAATTAAGGAATACAAAATCGAACAAAAACCTAGATCCAAGCTCTATTTCTCCTGTTCAAAATTACACCACCAGTAATAACTGACTATTTTCTCAGTTATGGATCTAATTTCATGGAACTTGCTGGTGCACGCAATGCAATGTCAAAGGCGTACAAAACCTTTAACTTGAAAGGTATATTTTTTTAAAAATATATGGTAGAATTTGTCATGGCTTTTAAAAATATTTTTTATTTAGAAATATATTATAATAATATTTTTTTTGTTTTTATATTGTCAAAACAATTCAAAAACATCTAAAAAAATAACTTGAAAATAAATAAGCAAGCTTTTTAAAAGATATTAACAAAAAAAAAAAAAAATCAATTGGTGCAAGCGTAGTAGTTGTCTGGGCAAGTCAGATTTTTATCTATGCCTGTGATTGATTTCTTCTCTAGGATGCTGAATTGGTCTCTTCACAGAGAGAGGAAAGGGAGAAATCGATTTGCAAAAATTGACGTGGTAGTGTCGTAAAAAATATTCGGTAGCTTTTCAAATATATATATATATATATATATTTTATCAACATATATTATCCGGGCCAGCTTTCGTGCATTTCGACTAATCCTATAGGTCTTGAAATTAGCAATTTTATAAACCTCCAGTAACCATCTATTAACAATTATAGAGCTCGAACTTGAAACTAGATAAAAACAAACCTTTTTATTCTAAATTTTTATTACTGGCCACCTAATAAATAATTATATTTTGTTCACTTTTAAAAATTGGTTTGGTGGTTAAAGAAATTCATTTTGTTTTTTATTATTATTAGACTTCAAGCATGGAGGCCATCATAGGAGCTTTATTAAATTCATTTAAACACAGATGACGTGAGGAGTGTGTTCTTTAAATAATTTGGAGAGGAACATGCTAGCGTAAGGATATCTTTAGTAAAAAAAGAAAAGAAAAAGAATTACCTTGATTGCATATAGAAGCACGGATTTTATATTGAAATAATTGATTCAACGAAAATTCCTCTTAACTTTTAATAATCACCACGTATATTAAAAATAATTCATCGGTAAATATCAAATCTATTGTTTTAACTTGAAAAAAAATTACATGTCACTGTCAAAAAGAATTATAGTCTATATAAAAGTAAGAAAAAAATATATTTTTACACGACAATACATGATGTATTTAAATTCAACTCTGTCCATAGACTAAAACATTAACATAGTAGTTTTTAAAAATA
>Ga0307515_10015690_pt1 | contig 13941 bp, 10 predicted proteins | sample 17_EM_MG_FD_194513 | JGI IMG/M metagenome (GOLD analysis project Ga0307515, IMG submission 194513) | Populus trichocarpa ectomycorrhiza microbial communities from riparian zone in the Pacific Northwest, United States - 17_EM | ecosystem: Host-associated > Plants > Roots > Unclassified | place... | reverse complement strand
ACATAATGAAAGAGAGAAACATAAATAAACAAGGAAAGGAAATGAAAAGCATAAGCAAGAGATTAATATAAGCAAAACTTAAGCATTACAAAATATAAAGAGAGAGCAAGAGCATGATCTTGATCTGCAAACCAAGATGCCTATATACATGGCAAATGCCTCTTTTTATAGGCCAAAATTCGGAACTATTGATTTGTTGACTAATTGTTAAGTGGGTGGCCATATCTTGACTTGGTGACAATCCTTATCTTCTTGTTTGCCAAAAATGTCATTGATAACATCATAATTTGAATAGAATTGAAAATGAAAGTTCTAGAAAATTGTCTCAGCTTTCCAGGAAAAAAAAGTTGAGGTCATTTGGACTTCTAGAACTCGAGATATGGGCTGAACACTGAACAGTATCTGGGCTGCAGGACAGATTCGGACTTCTCCGTTGTTGCTACAATTTGGACTTGAAAATGACCTTTTTAAATCTTGGACTCCTCATGAAAGTTTTAGGCCTATGTCTTAGCTTTCTATCCATATAAGGTAGACCTAAATCCAAGATCTACAGCTCCAGATATGACCTAATGACCGAACAGTGTTCCAGTTTGGATTGAACCAGCATCTCTTTTCTAAGTTTGGCCCTCTCTTTGTCCTTTCAATTTCCGTACTTAAACTCATCAATCAATCCTTTTATTTATGTGATAGGCTTGCATTTAAGATGAACATGTACCATAAATTAAAGGTATCTTATGGTATCAGACTTGTTATTATAAAACATGCTTTAGTTAAGGAGTTATTGATACTTCAAGTGCAAAATGATGATATAAAACCTTGATAAAAATGCACTTTTAAGTACTAATCAAATAACATATGGAAATGTTTCAATGTACTCTACCCACTTGGCATGCCTTCTATTCAAATTACATTGTCCCTTCAAGTGCTTCAGCGACTCGTGATCCAAATGGATAATAAATTCTTTTGGCCACAAATAATGTTGCTAAGTCTTCAAATTCCTTATTGATGTATAAATCTCCTTGTCATAAGTCGTGTAATTCAATGCTATTTCACTAAGTTTTTCACTAAAATAGGTAATTATTCGCTTCTCCTGCATTAAAACAACTTTAATACCTATTCTTGAGGTATCACACTCAATCTCAAAAGCTTTAGAAAAGTAAGGTAATGCTAATAAACATGTTAAGCATAGACTTCTTTTAATTAAATTAAATGCATTCTCTTGCTCAATATAGATTTCTTAACAACTTCTGTAAATGATGCGACTAGTGTACTAAAATATTTAACAAATCTTATATAAAAATTGTACTAAAATATTTAAAAAATCTTATATAAAAACTAGTCAAACCATGAAAGCTTCTTACATTAGTAATTGATTTAGGTGTGAGCCATTCATGGATAACCTCCATTTCTCCTTCATCCATCTCTATACCTTTTGCACTAATAGCATATAAAAGAAAAAGACAACCTTTTCCATGCAAAATTATACTTTTTTTAAATTAACATATATGTTTTCATTCTTTAAAGCATTAAACATATATCATAAATGTTCAATATGCTCATTTATACTTTTATTATATAATAAGATATTATCAAAATAAACAACAACATATCTACCAATAAATACATGCAAAACATATTTCATCAATCTCATAAATGTGCTAGGTGTACTAGTAAGACTATTCGACATGACTAACTATTCATACAAACCATAACTAGTATTAAAAGTAGTTTTTTTTATTCATCTCTTTCTTTCATTATAATATGATGATATCAATTTTTCAAACCAATCTTCGTAAAAACACATGAACTATACAATTCATCCAACAAGTTATTTAGCATAAGAATCAGATGTCTATACTTTACCTTAATGTTGTTGATAGCACAACAATTAACACACATCCTCTAAGATCCATCATTCTTAGGTACAAGTAACACAAGAACCACAAATAAACTCATACTCTCTTTTATATAACCTTTAAACATAAGGTCCTCAATTTACCTTTGAAGTTTCTGTCTTCTCAGAATTACTTCTATAAGTTGGTCAGTTATGAATCACAACTCCATGTATAATATCAACTTGATATTGCATTTCCTTTAATGATGGTAAACCATTAGGAACATCTTCAGGAAACACATCATCAAATTCCTGTAACAAGGAAACAACAACACTAAGAATAAAAGGATTAAGTTCATTAGCATTAAAATATGTCTCTTTATATAAAAGTATAAACATAGGCTAGTTAGTATAAAAACCACTCTTGATCTCACTTTCTTTTGCATAAAAACTCGTATGTTTCCTTGTTTTTCCCTCATCACTCTTTTCTATTCTATTTTTTTCACTCCTATATTTTTCTCTCCACTTTTGACTAACTCTTCATTTTTTTCTCTTAGTCGAATTTGACTTTTCTCTTCTCTCATGACTCAACCAAATTTGTATTTTCACTCCCCTTGATCTCACTCTTTATTTTCAATTTCAATCGGTCCTCATAAATGTATTTTGGTGATAATGGTACAAGAGTCATGAATTCCCATCTTTTAAAAATAGAAACCCATTCTTAAATCCATCATGTACAACCCTCCTATCAAACTACCACAACCTCTTTAATAATAAATGACCTGGATAAATAGGAAAAACTTTATCATTATATCTTCCAATAAAAAATGAAACCAAAACCTATTTATTCACCATATTTATTTAACCACTAAAGTCTAAAAGGAATATGGTTCTTTGCAATATTCTGATTCAACTATAGTGGTAGCTATATTAGCATAACTCTTACCACCTTTAATCATATTATATACCTTATTACTGATATGACATCTTGTACGAAAAATATTCTCCCCTTATTGCTCCAAATCATCTTTCTTGACTTGAACATTCATTTCTCACCTAATCATAAACAATTCACCTTTAATTGGATACTCTACATCATCATCACTAACATCCTCAAGTGATAACATCTCCTTATCATTGCTATCACTTTTAGTTTCAACCTCTCTATGATCACATAAGATCATAATTCTCTTTGTTTAGATATTGAGAAGTTATGTGACCTATTTTTATATATAATTTTTTTTTAATATAATGATGATGAGGTGTTTAAGAATAACATTTACCTATAATATTAGTGAAGACTTCTTTCTTACTCTTATGTGGTTTAGTTTTTACTTCTATGTTTGGCTTGGTTTGGCAAACCTTTTCTACCTTCAATTTTGCCTCCAAATAAAAAAAAAATCAAATTATGAATTTTTCATGAACTACCCTTTCTCTTAAATTTCCGTTATATCTTTGTAGCCATATGCAACATCTATTCCAACTCTATATATTATTGTAACTCCATAACATTCGCTATCTTATGTTTCAAACCATTCAAGAACCTAACCATGATAACTTCTCTATCCTTCATCACATTCACTCAAATCATAGCTAGCTCTATTTCTTTATGATAGTTCTCTACACTTTTAGAACCTTGAGTTAAGTTTTGTGACTTTTGATACAACTCCAAATAATAATGACCATGAATAAATTTTTTTCTCATGATTGCCTTTATCTCATCCATGTATCAACAAGCCTCTCATGAATCCTCCTCCTACTCTAAAGAAGTTACTCCCACCAAATAATTGAATAATCAATAAATTCAATCATAACTAATCTTACCTTTTTCTCCTTCGAATAGTTATGACAATAGAAGATCAACCCCATTTTCTTCTTCCATTCTAAATATGCTTCTAGATAACTCCTCTCTTGAAAAGTAATAGGCATCTTCATCTTAATACTCCCAAGATTTCTCTCATGAAACCCAATATCTCTCCTAACCACTCTATGGCTGAAATTTCCATGTTGCTAAAATTAGGTATTACCCTTCTTTGGTACTAAAATTATTATCACTTTTAGAAGTGTCACGCTCAGAAATGAACACACATACACCAAGTATTATCTTTTTTTGGTACTAGAAGTACTGGAACTACATATGGACTCATACTTTCTCTAATGTACCCTTTAGACATCAACTCCTCCATTTGTTTTTGGAGTTTCTAGACTCTTCAGGGTTACTCCTATATGTTGGTCGATTAGGTATGGATGATTCTGAAAAAAAATTAATTTAATGCTTAATTCTTGATAAAAATCAAGTCAGGTCCGAATTTGGCTTTAAAATATCCGTTGACCAGTTTTGTGAGATCAGACATATCTCTTAAACTGTACATTAGAACGAGCTGATATTTTATAGAGAGATACTAGACACATGAGAATATATTTTGGTAATTTATTAGTTTAAACAGAGTTCAGGAACATATTATTTCATATGGTCAAAGTTACTAGAAAAATCTTGTTAAATCTGCCAAACTAGACTTTTATGTACTGTTTGGGACATATTTGGAGCTATAGATAGAATTTTTCTACGATTCAAGTTAGGCTGAAAACTATACATCTCAAGCTTTCCAACCATTTATGGTTGGCTCTATAATTCATCTAGAAGAGAGAGAATGACATGTTCGAAGTCAAGACTAAAAACCTACCAATAATGTGCGAAAATTGGAGATTCGGGCTACATGGAGAAATTTTGGCATGAAGACTTTGTTTTTATTATCCTATTTTATTTATTTTTGAATAATTATTTTTAATTTGGGTTTGTTCTAGCCCATTAGCCATTGTTTAGGAGTTTATTTCATTATTAGACTTATGTTAGTTGATTATTAATTTAGGCCCATTAGCGTGCAACCCAAAAGGAGTCCATTAGGGTTAGTTACTAGAGACTATATTATGTTTTTTTAGCTGAAAATTCCAGTAGTAAGTTGGAGAATAAATGTGAGTTTTCCTTTTATTTGTTTGTGGCAAAACAACATTTATTTGTAGGGACAAATATCATACATTGACTTATCGAAGATTAACTGGCTTCATTACATCATTTGCATACTTAGGGTTCTTAAACACAAGGTTATCTCTAGTTTCAACTCCTTTTCCAATACCTTTAGTTTTTAGGTACAAGGTTACCTCTAGGTCAAGGTTATATCAAACCTGATTTTTGACTTTCCTGGTTGCTACTTCGTTAGGGGTTGCTTGACCAAATGATCAAGAGCCTCGTATCAATTACCTTAATCAATGCCAATCCACTTGGGATTTCATTTGGAAAGATATCATTGAATTCTTGTAAAATAGATTTAATAACACTAGGAACACAAGATTTCAAGTCATCAAAGTTTATGTATGTGACATGATCAAAAGATTGATGTCTTATTCCAAGTGTAGGAATGTCGAAGTAATAAATAACCCGACAAGACCGGGGTCGAACCACATAGAAGTGAACTATATAAATTATAAATAATATATATATTTAATAAAAGAAAGAATTTATGAGAATTTTATGGGATATTGATGTAAGGATTAAACAAGGATTAAACAATTGTCAAGGTTAGATGATCCACTAACGATATTTCAAATAAGTATAATATAAACTATTTTTATTACTCAACTGAAAACCACACACAAAGGAGGTTCCAATCGGATTATAAATTGTTAACATGATTACATTAGTTATCTTATTTGAATAATGCTAATACTTGTAAATGTTGTCAGGTATTCATGATGTTAATTTATGTTAACAACAAATCAAGTTCCTTTCATAACACAGATGTCGGTTATACCATACAGTTGGTTATGAAAGGATCAAGTATTTGTTGTACCAAGGGTTATACAACATAAATCTAGATTAACCATTTAACAAGCAAAGTATTAAGAGTGAATAAGATAACAAATACAAAACATGTTAGTATCAAACATTAAAGTCCATGTTGAGTTTACACTATACTTATTCTTACACCATTAGTGTAACCTTTTCACTTTGACATAATAAACTTAACTAAATATAATGAAAGAGAGAAACATAAATGAACAACATAAGAACATAAGTATAGTAAAGGAAATGAAAAGCATAAACAAGAGATTAAGAAAAATATAACATGAAATAAAACTTAAACATTATAAAAATATAAAGAAAGAAATAAAAAGCATGATCTTGATCTGAAAACCAAGATGCCTAAATGCATGGCAAATGCCTCCTTTTATAGGCCAAAATTCAGAACTGTTAATTTGATGACTAATTGTTGAGTGGGTGGCCATCTCTTGACTTGATAACAATCCTTATCTTCTTGTCCGCAGAAAACATCATTGCTAACAACAAAATTTGAGCAGATAGTCCTCAAGCAAGTTCTGGAAAATTGTCTCAGCTTTCCAACAAAACAAGAATCGGGGCATTTGGACTTTTAAAACTCGAGATATGGGCCGAACACTGAATAGTGTCTGGGCTGCAGGATAGATTCCGACTTCTCTGTTGTTGTTATAATTTGAACTTGAAAACGATCCTTTTGAATCTTGGACTCTTCATGAAAGTTTTAGGCCTATGTCTTAGCTTTCCATACATATAAACCAGACCTAAATCCAAGTTCTACAGCTCCAGTTATGATCCAATAATCGAATGGTGTTCCAGTTTGGACTGAACCAGCATCTCTTTTCTAAGCTTAACCCTCTCTTTGTCTTCTCAATTTCAGTAGTTAAATTCATCAATCAATCATTTGATTTATGTGATAGGCCTGCATTTAAGATGAACATTTACCATAAATTAAATGTATCTTATATTATTAGACATGTTATTATAAAACATGCTCTAGTTAATGAGATATTGATACTTCAAGTGCAAAATGATGATATAAAACCTTGATAAAAATACACTTTTAAGTACTAATCAATATGCCTTCTTTATACACTAGGAACACAAGATTTCAATGCATTTTAAAAAAGAAAGCATGTTTAATATTATCAGATTTTGCAAAATAATTAAGGTGTTTCCTAAATTTTTTTACACTCTTATTTTCTCACCATTTTTTCTTCTCTCCAATCGTTTTCTATCCATGGCATCTACCTTTTTTTTTTTTCTCATTTTGGCCGAAACTCTATTCTTTTTTTTTAATGGCAGAAACTGTACCCCCTTTATTTTATAACTCAAGGCTCGTTTTATTTTCACTCTTCCTCATAATCTTACCATGGTTTTTTGTTTGAATGCTTTCGAAAGTTGCTTTTTGCTTCAACTTCAACTCATCTTTAATTACTTGCTTAGGTTTTAATGGTGCAAGTGTATAGGTTCTTCCATCATTTTCCAAAGAATACCTGTTTTTAAATTCATCATGCTCAATTTTTTTTTAACAAATTGCCAAGGCTTTCCTAACAACAAGTTACTAGCACGCATAGAAATAACATTACATAACACTTCATCTTTATACCTACTCACTAAAAAAAGGAATTAACACTTGCTTATTCACCTTTAACTACACCACTATCATTCAACAATTAAAGCTAATAAGGTTTTTCGTGCTTAATAATATTCAGATTCAACTTCTTAACCATGATAATACTAGCAACATTAGTACAACTACCACTATCAATGATCATACGACATACCTTATTGTTGAATAAGCATCTAGTATGGAAGATGTTCTCCCTCTGTTGCTCCAGATCATTATCTTTAGCCTAACATCCTTTAGTGGTGGCTTATCATCACAATTAGACTTCTCACTAGTAGATTCAACCAACCCATCATCTTTTATAACCATAACCCTCTTTTTTGAACATTCTAATGCATAGTGTCCTAAACCCTGATACTTAAAACAACTAGTATTATGTTTTCACCGAGGTTGGGTTTTGGTTTTGGCCTTATAATCATTGGCCAAAATTAGCTTTTTTGGATGGAAGGTTCAACAACTTTCTATCCAACCAACTGCTTCAATGGGATACTATGCTCTTTTTTGTAATTCAACTTCCAACAAAAAAAAGAACCCACAAAAGCACCTGGGTGTGCATTACTTTTTCTTTTCATCTGTTTCTCTACTTTTATAGCCAAATGCACCAACTCATCTAGATCTATTTAAGGTTGTAGCTTCACTATATTAGCTATGTCTCTATTTAATCCATTTAAGAACATAGATATTATAACTTCCTCCTCTTTAACTAAATTAGATCTAATCAAATCAACTTTTAAATCCTTTTGATACTCCTCAACGCTCTTATGACCTTGTGTAATAGTCTGCATTTTATTAAATAATTCCCCATACTAATGCTTGGGAACATATCTTTCTATTTCATAGTTGCTTTCAACTCATCCCATATACTTACAGGTCTTTCTCCATTCCTTCTTTTATCCTTCACTAATTTGTTCCACAAAACCATGGCATAATCAGTAAACTCCACAATAACTAATTTTATCTTCTTCTCTTTAGAATACCTATGGATATAAAAAATCATGTCCACCTCTCTCTCCCATTCTAAATAAGCTTCTGGATCTACTTTTCCTTGAAAGGCTTGAATTTTCATCTTAGTACCACCCAAATTCCTATCCATATCACTATAGTGATTAGAACTACCCCTATGATCAAATTTCACCCTTGGTCGATTACTCCCTCTCCTTGGCCGATCCTTATAAAGACTATCTTTGTGTACGAAACCTATTACCATGGATAAACTTATCAGCTTTAGCATTTTCATCAAATTTTTTAGCTATACTTTCACCAAAAGGTGATACAACTTTCTTTGAGCCTTCTTTAGTAAACCTACCGTTTTTACTAATGCTTCTAGATCCAATATCAACCCCAGTCTCAAATTTATCAAATTGACTCAAAATTTTTCCTAGCACTATATCCATGTATTGTCACGATTCAGAGTTGAACTTGTTAGATTTTTCAGGCTTTTCACCCTTCTTCTGGGCAACACTTTTAGCAGGCATTTTTTTTTACTTTCAAGAAACCGTTAGATGAAATAAAAATAATACCTCACTCACTCGTGTTTCACATAAATTTATAGGCTTTTCACTTTAATATATTCACTATGCCTTTTTCCACACAATTTTTCTTAGCTTCAGTTCTTTACAAAACTAACACTTATCAACCAAATTTTACACTGATCTTATAATATAATTATGAAAAGACCAAAGAATCAAGAAAATTACAAAACTAGCAAAAGAAAACTACTAAGACAAATTTACGAGTAGTAATGTAAATTCATGCTAATATAATGATGATTAGAAGACACAAATAAAAATCAAGAAACAACTAACACTAACAAGAATTATTAAGAAAATAAAGATGAAATCAAGATAATCAAGAAAAATAAAGAAAAGAACTAATCAACCCAATTTATTAAAGAAACTCAATCAAGAATGAATAAAGATTCAAGATTCAAGATTCAAGGTTTAACCAACTTGTCCAAGGATCAAAATTTAATGATGTATATTCAGCTAACCCTTGGAATTTCAAAACTTTTTTCATTTTTTTTATAGACTTTTGGAAAACTCAACAAATTTAATGGCATTACAATATTTTTTTGAAGATATTGATTAGATGAATCAATCAAGAAAATCAAGAACACACAATATTAGAGTATGTATTTGACAATTATCAAGAAACACAAGAAATAGTTTTTTTTAATCAATAAGCCAAAACTTTATGACAAGTAATCAAGAAAAAAATAAAGACATGAATTAAAAGGGATATAACCTAAGATTATACCTTACTCTGATACCAATTGATGCGAACCCTAACGGAATTTAATTAAATTTGCGAGCCCAAGATCTTTTTAATTTAGGCTTAAGATTCAGAATTGAGATTGACACAATGGACTACACACCTTAAGACACCAAAAATATAATAATCACCCTTACACAACGCCCTCACTTGGAGATAAGCACAAGAAGTATAAAATCAAAACAAAGATTGGTTAATTATTTGAAGAGTGTAGTTAAATCAAGAACCAAACAAGAAAAATCCCTATTCTCTATGCTTCAATATGCGACAATTAATGTGTATTCCAATACGAAAATCAAGTCTTACAAAGAATATTTATACTCTTGAAAATAAACCCCTAAGATAACTTAATGAGCTCACTTGATCTAATTTGAAATTAAACCTAAAATAACCCCAAAAACTAACTAAATAACATGGAAATAATAAAATAAATATTCTGAAATTTTATCCTATGGTGTCACCACTACTCTTTAAAGAATAGACTAGGAAATTTCTTGTCCCAATAATCCTATTTTTGCCGCCACCTTTAGTGTCCAAGGTAGAGTAGGATTTTCCTTCCAATTAAATCTTATTGATAGATTAAACCCCTTGATAGATTAGACTCCTTGATATATTATACTTTTTTTGCCCAAATAATTCATGATTTCCTTGTTGGATTAGGAAACACACAATACTTAACAAAACAAGCACAATGATGCCGATATACTCCTTGGCCTAAACCAATAGTCCCCAATCTCATCTTGAATATGAATCAAAATTATTAAGGCTATTTCTTCCTGGGTTGTTACTCTTTTGTAGTCCACCTTAGCCCATATATCTTGTAAAAGCCCATTAAAGTCTTCCTTGAACTTCTTTGCCCTAACCCTAGTGATTGGGTGTACTGGAACTATTAATGGATCCTTTAGTGTGGGTTCGATCGTATCACATGGACATGCGCATTTCATTCTAGAAAAAAGCCAATTGGTCACTACGGGAGCTACACGAGATCTAGGTGGCTCAATTGGATTTTCTAGGCTTTTCTAATGTTTTTTTATGCTTGAAGGTCGATTTCATACCCCTAAAAAAATATTTTGTTATTTATGTGTTTGATTTTGTGTATGTTGATATTTTGTGCACGGATATGATTTGCATAAGTTGTGTGAGTCCAAAATGTTTTAGTAATAAGTATTCTCATTAAAAAAACTTAAAAAAAGAGAAAAAAATAATTTATTTTTTTGGTGTGAATTCATTTTGGTGTGTTGTGCATTTTTTTTTATAGATATGATATAATAATTTAGGCTGGGTCAACATGATCCCATATAGATCAATTAGACATGAATGACATCCTTCAGATATATTTTGAATATATTCAAAAGAGCGAGACCAAAGCCCAATTTTTTTTTAACCATCCATACAGGTCCAACGCTTGTTTTTTACAAATAACCGTTTTGACAATTCTCTTTTTTTAAGGGACCAATGTTGAATTTTTTTTTCCATGAATGACCTTTTCAACAAGTCTTCTTTTTTAAGGGATTAACATCCAATTTTCATTCTTGGCCAAATCGATGAGTCTTCTATTTTTAGAGACCGATATTGATTTTTTCACAAAAAATAGAAATAAATTAAAATATAAATTGTAAATAAGATTAGAAAATAATTAGGATATTTAATGGCAATAAAGAACATAAATTTAAAAGAAAATACATGGTATAGGTAACCTTTCATGTGAAAGGATGAGGTAAGGGTGACATCATTCTTCCTTTAAGCATAACTAACCCCCTTGCCTAGAGCCTAGATCTCTAAAACCATTGCATATTTTAGGATTTCTATTTTTCTTTATTTACCAGGTAGCAACTCTATTTTTTCAACAATTCTCTTTTATTTTGGAGAGTTCATTTATGTCAGCGTGTTATGGTAGATGGACTTCAAGCTTCTTCTTTCATGTTAGGCTATATTTGCTGAATTGTAGGCTATTATTGTGGGTATTGATTTGGCTATTAAGTAAAAAACTAATTGAGCTAGGTGTTTCTTTCTTTTATTATTCATTCACCGTTTGCTATTTTTTCTTGTTCTTTTTTTGGTCCTTTGGTTTTTTCTCAATACCAAAGTTTTTGTTATTCAATTTAGTCCTTTCATTGTGAGTTTAATTTGGATTTGATTTTATAGTTTGATTCAATTATTTTAGTATAGGGTTCTCGCGATGTCGAAAAAACATCTTAACATTGAGTATAAGCTCTATTTTGCAAAAAACATTATTTAGATTTTTCATTTTTTAAATAATTGCAAGAATTGAAAATGAGGAAAAAATATAGCTCTTTTTTGATAGAGAAGAAATTTGGTGCAAAATCCAAGGAGATGAGAGTGAAAAAAAGAGAGGAAAAGAAAGAAAAGAAGAATGGGTCATCGAAGCTATATTGGACCTCATAATTGACACATGCCACCATAAAAGGACACCCTTATCAAGACGAATTCAATGACACCAAAAAAAGCCATCGTTGGGTCTTAAGGAACTCCTCACACGCCTCCATAGTGTGATGTCTTTCCTTACACTCCAACATATATATTTCACACATCAACCTTTTTTTTCCTCTTTTTCCGGTTTTTGATTTTCAAATAACTCTTTGATTCAGGTTTGAATTTCAAAATATTACAAAAATATAAATAACAAAAAAAAAATTAACAAGAGAAATACTTTTTTCTTCTTAAAAATTTAGATCATTGGAGTTTTTACAAATATTTATTGTGAGAAAAATGAATATTCAACAAAAGCATTATGATTCTTTAAAATATAAATTCTCACATTCACAGAAGAAATTTTAAAGTATGAGGGTTATTAAAATAGAAATATAACATGATAGTATAGAGAACTTTGACTTTTGTTGGTTCTTTACTAACTAACAGCACTACAAGCAAATTAACAATAAACTAAAACTGCTCAGTGTTTCACTGTACATGTCCACAGTGAAACACTGAGCAGTCTTTTTTTTTTTTCATTTTTTTTCGTTTTATTTTATTTCTTTTTCTATGCCTTTATGGTTTTTTTTTGCTTTTATCTTTGTGTTTTTTTTTTCTTTTAATAATTTTTTTTATTTAATTTAGTTTGTTAATGTTAATTTTTTTATTTAGTTATCAGATTTTTATGACACGGATCCCGGGTTTGACGGGTTAACCTGGTTTGACTCGAATTTTTTTTTTTTTGCTTTTTTTATTTTTAATTAATAACATATACTAAAACTGTTCAGTGTTTCACTGTGCAGTCCACGTGAAACGCTAAGCTGTTTTTTTTTGTTTTTAATTTTGTTTTTGCTTTTTATGCCTTTATGGGTTTTTTTTTTTGCTTTTTTCTTTGTGTTTTTTTTAATGAATTTTTTTTGTTTAATTTAGTTTGTTAATGTTAATTTTTTTTTTAGTTATCAAACTTTCATGACACGGATCCCGGGTTTGACGGGTTAACCTGGTTTGACGAGTTAACCCAGAATTTTTTTTTTGTTTTTTTTTAAAGTTTGACGAGTTAACCCGGAATTTGTCTTTTGCTTTTTTTCTTTTTAATTAATTTTTTTTTCATTTAGTTTAGTTTTTTAATGTTAAATTTTTTTCTATTTAATTATCAGACTTTCATGACACGTATCTCGGGTTTGACGGGTTAACCCGTCAATTTGTTTTTATATTTAGTTATCAAGCTTTCATGACGCGAATCCTAGATTTGACGGGTTAACTGATTTGAAGGGTTAACCTGGTTAATTCAGGTTCTTTTCTTTTTCTTCATTAGTTTTTTTCTTCGTGTTGGTTTTTTTTTCTTTGTTTTTTTTTAACTAATATATTTAATTATCACACTTTTATGACACGACCTTGCAGCCAGACTCACATTCAAGGCTCTTGGGTCCGGTGTTGCAGCCAGACTCACTTAAACTTGAGTCATGTAAGTTTAATATTATTATTAATATTATAAATATTACTCTTGGGTCAAGCGTTGCAACTAAACTAAAAGCTTTTGGGCATATCTTTGCAGAAAGACCTAACACTCTTAGATCTTAGCATTTTTTGATATTTTTTATGCAAGAAAAAAAATTTAACTCGTGGCGCGTGCTTTTGTTTTTTTTTTCTCTTTTCCTTTTTAAGCCTTTTACTGTGGATTGCACATTACAGTCCACAGTGAAAAAGCTGATGCCTTTAGTTTTTTTTTTTGTCTTTTTTTTTAATTATTATTTTTAATTTAGTTTCTTAATATTAAATTTTTTCTATTTAATTATCAGACTTTCATGAGATGGATCCCAGGTTTGACGGGTTAACCCAGTTTATTCAGATTTTTTTTCTTTTTCTTGATTAGTTTTTTTTCTTCCTGTAGGTTTTTTTTTCTCTTTGCTTTTTCCTTTTTAATTAATCTTTTTTTTTAAT
>Ga0307515_10015689_pt1 | contig 13942 bp, 1 predicted proteins | sample 17_EM_MG_FD_194513 | JGI IMG/M metagenome (GOLD analysis project Ga0307515, IMG submission 194513) | Populus trichocarpa ectomycorrhiza microbial communities from riparian zone in the Pacific Northwest, United States - 17_EM | ecosystem: Host-associated > Plants > Roots > Unclassified | place... | reverse complement strand
AAAGTTCTATCGCTAATAGTCTTTAATGGTTAGTTTAATATAAATTCCTATATAGATTAGCACTATAAAGTATGCATAAAGCTCTAGCTTATATATTAACTTCTATATATATAGGCGTCCCTTTAGCTATTTATCCTCTAGTGTTAAATACAGCTCTATATATAGTTTAGTAAAGTTTACTAGTTTATTAAGTAGCTTATTAGTAAAGAATAGCTTAAATATACTATATGCATTGCCTAGATTAACGTTATATAGAAGATTTAGGCGTCTATATTCGTTATTATTATTAATATACAGAGGTATGAAATTAAGTAGAGGCCTAGGCTAAGGGGGGGCTTTTTTCTTTAAACTAGCTAGCTAGTTTAGATATATAGTTAGTAGAATTAAGTCCTCGTTATTAAAAGCCTATTTCTTACCATAGTGTTAATATATATAGGGTGTTGATAGTATTGTTTACATTTTGGTGCTAGAGGTTTTGATGTTCTTGAGGTCGCGCATAGGCCATATCTGCACGGCCGACGACGGTGTAAACTAGGCCGTTTCGGGCCTGGCGCCCCGACCGTCCGCGCCTGGACGGTTACCATCCGAGAAGAAGTATAAAGCCTAGGGGATTTAATACTTTAACTAAAAAGATTCCTTACGGAAGAATACCTAAATAGATAATAGTAGTGGGAATGCCTAGAGAATATATATCTATAGTATATTAAAGATAAAAAATAAACTAAGTATTAGCTAAAGATGGACTAAGTATAAATAGGATTAAGTAGCTAATAATTAGGAAAAGTAGAGGCCTATAGGACTAGAGGGAACCAGTAGTAAAGCCTTAGACCCTTAAAGGAATTTAAGAATAATACCTAAACCTATAAGTTAAGTAGCAAGATTAACAGTTTAAAGTATTAATAGATAGTGGAGTAATAAGGAACTATATATTACTAGTAGCAGTTAAAAAAATAGGGTTACTATATAGGAAAAAGGAGTACCCTTACCTATTAGTAACAATTTTGGGAAATCTAATAGCCTATAGAGGAGGCATTATTAATCTTAAAATAGGACCTATTTAGTTAACTATTAAAGGGAGATAAATTAAGATGTCTTTTAATATATTACTATTAGGGAATAATAAGGTAGTACTAAGAATGCCTTAGTTATAGGAATATAATCTAAAAATTAATTAGGTTATAGGTTAGGTTAATATTAGAGATATTTAACGCCGTAAGATATAATAATAAGCTAAGTTAGTATAGTACTAAGTAGGAGTAACCTATAAGGAAATAAAAAAAGGACTAAGTTATATACTAAAGAAATACTATAAATATGGTAAGAAACTATAGTTACTAAAAAGTAAAAAGCTGTTAAAGTATATAGCGTGGGATTATAAGATAGAGTTAGAACTAGGAATAAGTCTAAAGTTTTTTCTAATCTATAAGCTTACTAAAGAGGAAGGTAGAGCATTAAAAGAGTTTATTTAGGAAAACTTATAAAAGGGATATATTAGACTATCGCAATTATTAGCGGGTTATCTAGTACTGTTTATACTAAAAAAAAATAGCAAACTAAGGCTGTGTATTAACTATAAATAGTTAAATAGCATTACTAGAAAGAATAGGTATCTTTTACCCTTAATTAGCGAAATCTAAGATAGGATAGGCAACGTGTAAATCTTTACGAAGATAGATCTAAGATAGGCGTACTATTAGATTAGGATTAAGGAAGGCAATAAATAAAAGGCAGCCTTTAGGTTAAAGGAAGGACTATATAAACTATTAGTTATATAATTCGGGCTTATAAACACACTAGCAACGTTTTAAAAGCGTATTAATAATATATTAGGAGAATACTTAGACGAATTTGTTATAGTATACCTTAATAATAATATTATCTATTTAATAACTAAGGAAGAATATAGGGAATACGTTAAATAGGTTTTAATAAGATTATAGGAAGAATAGATACTAGTAGTAATTAAGAAATATAAGTTCTTTACTAAAAAGACTAATTTTATTAGATTTATTATTAAACTAGGCTAACTTAGTATAGATCTAAAAAAGATTAAGGCTATAGTAAATTAATAAGAACTAGAGAACGTTACGTAATTAAGATTATTTTTAAGGTTTTGTAATTACTATAGGAGGTTTATAATATAATAGTTAAAGGATATTAAACTATTTACGTAATTAATAAAGAAAGAAAAACTATAGATATAGGGAGAGGAACAGTAAAAATTATTTAAAAAAGTTAAAGAGCTATTTACCTAGGAGCTAGTTCTTAAAATCTATTAACTAGGACTAGAGACGGTTATAAAAATAAATATATTAGACTATATATTAGGGGCGTGCTTTATATAGAAATATTAAAATAGATAGTATTTAGTAGTATATTATAGTTAAAAGATAATACTACTAGAGTTAAACTATAACATTTATAATAAGGAGTTATTAGAAATAGTTATAGTACTAAAGAAATAGAGAGTATTCTTATAAGGTATAGAGAAACTATTTATAGTTAAGACAGATTATAAGAACTTAATAGGATTCCTAATAATAAAGGAACTTAACTAAAGATAGGTTAAATAGGCAGAGATGCTTATAAAATACTATTTTAAGATTTAGTATATTAAAGGTATAAATAATATATAAATAGACGCTCTAAGTTAAAAAGCTAAACTATAAAATAATAAAAAGCTATTAGGAGCTTTACTATAAAAGGATATAGACGGATTAATTAGGTATAATTATCTAAAAATTATAGTAACTTAGGAAGAACTAAATAAAGTTTATAAGTTACTAGAAAGTTTTTAGAAATAAAGAATTTTAAAAGCATAGCTAGAAGACCTATAGGTGGATATATATAAAAATTAAGAGGTAAAGTATATTCTAAGAAGTATAGCGGAATACTTTATAAAAGATTTCTATAAGGGAATAACTTAAGAATATAATAGAGCTATAGGCTTAGTGTTAAGACTTTAAGAGAAGTATATTATTAACGGAATTTAAAGTTTAGTATAAAAAATCACTAAAGAATATATAAATTATTAGAGAAATAAACTAATAAAGTATAAGCTATACGAAGAGCTATAACTTATTAAAATACTAGAGAGGCTATAGGAGGTTATATTATAGGACTTTATTATTAAGTTATTAAAGTTAAGAGACCCTATTACCGGATAAAATTATAATATAATCTTAGTAATAATAAATAAGCTTATAAAGTAAGGATACTTTATAGTATATACAGAAGAGATATTAGTAGAAAATGTCGCTAAAATCTATATTAAAGAAGTATTTGCAAGATATAGAGCATTAAGTAAGGTTATATTGGATAGAGATCTAAGATTTATAGTAGTATTCTAGAAAGTATTCTTAGCGGAATAAGGAGTTAGAGTAGCAACTTCTACTATATATTATCCATAGATAAATAGATAAATAAAAAGATTAAATTAGACGCTAGAGTAGTACCTAAAATATTATATTAACCACGTATAAAATAACTAGGTATTACTATTACTAGTTATATAGTTTATATACAATACAATACTATAAGAAGGAATAGGTATATTACTATTTAAGGCAAATTACGGATATAAGCTAAGAATATTGTTATTACTATAATAAGTAAAGAAAATAAGTACTATAGCTAAAGAAAGAATAAAAACACTAATAAATCTTTATATAGACCTTATAAAATTAGTAAAGAAAGTATAAGAAAGAATAAAAAAGTACTATAATACTAAAAGATCTAAGGGACTAGATCTTAAGGAGGGAGATAAAGTATAGCTACTATATAAAAATTTTAAGAGTTAATAATTAAGTAAGAAGTTAGACTACGTTAGACTAAAACCTTTTAAAATTAAGTAAAGGATTTTACTAGTTATGTTTAAGTTAAACCTATTAGCTAAAATAAAGATCTACCTTATATAATATATTATAATGCTAAAACTAGTATATAGGAGTATTAAGCCACTAATTTACGAGGCAAATATATATAGAGGGTAAAAGAAAAACAAATAGTAAGTTTTAAAGATTATTAGTTATAAGGATGTTAATAATAAAATATAGTATAAGGTAAAGTAGATAGGCTATAATAAGACTACCTAAAAGCTACTAAAGAACCTAAAGAACGCTATAGGAAAGGTATAGGAGTATTAAAAGAGATTAGGTTAGGCAGTATTAATAAAAAGGGATTACTAAAGAATAAGTCACCTAAGGGGGACCTAAGAAGAGCAGTTGCTAAACTATTTAAATTTATTTCCTTCTTGGCTAAAACAGAATCTGTTTTTTTATTACTAAGTTTCTATAAACCCTATTTTATAAGCTTCTACTCCTTAAAACAAACCTTTTTATATACCTTTTTAAGACAAATTAACCAAGTAGACGCCGCGAGATAAGACTTAAGAGCCCGTTGCTAAGTATTAGCAGCCTCCTATTTAGCATTATAAGAACAGCGTAACTCTACTAGAGTAATAGACAGTTTATTATCTAGCTATATAGCAGTAGATTAAATATAAGACTTTAAGATAAATTAATTAAAGAACTAGATAACTATTAAAAATAATAGGTTACGTATATTTAGTATTAGAGATAAAATAAATATTATAAGAAAAATAAATATTTACTTTAGTGCACTTTAAGTAAAAAAATAGTTGTTATAAAGATGGGTTCGCTAATATAATATAAACTAACCCCTCTTTTAAACAGCGAGAATATAAAGATAGTATAATCTCACTAAGAGATAATATCGCAGTAATAGTGCGAATACGACGAACAGTTAAGGAAGAAGAAATTGCTTTAGGTATAATAAGTAATAATATTAACTAAATTAATTAGACGGATATTATACCTCTAATAAACAACTTAGAGATATTAGAAATCTTTAAGGACGAAGATAAAAAGGAGGGAGATAGTGTTACGGACACTTTAAGTATAATATTATAACTACTTAGGGAAGAGTTAGAAGACGCTAGTTAGTTAATTTAAGTATAGTCTAAAATAAAGCTAGTAAAGCTATATAACAAGGAATAATAACTAAGGTTATATAATATAATCTATATAATCTATAAGATCTATATAATCTATAATAGAGTAAATAGAGTATATATATATTACGTATAAAAAGGATTTTATAGAAGTATGGTTGTGTATTTAAGGACCCTTAATCCCTACCTAGATAGTTCCTTCTTTATAGTAATTCTTAGAATATAATTAGAGTTAATTTATTAGGCAACTACTCCACTAGTTATTATTACGTTGTTAACTTTAATTTATATTACTTATACACCTAGCCTAATAGTAAGCCTATTGTAGTACCTACTATAAGGTTCCGTTACAACGCTACTATAGCTTTAGCCTTAGCTATAGCTCTTTCTTAATATTAGATATATCCTCCTAATTATGCTGCGGGACTTAGTAATCTGGTAGCCCTGGTTAATATAGTTTATCTAATAAGCCTTCGCGATACTCATTGCCTCCCTTAAGCCTTATTATCTCCTCTATATAATAAGGGATCCTTTTAATCTAATACTGGATCCGCCACTGCTCTAGCTCCCTCTATGCTTTATACTAGGCTTTTTTAGTAGGCTTTTAAGTTATAAGGGCGCCCTTCTTAGTAGTAGCTCTCTTAAGGTGTGGCTACGCTGGCTCTATTATATTTGTATTAGGCAAATTACTACACTAGGTAAGGCGTTAAACTTCTACAGCACTTATTAAAAGGTCGTGATACTTAGCAACGTAAGAGGGAGCTTTATCTTCTTAAATTAGTATATTTAGAAGATTTTTTTTAGCAAGCTTAAGTAAATAGAATTAGCTTTAGCGTAAGAATAAACGTTATATAGCGATACTAATTAACTCCTTTACTATTATCTCTTATAAGCTTACCGTGCCTTTTATCCCATTTCTATATAGGTTTCTTACCTATAAGATTTCGAATTCCTGTTCTCCTTATAGCGGTAGTAAGCTCCTATTCTGCTCTCGCAATAGGCTTAAGTTTGGCGTTAATTCTAATAAGATTAGCTGTTATAATAGCTTGTTATTATATTATCTTAGGGGTCTAAATATAGTAGGGGCCTTTTCTGTAATATAAAAAGCTGCCCTAGAATATAAACTTTAAATAGCCCTTTTACTAAGGTCTTATTGTAGATCTAAGAAAGCGTTCTTTTGGCTACCTTTATACGCGATAGCCTTTAAGGCGAGAGCCAAGAATAACTAAAGTCTTATTGCTCTAGATAATATTTATCTAGTCTTCTAAAGTCTAGTCTTTATAGCGAAGGCAGAACTTAAGCCTATTCTTCTTTATCTGCGCTAAAAGGCTAGGCTTATAAGTAGGCTTAGTCTTACGGAAATTCTGTAACCTAAGAATTCGCTATATAGTTCTAGCGCTAATATTAGTATCAAGAGTAAGTTGCTTAATACTCTTTTCCCTACTATAGCGGTTATAATAGACCTTCTTAATAACTTCTTAAATCTTAGTAGATATACGTTTAGTTAGGTGACCTAATTAAGGTGTATCTCTAAGGTAAATATTAAGAATTGTGCAGCTTTTGGTCTTGTTAGATAACTTATATAGAGCTATTTATTAATGAAATGGGTTAATTGATTGATGATCTTAACCTAGGGCCCCTGGGCTTAGATGAAGATATTTACAAAGCACGGGCCCCGTATACGTAACTCGTGTACGTCCTACGCCACAGAGAATACAGATTATCTGACACACCCCCTTAGCTTCGAGCTCTTTAAGGTTAAAGCTAACTACCTTCTCGTGTCCGTTAATGCGTCAATTAAACTATAATCTCCTCTGAATCCTTCCGTCTCGCTCTAATATTCTCCCTTAGGTCCTCCAGTTACTTCTCCTTATTCAGCCGCTCCTTAATATCCACTATCCTAATTATATTAACGAAGCTTTAAAACCTCTACTTAGGTAGGGCCTTCGTAAGTCCATCGGCAATTATCTCCTTCGTCACTGTCTATCAAAATCGTACTTATTTCTTTGTGTATTCCTAACATAGCTAGTATTAATAGATATTAACGTGTCGGAGCTTCGTAATTAGCTTTGCTGTGTCTTCTATAATTAGTTAGAGCGTCTGGGTATTGTCGCAGTTAATAATTAAGGGCTCGTTTAGTTATAACGTTATTGCTTTAAATAGCCTGCTAATAAAGATAGCTTTCTTTACTGTCTATAATAGGGCTAATAGCTTGGCTTCTATGCTTAACGTTATAACTATACTCTACTTATTTGCTCTCTAGGCAATTGGCCCCCCAAATAGCTTTATAATATATCCTTACGAGCTCATTTTGTTAATGGAGTTATCTGTAAATAATGCGTTACTAGTATAGATAAATAATTGCGCTTTACTTCTACTATCTCCGTTATCTTGTCCTTAGTCACGTATTCCTTTGTCTTTCCCTTTACCGTTTATTCCTTTCTTATCTCCTCTATAGTAGATTGCTCTACTCCTCGTGCTATATAGGTACTGGATAACTCTATCTGCCGCTTAATGGTGCTCTTAGCTTAGGTCCTAATTAAACCTTACCAGCTATAATACTACAAAGGTAATATCCGGACGCGTTGTAGTGGCTATATAGAGTACTAAACCTAGTTTTCTCTAATATAGTATTGTAGAAGCTGGTAGGGATATAGGACGGACTAATAGTGTAGGAGGGTACGACCTCTCTAAGATAAGAAAGTCTTAGTGCTGTCTGTCAGTCGGTTGGTTAGTCTGTTGGTTGGTTACCATTAGTCAGAATTAAGCAGTAAGAAGAGAAAAAAAAGAGTGTATTAAAGGAAAATTGTGTATTTATTGGTGTTGCCTAAGTTATTAAAGACTCTAAGGGCTTTAAACCAATCTATATAATTTATGGAAGGCCTAGGCTCTCCCAAAGCTATACCTAATCTAGATGTTAAATCTAGGGGGCCAAATCACACTACTACATACCTCCCCTACCTAAGTCGTTTGTCCCCTAACAACTTCCGAAACTCTAAAACTCCTTATCTTTAAAATAAAGGCGCGGTAGGTAATTATATGCGTTCCTTGCCTTTACTATAAACCCAAGATGGTAAATAAGGAGACTCTGTTCTGGTTAAACAAGACTGTTCTCGTCCGCCTGGCTAGGTAGTACGAGATGTATTAGACTGGCGGCTCTTGGATAATATAGCTCTTTCGCGTCCTTCTATTTGCTTAGTTCTGTCCTATAACTCTTTAGGCAACTCTATATAACTCTATCTTTCTGCAATAATTAGGGGTACTCTACTTGGATCTACCGCAATAGTTAAAGGATTAATTCCATTATTAACGTAGTAGAAGTACAAGCGGCTATTAAAGCGCTCCATTTTAGTTGCACGCATTAGCTTAAACGCATCTTTGTAATTCTTAACGGCCCTAAGACGGTAGGAATGCATCTATTTCCTAACTTTGTTCCTGTTACCATTAAGAAAAAGGTTATAATCTTAAATTACCGCTAGAGAATCCTATTGTCGTTTACTAAGAAGGGTGTCGGATAGAGCGCTAGCAGCTATAAGCTTAACTACTACAGGGAAGCGATATGGAATCGCGCTATAGAGATTAGCATATCCAGACGGCGTATAGGGCGGCGCTTTTAAGTCTTAGTGCGTATCTGCTAACTCTACCTAAGTACCTCCTTTAGTAACCTTAAGGTTATTATAATCGTCCTAAATACTAATAAACTATAGTAGCATTGTTTGCCGGGTTCTAGTTAAAGGTCCTTTTACTCTATAAGGAAGGTAAGGCATAGTTATATATATATCTCCTTTCTTATATAGCTAAGCTACCTAGTCAGTTGCATACTTTTCTACGTCTTTAGTGGTCTAGTTTTAGTTAGAGATCTTATAAACAAATCTGTCGCCCTTAGTTAATCCTTACGCCTTAAGATCCTTCTACTATAATTTTAGGTGGTAATATATACCGGGTAGGATAATTATATAGTTATCCTTAGTCTTATTATCTAGAGAAACGCTCCCTTAGATTATATTAGCACTGCGTTTACTTTTAAGGAGTAAGGGAATATTAATATTAATATAACAGAAAGCTATAGAGTCTCCTTTAACCGCGAATTTTATATAATAAGGGTAGGAAATAAGTTACCACCAGCTATTAGGTCTAAGAGCGTAATAGAGACGATAATACTAAGGGTCTTATCTTATTAGCTGTTGGTAGAGGCCGTAGACTATTGTTCTTAACTAGCTATAATTTAGCCGCCTATTAATTAGACGCTAATGGTGGCGGTATATATATATTTCCTTATTAATTATTACCGAGATACTAAAATTCTACTACTATTTAAACACGTTTAAAATCATAGATCCTTCTTACTGCTATACTTCTTAGTCTTTTAGTAACATTATCTAATTAAGTAAAGCCTCTCTATTATATAAAAACCTTAGCGCTAAGTTATAAATAAACTTATATAGTTTTAAGGAATTAGACGGAACTAAAGGTCTATAAGCCTTTCTAAACTAAGAGTACATAGTGGGATTGGTCTTTATAGTGCTAAGGTGGTTATAAGCGTAATATATTAAACGGAGTCTATAATATAGTGCGGTATAGTTTAGACCCTTTATTGCTAAACCCATATATCCTTCTATAGCTTATATATATATCTAGCAGACCTTATATATCTCTAGATTAAAACTAGCTGCCCTATACTAACTGCGCAAGAGCTTTATAACCTTAGTTAGTTTAATTTTAGTAGTTTGGTTTAGGGACGCCTTAAGATAAGCGGGTATATTATCCTTACAGTCACACCCTAGTTTTATACGGAGTATCGCTATAGTATCTACGGCCTCCTTAATATACTCCTTATTATCTTCTAGCTTAATAACATTCTTATTAAATATTAATTCTACTCCTAGCCCTCCTACTTCTGGGTAAGCAATTGTTAGCCCTTTTCTTAGATTCCTTCTTAATAAAGATACTAGCAGCTGTAAGGGCGAGCTAACAGGCGTTCTAGCTGCGAGAATGCTCTCGTTTATAGATAATAAGGGCGAGTTAACTAATATAGGTAATCCTTATTAGGACGGACTTGGCATAATACTAACGCCTCCTCCTTAAATAGGTGTTAATGGCTAAAAGGCTAAAGGATTTATTACGTTAGAAGTATATTATAAATGTATTTATAGTATAAGAGCTAAGCTCTCTCTTACTTATCTAATTCCGATATTAGTAACCTCTAGTCCCACAGTAGTTAGTCTCTTACTTCTTAGCGGTAGGTCCTTGTTTAGAATAAGGAAGCTAGTTAAGTGTCTTCCTAAGCTATATTTATTTACTACCTAGTCTAATACTACCCTTCCTGGCATCTTCGGCGCGAGCGCGAAATTAGTTAACTATAGTTAAGTAGTGTTCTTAATACTACATCCTAGATATTTAAGCCTATTAATTAGGGCCTCATTAACTTATGCCATTACTTTATAAAGTGGGTGGACGGTAAGCTTTTGGATGGTAGAAAGGAAGTAGTAGAAGACTGTATATTTAAGTAAACCGCTAAGAATACCTTATCCCCAGGACTTTCGGATAGTTTCTTTAGCTTTATTGCACTAATTTCTTTAATCTTTTGCTATCTTACTAACGTTAGAGATGTCCTTAAAGATTAATAAGAATGCGTCCCTTCCTAGAAATACTTATAGCCCGTTATCCTTGTTAACAAAATTAACTACTACACTAGTAGCATCTGCGTAGTTTTCCTAAGAGAGCAGAATCTTATTATAGATTTGAGGAGTACTACCTAATGCTAATTAACTGCGAAGCCTTTAACTTCTGTAAGGACGTCACTAATTTATTATTTAACTCCTTTATATAGTACTAGAGATCTGCTAAATAAAGATATAATAAATATACTATTGTTAATTCTATTTAACTTATAACTTTAACTAATTGCGACTATATTTAAGGTTTATTAAGGGCGAAAAGGTAAAGTTTTAAATAGGGTTTCCTAATTTAAATAGTCTACTAAATCTAGGTGGTAGTATGGAGTTCTGCCAGCTCTAATCGTTAAATAGACCAATTATAATTTTCCATCCCTAGGATGGAAAATTGCTATTAGCTTAGTGAAGGCGGTAAGCGGAACTAATATCTTTGTAGTGAATAATACTAGATAGTTATACATAAACATTTTTCTATCCTTACCTTATTGCTACTATATATTAGATTCCTATAACTAAAAAAGCAAATAAGAAAGCGTAATAGAAAGAGCTTTAGAAAATATGGTAAATAAATAGACGGATTACACGGCTGTTATCTATATCCCCTCTCCCACCTTAGAACTTAACTATCCCCTAGTTAAATATTTTATACTTAGTTCTATTAAACGATCTTTCTAAAACGCGTACTTCTTAAACTATATAGCGTTGCGATACTGGTGGATTTTATATAATATCCTTCTTAGGTTCTGGCTCTGCTATTATTTTTTATAGCATAGTTCCGCCTAATTAGTTAAGCTAGTTTTCCTAGCGGACCTTAGATATCTATTGTTAATAAAACTTCTTTAATCTATTTCCTAGAGTTTAATTATAAAACGGCGTGCCGTTAAGATCCTTAATTAAGTACTATCCTTTATAAGGGTAACTCTTATATATACGGAACGGGCCTAGCTATTTTAGATCTAACTTATAACTACTAAAATAGTCTTACTTAAGCTGCGTATTATAAAGCATAACTATATCTTTAACTTTAAATCCGTCTTAGTGAATATGGTAGGTGTTATTAAAGTACTCCTTATTTACTACCCTTAGTTGTCTTATACGCGCGATAGCCTCTTTTATATCTGCGTCTTTTTAGTTAAACTACTTTATATAAAGTACTAGTAGCTCTACAGTAGTCTAGACTGTTTACTAAGGTAGTATCTACTAAGTAGGTATATAGAGTTTAATAGGAAGGACATGCTTATATCCGCATATAACTCTTACTAGCGTTATTCCCGTAGGCCGCTTAATAGTTATCCTATCTACCCACAAAACGGTATAAAGATTGTCCAGCTATAAGCTATTTATCTTCGCTAAAGCGTCTATTATAGGTTTATAGCCTCGCTCTATAAAGCCTTACGCCTAAGCATAGTAAGTAGAAGCTACGACCCTTTTAATATTATAGAGCTTTGCGAGCGCAGCGGTAACGTTAGCATTCTCTCCTCCACTATCTACAGAGAGTTATCCGAATATTCCCTATTAGCAGATAATATCTTTATAGAGGAACTTTACTATACTTTTTATATCCTTATTTTAAAGGGCGCGAGCTTCTACCTATCTAGATATATATTCTTAGGCAATAGCTAGGTACTAGAGTCTAAGACGGCTTAAAGGCATAAATGTAATATTTACTGCTACTTATTGCTATAAGGTGGACTCCTATATAGGGTATATTACTTCTTCTTTTTATTCTGGCTGTTACTCCTAGTATTATAGACACGACTTAATATGTTATAATATCTAATCCTATAGCCCTAGCCACTAATATTAATTTAAGATCCTCTAATACGTTTCCTCTTATCTATAATGTCCGCTTTAATTATAAAGGCTTTTAATAATCTCCTGCTAAGCGTCCTTACTATTAACTACCCTTTATATTAGTATATTTTTCAACTACTAGCAAAAGAGCTGTTAATTATATACTAGGAACTTTAGCGTATATTATTTAAACTTTTTAAACTCCTTAGTATTTATCTCTTCTGGACGTTATAAGGTTACTAGCCACTTCGTAATCTCCTAAGATTCCTCTAAATATAAGTTTTCTAGTAGTAGACCCGCTTCTATTTTAAGAGGGGCAGCTATATATTCTAAGGCACTTAGTTTATAGTTAATAAACTCTTTAATATCCTTAGTTGGCTTATTAGGTTATTTACTATTAGGTAGCCGTTATAAAAGTCTATTAGCTAGGCTATTCTTCTTCCCTAGCATATATCTAATATTAAAGTCCTATAGCTAGATCCATGCTAGCTATCTTATTATTAAGGCTCCGGGTAAATTAATAGCGGCACGATTTAGTTATATAACTAGGGTATTTATATCTATCTCTACTATAAAGCAAACGCCATATAGGTATACGCGACACTTCTTTAACGCATATAGTAACGCCCGATATTTAAGCTTTCCTAAGTTATATTTTTGCTCCGCCTAAGACTAGATGCCGCTTTTATATTAATATAGGTAACAACGACCTTATACATCCAGTTGCATAAGGCCGCACCCCTATCTATTTTTATATCCGTTAACGGCGAGAATAATTAGCCTAGCCCCTTTATTATAATCTAGCTAAACTAATACGGGTATAGTAGTAACTATATACTTTAGAGTCTTTATAGCGGCTATCTGCTCTATACCCTATATAAACAGAACGTTTACTTATAGCAGTCGGAAGATTAGCTCTACCTTAATTGCGAAGTCTTTTACCTATATTTAGTAATATATAATAACTCCTAGGAACACTCAGGCCAATATAATATCTTTACAGTCTTTCTAGTAAATAATCTTTGCGACCTTTAACTCTTCCAAATATCGCCCTTTTCTATTACAGCAGTAGCCAACCACTATAATCTCGTCTTTATAGAAATAAGACTTTACGCCTAAGATTATATACCTAGCTTATTCTAAATCGGCAAGCACTCTGTCTAGCTATATAATATATTCCAAAATATATCTACGTACGCCTAAAAGGCTCTCCTCCCTATTATATACTGTCTATAGGCCTTTTACTATAATATTATCTAGAAATAGTAGGGCATAGTGTAACGGAACCTTGTAGCAAGTACTACGGTAGGCTCGTTATTGGGCTTGGTGTGTAGGTGATACATAAAGTCAACAACGTAATAATAACTAGTGGAGTGGTTGCCCAACAGATTAACTCCAATTATATTCTAAGAATTACTATAAGGAAGGAACTATCTAGGTAGGGACTAAAGGTCCTTAAATACACAACCGTACTCCTATAAAATCCTTCTTATACGTAAGG
>Ga0307515_10015688_pt1 | contig 13942 bp, 4 predicted proteins | sample 17_EM_MG_FD_194513 | JGI IMG/M metagenome (GOLD analysis project Ga0307515, IMG submission 194513) | Populus trichocarpa ectomycorrhiza microbial communities from riparian zone in the Pacific Northwest, United States - 17_EM | ecosystem: Host-associated > Plants > Roots > Unclassified | place... | reverse complement strand
TTAGGTTCCTAATATGTTGGTCCAAAAATAAATTCTAATTCTAATTAAATAGAATTAAATAAATTAAATAATTTAATTTATTATCAATTCAACAATTGATTAATTTATATTTGAAAATCAGGTGCATCATATAGTAACATGTCATGATCCTCTAAATATTAGAAAAGTCATTAGTGGTTTGATTTAACCTTTCAGTGACCAGTTTCTTAGTGTAATTAATATCTTTTTAACAATATTCTGATTTAACATTAAAGTATGAAGTATGTTTGTCATGTTAAATTATGTGCTCCATATAATAGTCATTGATTGTTTGAATAAGATTTGAAACTCTTTTTAAATATCATTCCATCTTAGCCAAGGATTTCTCAATCAGTACTATTTGAAAATACATGGAACATTTTCTCTAATTCACATAGGGTCATGAATCCTCTATTGATAACTCTAGTACCTTCATATAGTTCATGTTATACCCAATATCTGCCCAATAGTTATATCGATTAAGATAACATGTAACGGGATCAAATTATAACATTCTCTATATAAGTTAACTTAGTGATCTTAAGTCTAATGATCACTTACACAACCGTCACATCAGTTTTTCCATAGGCATGGGTGATCTCTCCATATAGAATTTTCATGCGGGTCAGTTCAGTGTACTTGTCTTATAATAAGCACTTATATATTAGTTTTAGGTATCCCTTATACTTCAACTTATAAGAACAACTTCTTCCTTTCATAAAAGAAATGACATAATGTGTACCAATCTCTACAGCTCTAATAAATATTCGGTATTTAAGAGAGCATCAACCAAGAACATTTTAGGAACAATGCTTTGATGCAATTGGAATCCTACAATTATAACAACTTCATAATTTTCTTTGCAAAGAATTTTTATCACATGGACTTTATCTTTACTCTAAATTCATAAATCAAATATTAGATTCATTAATCTAATATTATATGAATATTAAAGATAAATTAAGTCTTTATTAATAATAAATATGTATTTATATGAATATAATAATGTTATGTGTAACCAACCAATTGGCTACAGAACATATTAAATTAACAATCTTCCACTTGCAGTAAAACCAATCACTCATATATCTAATACCATATTGTTACATATAGTATTAATGCTTCTGCATGGATAGTGATTTAGTAAAAGGATCTTCTAGATTCTTTTTGCTAGATACTTACTCTATCTTTACATCTTTTATTTCATTGATTTATCAAATCAAATGTAATTTCTTAAGTACTTGTTTAGATCATTGATGAGACCTTGATTTCTTTGCTTATGCAATGACTCCATTATTATCATAATACAGGGCATTAACCACTTTTGAATGAACAATGTTGGGTAAAAAAAGGTTATATTTTCACCCACATTTAATTTTAATCCCTTTATTTTTTACTTTTTGCAAACAAAAAAATCTAATTATTGTAACAAAACCGAGCATTAACCTAATATTGGGATTGAGACTGTGATAACCAAAGTTGCAAAAACAAAAAAATTAAAAAACAAAATTATTATCATAATCCACGTTGTTTCCACTTAAAATCCACAATGATTATGTTGACTTTTAGTTTTTTTTTTTAGGAACACACATTCATACAAATGTTTATACAAGTAATGAAAATCATCACTCAACCAACCTTACCAACCTTCTCTTTTAACAATAAAACAATTTTAGTAAGATGTTAGAAGGTATAATTTTTTTTTTTTAGCTTTCTTTTATAATGCCTTCACATTACTTTCAGCTAGTTTTCTTTTATTACATACTTATCAAAACTTGTTTGGCATTTAAGTTGTCACCCTCAACATAAATGAGACCTCTAAACTTAAAAAAAAATATGAAAAACAGAGTCGTCATCTAATTATTTAAAGAGACTAAGAGTCCTAAAATATGTGTTGGTTTTAGAGATACGAGTAAAGATTTGGTTTTGCTTAAGAGAAGATAAAAATCACCACTCCATCAACCTTTCCAAGGAAAGATTATCTCAACTATTTGTCTTCCTAAATTCATACCATTAACTATCTAAGTTATTTTCTAAGCTTATTAGTGGATGTTTGTCTAGTTAGCATTGGACCCTAAATCATTAGTCTTGCAATTCAATGGTTTTTTTTTGTTTTTAGATTCTATATTTTTTTATATTTATTGACCCTTCTTATTATTATTAATATTATTATTATTCTACAAAAATAAGAGTTGAACATAATACTATGTTCGACCCACGTTGGTCTCTCTTTAGAGGAGACTCGTTGACTTATTATTTGACCTCGTTTTCAGGTAAAAGCATTGTGTTAGGCCTACATCAATTTTTAAAATTAGAAGAAACATCAACCTAACTATTAAAATATAAGCTTAATCAAAACATAACACTAACTTAATGAAAACTTGTCACCTTATTTTTAAAAAATCCTTTTGAGGTTGAAAATGTCATGCTAGGCCTATATCGGTCACTAAAAACCAGAAGACATGTTGACCTAACTATTAAAACTCATATTTTGTTCTTGATTCCATTAAAATGGTACTTCCATATGGCCACTTCTTTCCATTCATTAATTAGCTTTTTAATTTTTAATTATTTAGTGGATTTCAACTATTTTCTCAATATTTTTTTTTTAATTTTATCCCTGATTATATTAAAATGATCATTGTATGTGGCCACCTTTTCCATTCAGTCCTTAGCTTTTTAATTTTTATTTATTTAGTTAATTTCAATCATTTTCTCAATATTTATCCTCATTTTCATCGTTAATTGCATTTTTTTTCTTCCTTTTTCCCCCTTCTTCTCATAATTGTTTCTCCTTGAATTTTCTTATTAAATAATTTTCAAGATATCTGAGAGGGGTAAAATATTTAATGAGCTATTATCGATCTCAAATACAAGCATAATTATCTTTGAAAAAATTCATTTGCGCGACAAATTTGTCTTTGTTAAGATAAAATAGGGTAATAAGTTTTATGGTAATCAAAGAATAATTAATAACATTTTGTTAATTACCTCCCCAATCTACTTTGAAGAAGAAAAATAAACAGAGAGAGTAAAAGATAATTTAAAACTTACAAGTCACTAAAAATAATAAAATATCTCAAACTAGATATTTGTTGTTAGCTTTTTTAGAGACTTCTTTTGATGATGAGCTGGTGGTCGGATAACTAAACAATGGAGTTAATTAAACAATAATTATTTTCTTCTCTTTTCAAAGAAGGAATTTATACTATGTTATGATCCCATCCTCCTGTTTTGAGACTCAAAATAATAATAGTTGCAAAATAATTAACTAGCAGGGGAGACTAAAAAAAAAAAATCATTGTAAAATTAACTTCATTGTGCCGTTTGCTCATCATCTCCAAAGAAGTCTCTGAAAAGCTAACAAAAAACATGCACACACCTACTAGCCACTAATGCTTTACCAATCCTCTACTCAAACTTCTATTTCTGCTTTTGACTAAAAGCTTGCTTGTGAAGGCAAACACAAAGTACCCTCCCCCTTCCACCAAGGAGAACACATCCACTGAGAAAAGCAAGAAAATGACTCCCACCACCATTTTTATTTGCCTCTACGACTATAGTTTAAGCCCCCCCACTACTATTTGTAGTGTACCAGAAGATACATTAATTTAACACCCAAAAAAATGTCCCTACAAAAACTTGAGATTACAGTGGATGTTATAGTGTTATACAAGCATAAACGAATAATAATAATTTAAAAAAATATATATCACACTAGGTCATGACCTCTGATGAAGCTGTTTTCTGATGAGGAACTTGAAACGGCGATCAGGCCGTTACAGTCGGACACACTGTCTTGCAAACTCAACAGGAGGTGTGAAGTGCTAAAACTCAATGTAGGCTTTGCTCTTGGAACAAGAGGGACCTCGGCTTCCCCCACAAGCATCTGGACCACACCCCTCATAGCGGGTCTAGCCATTGGGTCTGGGTGCGAACAAGCTAACCCAACCAACAGAACCCTCCTCATCTCACTCTCCTCAAACTGACCCTCAAGTCTAGCATCAGCTGCCATTAGCAATCTCCCTTCTCTGTGTAAACTCCAAACCCATTCCACCAAATTCCCATTAACCGCAACTTTTCCAACCCCACTAGTCTCTCTCTCAATGGGTCTTCTCCCACTAGCCACTTCAAGAACCACAGCTCCATAGCTAAACACATCAGTTTTCTCAGTAGCTCTTCCTGTTAAAAGATACTCGGGAGCTAAATAGCCCATTGTACCCGCAGCTACTGTTGCATCTGGCGATTTATCATGTTCAATTTGCCTTGCCAAACCAAAATCTCCTAATCTTGCGTTAAACCCCTCATCCAACATAATATTGCTGGTCTTGATATCTCTATGAATCACCTGGTTTTCACATTCTTGATGCAAATAAGCTAGAGCAGAAGCAACACCAAGTAAAACTTTACGCCTATGTGACCATGGCAAAGGCGTTCTTGCCTCAAACAACGCTTTATCAAGACTCCCATTGGGCATCAAATCATAAACTAACAATATTTCTCCTTTCTCATAACACCAACCTTGAAGCCGAACAAGATTTCGATGCCTTAGAGTCCCAATTATTGACAATTCAGATAAAAACTCATTCTTTCCTTGACTGCTATGACTACACCTCTTCACTGCCACAATTTCACCAGTCTCCAGCAATATACCTTTATAAACAGTCCCAAATGCTCCGTGACCAATAATTCTATTCGCATTGAAGCATTTGGTAGCTGATTTAAGCTCTCTGTAACTAAACTCCTTAGGCATTTTAATAACCTCTGATGCAAAAGACACTGACTTTTTCACATGCTTGAATCTTTTAGAGAAAACCCAGATAAGAACACCAGCAAAAATAACAAAAAAAGCACTAGCAGTCACCACCCCTGCAACAGCCCCTGCACCCTGCTTGCAAAGTTGATTATGACACGAATTAGACTTGTCACTCTTACCACTAACGGACTCTAAACCGCTAGGAGCCAATGTTGGTGGCGGGGACTTAACAGAACTAGCCGATGGATTCATCAAACTAGCCGTCGGAGGTGGAGGTACTGAAGAAGGTGACTCGGAACCTAAACTTGACTGAAAAGAAGAACTAAAACTCCACCATTCAATACTATGAATCTCTGTACTTCCTTGTGTAGACCCAGAAAACCCAACATACATAAAATCATTAACATACTGGTCTAAATCAAGACTAAAAGACAAAATTGGTTCTTTGGGCTTAAGATTTGAGTAGGAAACAGAAATGTTGAAGCTTTGATTAGTACCATCATAATCGATCCAAGCATTAACAAGATCACCACTTTTTAGATCAATATTAATAGCTCCTAAATCACCTATTTGTGTAGAAACCATACTATTAAGATCCAAACCCACATGGTTCCCATTAATATCTTTAAACTCCACGTCCATTAAAGTATCAAACTCGACCGCCACAAAACTGGAAGCAGCCTCAGGCCCATCGTCGACGTTGAGGAGTCCAAGGAAGCCGCCGGCAGCGCCGAGGGCGTCGGAGTCCGGAGAGAGGACAAAAGCTAGGCCACCGCCGATGGAGGAAGGGTTTAGATTAGTAACAGAAAAGGAGAAGAAAGTGGAGAAGCTAGCGATGGAGTGAGCGGATGGTTGTCGGAATCTGATGGGTTTAGAGTAGAGAACTTTGCCGGCGCCCGAATTCGGGACGGCCAGGTCACGAGTGAGACGGACGCTGCCATTGTTTAAGTGAGCGTCGCCGAGGAGTTTAAGACTGCTAAGAGTTAAAGTACCGAAGTCAAAATCAGTTGATGATGCTTTGGTTCTTAGTAGTACTAAACAGAGGAGGAGAAACAGGACAATTGGTGAAGGAACAATGTGCGAAGTTTTGTGAGAGAGAGACATTAAGACTTTAACATTATAGAACTGAGTGTTTCAGGTTTATTGGAGAAGTGAGGAGGAGGAGGAGATTGAGAATTCTTCACGGGTTTTTAGTGAGAGAGAGGGAGAGATTGGAATCTAAGCAAGGAAACAAAGGAATAGTGTTGTGAGGGAATCCGAAGGAGAGGTGAAGAAGACAGGTAGTAGTGTTGGAGTGACACATAGCCATTTGTAACGGTTATTTTTTCGGTGACTAAAGAGACTTTTTTTTTTTTTTTTAACTATTTGATTCAGACAGTTAATTAAATTATATGGTTGCAACCAGTAGCAGAGAGGGACAGCACATTAAAAAATAAAACAAATGAGAGGTTTTCATTGTACCCTACTTTAACATAGTATTGTTTAATGAAATAGTGGGGTTTTTTCTTTCTATCAATATTTTGTTAATATTATTCTTTAATATTGTATTTATTTTTTATTCGAATATTTAACTTTCATTGCATGGATGATAGGTTTGACGGGTTAACTAAATTCACCTATATTTTTTTAATTAATTTTTTTTTCAATTTCATCTTTTAATATTGAATTAATTGAGATTTAAACTTTATGATTTTTTTTTCTATTAGGTTATTTCAGTCTTATGACCCGAAAATAGTGTTTAACTGATTAACTTGAATTGACTCGGGTTGTTTGTTGTGTTCTTTTTCTTAATTGATTTTTTTTAATTTTATCATTTAACATTGTATCGGTTGAGAATTGAGTTTCATAATTTGTTTTGATTTACTTTTTATAGGGATATTCGTCTGTTTTGTCATTTTAACCCCGATTAAATCTAGTTGTTTTCTTTTCTATTTTCTCTCTAAGATATTATTTTAGTCTCATGACCTAGATCATGGATCCTTCAACATTGGATTTATTTTTTATTGAGTTTTCCTCATCTCATAATTCGAGTAATGGGTTAACACAATTGATCTGGTTTTTTTCTGTTTTTTTAATTGACTTTTTTTTCAATTTCATCATTTAATGTTGAGTTTGATTGGGAATTAGACTTCATGATTTATTTTGATTTGTTTTTTATTAGGTTATCATCGCTTCATTGATGTAGATCAGCCCACTAACACTGTTGACCCATTACACGTTTCAAATGGGCCCATCACAAGGTTTAAAAAGAAGTTATCGAAATGACTGGTCATGCAAGTTTCTATTGGATCTCCTGAAAGACTTGGGGATGTTTTGGAGCATTAAAAGGAGGAATCAGTAAATTTAATCCATGTGCAAAAGGAACCCGATTCACCTTTATTTAGACCATGAAGTTTCGACAATAAAGCTGCCAATTTTATATCAGTTTCCATCAACCTTGTTCTATGATGTTTCCATGTGTTTTGTGGATTCCTGACTAGTTTTGAATTTCCTATTATGTATGAGAATAATAATTATTTCCTTTAAATTTATTATTTTTATTTTATTTTCCTTGTTAGGTGAGGAGAAAACACAGCAAAGAAAACAAAAGAATCCGAGTTGACTTAGAAAACATATGTGGTAGCAAAAAAGAGCATTAAAGGCATCATTTTTTTTCCTTTTAAAAGAAGGATAAATTCAAGGCTAAGATCGAAATTCTATTCTAACTTGGAAACCAAAGGGGCGGCAACTTCTTTTTTAGTTTCTAGGATTATTGACAACATTATAGGTTATAAATAAGTCTTGTCTAAGACCTACAATATTTTCTTTTCTTCTTCTTTTCTCAACAACAGAACAGAACTTAGACTTATAAGCTTTATTTTTATTTTGTCAGCTACAATCAAAGCTTGTTTGGACTTAATTAATACTTTATTTTGAGCTAGGATCCAAGGTTTGTTTGGATTAGGGTTTGAGTATACTAGTAAAGGTTTTAGGCCAGTTTTTGTAAAGAAATCAATTCAACCCACAAGGGTAGATCCATTAGGGTTAATTTCTCCCAACTTTTTAAACATATGTAAAGCCTAAATTTCAGCACCTTTGATGAATAATACTTCTGAACTTTTCAGTTTAATATGTGAGAGAGATTCTTGCATTCTTTGGTTCTTGAACGAACTGAAATTGACTTATCAAAAATTAACTGATTTTATGGCATTATTCGACTTCATTTCAATAGTGTTGGTGTCTTGGAACAGGTTTCTAATGTGTCACACTCCTATCAAACCTCTTTTGGCTTTTAAGGATCAAATCTCAATCTTGATTGTAGGTTACGTGAATACATGATCACAAGGTTCATATCAGTTGGAGTCAGAGCAAGGCTCTAAGAACATGTCATATCCTTTTAGTATTTTTGTTTTCCTAATGTTCATTAAGTTTTTTTAATGTTTGTTTCAATCTTCTCCTTCTTCTTTGTATCTGCGACATACTAGTAAAAAAAATTAATATTTTATTTTGTTATTGTCTCTAAACATATCAACAGCATAAAAGTGAAAAAATAAAAAATAAAAGAAGAGGAGAAATTATTCAAAGCTTATTGTTATTTTTTCATAGAAACACAACTTAGAGAGAACCCTAAGCAAACCACCTTAGAATTAATTGAAATTTTATGTACTTCTTACTGGAGTGAAATTGCACTATATATATAAATTTGGGATGATTTAGATATTATTTTCTTGAGGTTTCAATTCAGAGTTTAATTCTACCATAAATTGATCATACATGGGTTTCAATACCTAGGTATAAGGGAACGACCTATAAACTGAGATTTATAGTTTGTTTGGTATCAGGATACTACATATTGAATCTCATGTCATTATAATATCGTTAGGTATGGGTTTCAATTATTGTGTTTTAAAATTGAGTAACAATTAGATTTGTGTCAAGTTTCAAAACATGTTTAACTTCTGTTTGTTTCAACCAAATCAGTTTATTTCTATTATATTTGGGTTATTTAAGAATCAAATAAGTGTCTTCGTTAATTTTCACTTCTGTTTTATTTCACGTGTTTGTTTTGTCCATAATTCGCACAAATTTGCATTACTACTCGCAAAATTGTAATCATAGTTGTTTTGACTTGTTTTTAGTATATTTATTTATTCTTGAGATTCTTAAGTTTATATTCATAATTGGATTGCATTGCAAAAGCCTCTGACTTTGACTGGTTGGATTTTTAGTTTTGAAAGAACCGAAAGAAAGTTATGAGGTAAAAGGTATAGTGAGTTTATTAGAGTAAAAAGTCTTGATTTTGTGTGAAACACGAGGGGTGTGAGGATATATTTTGTTCTACTCACCAATTTTTTACAGAATTTAAAGGATATCTGAAAACAACGAATCAACGACACTAAACGCTGAATTCTTTTTCCAAATACGAGTTATGGGCCAGCAAATTAAACTCTTAACTAAGGTGACCAAGGAGCTAAAGGATGAAATGGACTCAATGAAACATTATAATAGTGGGGTTGATCACCAAAGAAGTAATTTTAAAAGGGTTGTACAAAATGATAGAACTGATTTTAATGAGTTTGTTGATGATAACACAAATGTAGGTGATGATGACCATAAGTTTTCATCCATGGGCCAAGGAAACATGTTTGGGCCGAATAAAGCAAGAAGTAATATAAGCTTAGGACATAGTGTAGTTTTTTGTCAGGGAGAATTCCTAATATTTTGGGTATCATAATGATTCATGTAGAGATTTAAGTACCATTAAGTTGAAAATATTTGCTTTCCAAGAAAAGAATGATCTAGAAGCATATCTAGAGTGAGAAAATAAAGTTGATTGGATCTTTTACTGTCATCACTACACAAAATATAGAAAGGTAAAACTCGTTGTTATTGAGTTTACAAATCATGCACTAATATAGTAGGATCAACTTGTTTTGAGCAGGAGGAGGAATGGTGAAAAACCTATTGAGTCATGGGATGACATGAAGGTCATAATGAGAAAATACTTTGTTCCTAACTTTTATTACATAGAGCTCTTTCAGAAACTACAGAGTTTATATCATGGTTCAAAAAGTGTGGAAGATCATAAAGAGATGAAGATTGCAATGATTAGGGCTAATGTGGTTGAAAATAGGAAAGCTACTATGACTAGCTTTTTTTAATGGGATGAATAAAGATATAGCTAATGTTATTGAGTTACAACACTATGTGGAGGTAGAAGATATGGTTCATATGGCTTTGAAAGTGGAGAGACAACTAAAAAGAAAATGACATGTTTGGCCAGCATTCAATTCGGGTTTTTCATCATCTTAGAAGCCGAATTTGAGAAGAGAAGGGGCTGCCTAACCAAAATCTTTTGTCCCTGTCAAAGCCGAACCACCTAAAGCTAAGGTTGAAACCTCTATGGGGTTCAAAGGTAAATCTAACACCCAACCTAAATATACTCGTTATGTTAAATGTTTTAGGTGTTAAGAGCTTGGACATTACACTTCCTAGTCAACCAGGTCACATTAGATCAACTACCACATGGTTTAAATTTTTATTCTTCACTAGAAAGAAAACATTAGTAGCATTTAAAAAAAAATTACGTTCAAGAAAAATCTAACCCGACCCACAGTGTAGTGTGAGTCAATAATTGAGTTTTATCTAAAAAAAAGTATTAAATTGGTGTTTTTTTTTTAATAATTTTGATGTATTGATGTCAAAAATAAAAATAAAAAATAAAAAATTATTTTAATGTATTTTCAAGTAAAACATATTTTTGAAAAGTATCATATACCACAATAACAAATAGATTTTTTAATGTTAAATTGTATATGCTAATTAGAATAAAGAAAGATAAGAAAAGAATAAATAATTTTTAAGAGATTGGTCCAAAGTATGCTTTGCATCAATGATACAAGTAAAAGACTTTAACAAAGGAAAAGAAAAAAAAAAAGAGAGAGGGAGAGGGAGAATAGTAAAACTGAAAAGAGATTAAAAAGAGAATAATGGCATAGAGAAATTGAAATAGAGTTGTCCTCAAGGCCTTTAGTTAAAATTGAGTTGCTTTAGCAGAACATGACTATATTTTTGTCTTGAACGGAAGCTTAATTTCTTTTGAAAATCAACACGAATGGTATCTTTTTATTGTTATAAATACATCATGCAAATACAAATAATCAATCTAAAAAGAAGAGAAATTAAAGATAAATTATAATATTCATTTTAAAGTATTATGAAATTATAAAAACAATTGAGAAGATTAATTAATGAAAAAATAGAGAGCGGGGATATTAATAAAGAAAAGAAGAAGAAAGGTCAGTCTACGCATCCGGCCAAAAAATATAATTCAGGTGCACCTAGATTTGTTAAAATTGTTTTTCAAAAGAAAATGAGTAGACAACATTTCATTCACTCAAGCTTTTTTTTAAAATGGAATGAAAGACGAGTCATCTACTTAAGTAAGTATTGTGGTAGCTGTTGTGGTTGTGGTTTGGAAAAAGTTATTTTATAAAAAATATTTTTAGTTGAGGTTGGTTTGGAAAAATATATGTTTGGTTAAAATTGTGGTTGAAATTGAGGTTGAACAAAAATTAGTTTAATGTGTTTGGTTAAAAAAATGTTTTTCAAATTGAGGTTATAAAATAATTAAAATATATATGTCTTAATATTGATGGTTTTTAATTTAAATATTGTAGATTTAACTACTATTATTACATCATGAAATAAATAATATTGATATTAAATATTTTTTATTATTTCATTAAACTATATGCAATTTCATCACGTACGAAATCTATCCAGCAAGGACTATATTTTACATGGTTTCTTAAGCGCGCAACAACATCGGGTAAAAATATCATCAAGAACAAAATTGGGATTGCAATTAAATTCTGCAAATGCTACGTCATCAAACGATCTTCTTCTAGTTTTTCTAATAAAACACAATTAAAACACATTAAAAATAAAAAAAATAAAATTTAATTTGTTTAAACACTAGTTTTTTTAATAAAACACAATTAAAAATAAAAAATAATTTTTTTTTATTTTAATGGGTTGGACCCGGTTCAATGCATTTAGCTCTGGACCGTAATGTTAAACACTAGTTTTTTGAATAAAACACAATTAAAAATAAAAAAATAAAATTTATTTTTTTATTTTAATGGGTTGGACCCGGTTCAATGCATTTAGCTCTGGACCGTAATGTTAAATACTAGTTTTTCGAATAAAATACAATTAAAAATAAAAAATAAATTTTTTTTTTATTTACTGGGTTGGACCCGGTTCAATGCATTTAATTTTGGACCGAACCCGATCCGGTCCGACTGGAACAGTGGAGATTCTCCACGGCAGAAGAAAGGAAAATAAGCAACACTATTGCTTGGCAGCTGCCTTTTCCAACTTTTGTTAAACCACAGGTTTGGCCACAAGAATTGATGGGTCCCACCAAAATACAAGTGGGTTTGAAACATAACCAAACATAAAAAACTGCTGCTGGTTATAACCTCGAGTGCAGCTGCATTACCAAACGGCACCTTTGATAGAAGATATGTCATTAATTAGTACATTTTTCAATCATCTCTAATGATTGAAACAAAGTTTTTGAATTTCAAGATCCAAATTTTAACATATTTTCACTTAAAAATATATCAAAAAAACATACAAAAACTCTAATAAATACATTTTTAGCCCCAAAAAAACTCTAATTAGTGTAATAAAAATAAAAAATCAAACTGAGAAAAAAACATCACGACCCTAATCTACCTTTTCTAGCATGTTTAAAGGAAAATAAATTATCTCCATTGAACTTCTCTTTTTGAGACAAACTGATTGACACTAAGATCTACTTTTGTGATCGGAATGTGACTATCCAAAACTTTATCTCTTCTCCCTTAATATTCAGAGACTAAAATATGACAAAAATAATGTTTAGTATTAAAGTATAAAATCTTTAAACATCAAGAATTAAACATGCATAAATTTCCTCTCCTTTTTAACCATGAAAATGAATTAAAGGGCTATGTATTTTATATGTGTATTAATTTTAGTCCTTGTGCATCCAAATTTTTTAACTGTAACCTAAAATTTTATTTTATAATAATGATATTTAATTTATTTTAGGAATATTCTTAGACACTTCACAATGTAACAATGTATAAGAACATGCAAAATGGAACAAATCATAACACATAAAACAATATCAATATAACTTGCAATGATGAAATTGCAAAGAAATTTATTTTGATTACCGTATTGGAAAACAATTTAGGGGCCTTAAAGGGAAAAGAGCATAAAAAATGCATAGTCTCTACAATGCAATCTACAATGTTTTGTGTATTAGTGAACAGTACTGAATAACTATGGCTAGAACACCCAAATTTGGGAGCGCGTTCATACCCACAGCTAGAGTACGCGTGCGTTGCGAGAATATGCATTTCTTTCACGTCAACTCAAAAACGAAGATAACTAGTAAAAAAAATAAAAATAAAATTAAGGATTGCTGTGCCTGTACGTGACTTTGTGGAATAAAAAGGTTAATTTAACGGTCCCAGGCAAGGGAGGGGCCTTCAGACAGAGGGTTGCCTACATATATATACACGATCCAAACCACGTCACGTGAAATCATGAGACTGCGTGGATTCGAGAGTTTTTCAACTTACGAGTTTGACCTCTTGTGTATGATTGCGCTGAACATGGCACCATTCTGTAACGAACGCACCAATGTCCGGTGTGTTCCGTATTAATTTTTTAAGTGATTTTTATTTTAAAATATATTAATTTTTTTATTTTTTAATATTTATTTTTAATATTAGTATTTTAAGAAAATTTAAAAATATAAAAAATAATTAAAAATTAAAATTCTTTAAAAATGTGGTTGGATTATAATGTCAAACATCACTGAAGGATAGTGTTTGAGATTGTGGTAGCGGTTGCGGTTTAAAATATTTTTCACTTAAAAATATATTAAAAAAATATTTTTTTATTTTAAAAAAATTATTTTTGATATCAACATATCAAAACGATCTAAAAACATATAAAAATATAATTTTTAGCAAAAACAAAAATTTAAAATTTGAGAGAACGCGGTTTGCACCGTGTTCCCAAATAGACTTTATGTCTTAGGTGGTGTTTAGCATTGTGGTCCAACTAGACTTTTGAAGATTTTAGAAAAATTTTGAAATTTTTTTAGCTTTAAATTAGTTTTTT
>Ga0307515_10015687_pt1 | contig 13942 bp, 8 predicted proteins | sample 17_EM_MG_FD_194513 | JGI IMG/M metagenome (GOLD analysis project Ga0307515, IMG submission 194513) | Populus trichocarpa ectomycorrhiza microbial communities from riparian zone in the Pacific Northwest, United States - 17_EM | ecosystem: Host-associated > Plants > Roots > Unclassified | place... | reverse complement strand
AAATTGATAGCTCTTCCTTGATTCATGGGTCCTTGTACATCGATGTTTTCGATCTGGACCATGAGAAACTGTCTTGAATCGACCATAATTGTTGTTTTCACATGTTACATGGTGTTTATCTTGTGTTCATTCGGTTACGGTGATTCTCGGGCAATAGGTAGAAGAGTAACGATTTAATATAACTCAATCCTCCGGCATTGAACGTAACATTAATCACAAAGGGAAGAAGGAGCGGCGTTCGAAGAGGTCGATGATTAACTAAAGAATAGAATTGTCCGTTGGAACCAGGATATGGAGCACTGTATGGTACTCGACTATTAGATGCCAATCGACTTCTCGATCGCGTCTCTGTCGACAGTTGGCAGCGTAACGCGCCAGACGAGTACCTGGTTATCCACGTTCATCCCAGCATTATATGGCTTGCCAATCGCTACATCCTCAGTGGTCAAAAAGACATTATCGGCCTGGCAAAAGTGGTCAGATTCCCCCCAAATATTCGTTGCAGGGTTATGGGATGATTTCTCACGAGAGTGAATAAGGAGTAGTCGTCCTTCGCGTTGCGATCGTAAGCCGGGGCGAGGGCTAGTGCCTCCCACTTGGCTGCGATCAATTGCTGATCCAAAACGCCACCGTTGTGCAACCCGAAGCGAGCGAGTTGAGTTGAGTTGATGTACTGGACGAATGTTTGATATGCAGTGGGGGTGATGCTGCTGTCCAAGATTCTATTGGGCGCAGTGGCGTCGGAAGGTGAGTCGCATTGGTTCTCGCGATGTTAGTAGAGCTAGAGCTGAGGTGTCAATCAGAGAACAGACCAAAGCTCATCGACCATCGATCGACCAGCGAAGAGAGACTTGTAGCTTCTATCCCGTTTCGAGTGAGTGTCACGTACCATGCCCGCCGTGACATTTCCAGGCTCACGGAAATGGTCCGGCGCGTCGGCTTCCCCTCGTGGCACTAGCGCTCGGGACGCCCGATGGGGCGGCGGAGAATCACGCCCTTACCTTTTGGTCTCGTTGCTCTCCAACGTGTTTCTAGTTTACTGTTTGACTTCTTATTACCCATGTACTCGTTTCCTAGTTCCTCAGTTTGAGGATCAATCTGAGTACCGGTCCTTCTTCTCACCTTTCATTCCCATTCTCCAGTCCATTCCCGACGACAGCTGGTCGTCATCGGTAGTCCACGGCATTGTACGGTATACGCCCTATCCAGGCCACAACGTCCGCCCTCCGACCGGACACGGCTCTGACAGTGAGGTCTATCCTTACTCTCTGTTCCGTTGGCCCGACGCGTCCAATGTCCTGCCTCTTGCACCTGACACACACCACGGGGTTTCTGTAGATGTACGCCTTTCACGCCTTATCGCCGATCAGTAGCCCGTCTTCCTTCAAGGTTGCGAACCGTAACCTCTCTGAGACAACCAAGGCCTTTCGTGAGGCAAAGGTGACGGTGAAGCCCGGGTGGACGTTGTACGCAATACTCCTAGGGGCCTCAAATGCACCCACCTCTACCTGACACGTTTAGGGCTGTCAGACACGTACCAGCCTTTCGCCCAGCATCGATCAGTTTGCACCAACGCGCGCGACGAATATGGGTGGAAGCGCGCTTGTTCTCCAGCACCTAGGACCTCCCTGTCTACACATGCAGACACCAAACTGCTCTATGGTCAGTACAAGCTCCTCTCATAATGCAAAACCTCCCCGCTCCCAGCCGCTCAAAGTCTTTCAACGCGCTGCCATTTCGCGCAATCGTTTTTCTCAGCTACGGTCGTCCTGAGCGCTGGAATTCATGAGGATACCGCGATTGAACTCGACAAACTCGAAATTGGTCGCATGTCCAATCGGACTAGCACTGGCGGCATGGTCAACGTCGTGGCTGGAGCTGACAGCCGCGAAACTCGCCAAATATGATTTATTTAATCGGTATATTGAGAAGGGTGTGGCCGTGTGGCGTAACTTGGATTGGTTCCGGTCTGTCTGTCCTTAGCGTTATATTTACGGTTGCAGAGAACAGAATGTCAGACTACCAACTCCCTTGTTAACGACAGACACGACATGCGCAATCCTAACACTTATCATCATCCGCACAGCACACTTGGGCACTCGTGTTCCATTTCGGGCACGCGCTCCTGGCGGCTCCCACATACCTGGGCTCGGGTTGTTGCCCCAGGCACAACTGCGGATCAAGTTTGTCGTCCGTCAAGAATTGTTACTTGGGAAGTACAGCCGCTACGGCCGCTTCGCTAGTGGTATTCTCGTATCTCTCGCGGGGTACGTCCGCTCCTGTTCTCCTAAGGTAGGCGGCGTCTAAAAGGCGCCACCACAGCCACAACCTTGAGCCGCCTTTTACTTCTCGTCGAGGCCGCTCCCTGTAGTTAGAACAAGAACTAGAAAACATGTAGATCATTATAATTAACATTTCTCTGAAGTTAACATGGTGCCCACTGCACTCGTTCGGCGTCTATAGAAAAAATGTTGTTGGCCGGCCCGACAAAAGTTTTTGTATTTTTAGGCGAAACACGTCATTTGGGAGATTTTTGGTCCTCCGAACTTTTTTCTTGAAACAAGGTCACGTGATCTTGCTTTGTTTTTGAATCTTGCTTTGTTTCCAAATTAGGCAGTGTGCTAGTTGCGAAAAAAAACCCATGTGTTAACTACCAATATTAAGGGCACAAGGCTACTTAGTCCCTACCACGCCCGAGCTTTTCCTTTTCCACAACCTAGCCCCCCCAGGCCACTGCCCATGGCAGTGTGTCCTGGAGAAGCATAGGGGCAGTCATGGTCGTTGGAAACCTCGTTGCTGTGAGGTGGCCACCCCTGAGAGGTATGATGACGTGGCAGACGTTGCACTAACATACAACAGTCTACATGTCAAAACAGGCAGCAACCGACCTATACTGCCTGACACCACTCAGGTGAATCATCAAAGTCGATGCATCAAGCCGCCCTCCCCCAACTAACAAACTCATGCCACAACTGCGATAATATCGCCTTTTTCCTCCATTTTCCCTTTTATTCCGACGATCTCTGCTCTCCCTAATCACTCCAATCCCTCTTCCGACCGTCCTCCAATCCCCCCGACTCCTTTCCCCGCTCCCCTTGACCCGCGCCTTGTGTTATGGACTCTTTCCCTGTGATGACCGCTCGTATACTATGTCTCCGATTGCTTGTACCATTCCCGCACGCTGCTGGACTTATTCCTATAGTGTAGACCCGCCTCCGCCCTGTGCGCTCCACTAATTCCTCTTCACTTCCACTCCCATACCACCGCGTTCGCATAGCCTCCACCTCACCGCCTCTGTGTAGATTCCACTTACACATCACCCCCGCCTCCACTTCGTTACACCTACACTATGCAATGCCACCCACCTCACTGCTTTCCACTCCACTGCCTCCTGCAGTCCAGTAGCCGCATGTCTGTAAATTACACGTTGTATTTAAGCTCAGACTCGATGGGGAATGTCCCTCACTCGACATCTCAATTATAGACGTTTGCTATTGCGCCCCACCTCGCTCGCTGTAAATCCTGACCTGCTCACTCGCCTGCTCTCCCCTTCGGACTTCGGACCTCAAGACCGGTGGTTCATTCCCCCGCCCTCGCATGCTAATTCCCACCCACAGCACCGCCGGGCTAGCCAGCTGGACCGAACCCCCACTTCAGTCAGCCCCTTCGGTGTTGCACCTAGTCAGAGTGTTTATGCCGAGACAGATTGGGCACCCGTTGTGCTTTTGGGCAGTCGCTTGGGAATTAGGTCCGACAAGCCCATAAGTCGTCGTACCCATTCCCTCCCCTTCCCTCCAGAGATTATATCCCGCTGGTGTGCGCGGACGAGAGGAGATCCTATTTCCGTCAACGAATGGACTAGCCTCAAGACTCTTTCTATTCCTTTCGGCTTCCGTTTGGATAATCTCTGTCGGAGATTATCGGAATTACCGATTCCATCGCAGTACGTCGAGTACCCTATGAGGCACCGCGCACTTGCACAACCAGAACATTCGCGAACGTAAATCGCAGGACCAGAACCCGACCCCGACCCCGAACTCGAAAACCTGAACCCACCAATGGCCCCGTTTGTTGCCCCGAGGTGGACCCCGAAGGACAAGGCCTCACCCTTGAAAGACGAAATTTCCGTGTTTCACGCACAGGTCACCCGATTCCGAGATCTCGTAGAAGGAGCCTGCAGGATTTTCCCGACCTCGCCGATAAGCTCGAAGAAACCCCCGCTCTACTCGATTCTTTCAATGACAAACCTCAGAATCTCGCCCATGTCACCGACCTGCTCTCTTTCCTTGCCGACGTCCGGGTCCTTTATGAGGATGCCCAACGAAAGCGTTCGGAGGCCACGCTGTCGACTAGGTCGACTTCTTCAGGGCCCACTCTGACAGAGCGTGGCGGAGCCCTGAAGGTGGCGCTCCCTTCGCACTTCGACGGGTCATCCTCTAAAGCCCGCGTCTTCCTTGCCAAGTGTAATAATTTCATGACACTCAACAAGTCACATTTCAATTCCGACGAAATCCGCATCCAGTGGGCCCTCCAGTTATGCACTGACAAAGCCGCCAACTGGAAGCGCGTCCAACTCGAACTCGCCTACGACCTCGATACCGCCCCCAATCACCTTGTGAGCTGGAAGTTATTCCAGCAGAATTTCCTGAACAAGTGGGCGGACCTCAACGCCAAGCAGAAGGCCCGCAACCGTTTCCACGCCAGCCTGAAGCAAACCGGATCGGTTCGCCGATATGTCGAAGCATTCGAGGAGCTTATCCTCGAAATGGAATTCCACGATGAGGAGATGATCACCTCCGCCTTCTACATGGGACTCAAGTACAAGGTAAAATGAGATTTGGTCGGACGGAAACCCGAGCTACTCGAGGACCTCAAAGCTTTCGCCATCATTCTCGATGAGGAGCGTATGGCCGCCCAGGACCCCGACCGTCGCGACACAAAACCGAAGCCTACGCCCCGTACCTCCGATTCCGCCCATTCGACCCCACAACCCGACTCCGCCTCCCGACAATCAACTCCTGACAATCAACTCCCAAAATCAAGGCCGAGTCTGCACGAATCGGCACACGCCTCTCAGAGTCTGATCGACTCCAATTCCGCTCTGAAGGAAGGTGTTTTGGTTGCGGAGAAAAGGGTCACATCCGCCCGAACTGCCCACAAAAGTCCAAGACGCAGATCGCAGCAGTAGAGCCAGCCGCTGTCGATCCGCCATCGGACATTGCCCCAACTCGTGAAGAGTCAAAAAACTAGATCGTCCAACGGAGCCTGTTGCGCCCACGGACAGAAATGTGTCGGACTCTGCCTCATTTTGTAATTCGGATTTGTCTTCTGAGAATACAGTATTGGTTTCGGCTGTTACCCCGTACCAACTAGTAAGACATCTAACTGCTCTGATTACTTTGGCGGATACGATCAAGACAACAGCCATGGTCGACTCGGGCGCCATGGGAAATTTTATACACCCGAGATTTGTTGAACAACACGCACTGGTCACGAAAAGCCAAAACCCGCTCACCGTTAATGATGTAAATGGCTGACTCCTTTCGCGCGTAGACCGACAGGTTGAGATCCGGATGGCCATTGGCAACCATTCCGAGACCCTCACCTTTGACGTCGCACTGCTGGGAGGGCATAACATCATACTCGGATTACCGTGGCTTCAGCAGCACGATCTGCAGATACACTGGTTGAGCGGTAAGGTTACCTTTGCATCGGACTATTGCGAAAAGAACTGCCTCGCACAACCCGCAAGTACGTTCTTTAGTCAGCGTCCCCTTATCCGAACGTCGGAAACGGTTGACAATATTCCCGATGCTGAGTTAGATCCGCTCACCGCTGAGGAGATTGAGCTCTACGCTATCGACATCCCAGAACGCCTCCAGATGCTAACCACGGATATCCCGGAGTACTATCACGATTACCTCGATCGTTTCGACAGAGAGAAGGCCGCCACAACCTTGCCCGATTTCCGACCGGACTCCGACTTCACAATTGATCTCGATCCCTCGAAACCATTGCCGAAGCCAAGTCGTCCATATCACATGAATCAGGAAGAACGCGTCGAATGTCGAAAAGTCCTCGATGAGATGCTCAACGCCGGTTGGGCTGAACCCGCGGATTCAAACTGTCCGATCGCCACCCCGATGTTCTTCGTCTGGAAAAAGGACGGAACCCGCCGACCCGTTATCGACTACCGCAAATTGAACGACATCACGATCAAGGACAGTTATCTGCTTCCGCGCATCGACGAGATGATGGACCACATCCGCGGATCGGAAATCTTCACAAAGTTCAATCTAAAATCCGGTTACAACCAGGTCCGTATCCGACCTGGAGATGAATGGAAGACCACGTTCATGACTCCATTCGGCCCCTTCCAACTTCGCGTAATGACCTTCGGATTTACGAACGCACTGCCATGTTTCCAATGCCTCATGGACAAGGTCTTCGCTCCGCTGCTCTACAAGAACCTCGAGAACTACCTTGATGATGCGCTCAATCATCATCGGACTTTAGAGGAACACATCGCAGGAGTCCGCCAAACGCTCCAATGTCTTCGGGAAGCCAACCTGTTCTGCAACCCAAAGAAATGCGAGTTCCACAAACTGAAAATCGAGTTCCTTGGAGTAGACATTAGTCGTCATGGCTTCGAAATGGACGAAAAGAAGACCTCCGTAATCGCAGAATGGCAAAATCCGACGTCGGTCCAAGGTGTTTGGGAATTTATTGGATTTGTGAACTTCTATCAGCGATGGATCCCTGGTTTCTCTGATGTCGCACGACCGCTCCACGATCTGTTCCAGAAGGATAAGACCTGGCAATGGACCGAGAACAAGCAAACGGCCTTCGAACTCCTGAAGTGGCGCATCTCTCAGGCTCCCGTCCTTGTCCATGCAGATCCCGACGCTCAATTCCACCTGGAGACCAATGCCTCGAACTACGCCTACGGTGCTGTTCTCTCCCAGAAACAGACCGATGGCCGCCACCATCCGATCGGCTTTATGTCCAAGTCCATGAATCTGGCTGAGCGGAATTATGGGATCCCCAACAAGGAAGCCCTTGCGATTGTAAAAGGTCTTCAGAACTGGTGTCACTGGCTCGAATGGACTCGCCTTCCAGTCCAGATCCTCACCGACCATAAGAATCTGGAGTACTTCACGAAACCTCGGATCCTAAATTGACGACAGATGCGTTGGCTGGAGTTGCTCACCCACTACAACTACGAGATCCATTACCAACCTGGTGACAAAAACTGCGCTGCTGATGCACTGTCCCGACGCGCTGAACTCCGACCCGCCGACGGCGAAGACGAAATTCCGCAGTCTCTGATTCCCACCGAGAACTTCACAGAGCTGGCTGCTTGTGAGGCTGAGATGACTCCTTCAGACTGGGAAGGCCTTGGAGAGGTCTTTGCGGCTGCCCTCGCTGTTTCGGACTCAGACATTCTGGCGGAAACCCGCAGGATCGCTGCGGACTGGGAGGATAAACCCAAAGGATTGGTTTGGGATGACGGACTAGGTAGGAAAGAAGGACGGATCTGGATCCCTGAGTCGGACGACCTCTGGAAGAAGGTCATGGGACTCTACCACGATTCTCCGGTCACTGGCCACTTAGGAACTTCAGGCACCCTTGAGCTCGTCAGTCGCAGCTACTGGCGGCGCGACTTAGCAGCTTGGGTGAAACGATATGTCCAAGGGTGCCATACCTGTAGATGTGCGAAACATCGGAACCAGTGGGAATTTGGAAAGCTTCAGCCGATTCCCACTCCTGACGGACCTTGGCAATGGATTCAGTCGGATTTCATAGGTGAACTCCCCAAATTGAGTGGTTTCAACGCCATCTACGTTGTCTCCGATCGACTGACGAAAATGGCCCACTTTATTCCTACGACAACCGATATTTCCGCTCCTGACCTGATGAAACTGCACATCCGACACATCTGGAAACTGCACGGAATTCTGCTGGTACATGGAACGGACCAAGGATCGACCTTCACTGCCGCGTTTACGAAGAGTCTATACAAGGGACTCGGAATTGAACCCCGCTTCTCGACTGCTTATCATCCGCAGACACAAGGACAAGTCAAGAACAACAACAAGTGGATGGAAACCTATCTCCGCATGTTCTGTTCTCACCGTCAGGACAATTGGGCCGACCTCCTTCCGATGGCAGAGTTTTCGTATAACAACCACCACCATCCATCCATCAACACAACTCCGTTCTTCGCGAATTATGGTTACCACCCGACTCTCTCGAACGTCCCGACTGCAGCCCAATCCGATGAGCCTGACATGCGGATCCGGCGGATTCACGAAGCCCAAGAGGAATGTAAACACGCCATTGAACAGTCCCAGGAGATCTCGAAACGAGCCTACGACAAGTGGAAACGTGATAACCCCGGTTTCCAAGTCGGAGATTCAGTCTGGCTCGAAGCCACTAACCTCACGACTGATGAACCGTCTCCGAAACTCGCGAGTAAACGCCATGGCCCGTTCCGAATCAAGGATAAGCTCTCGGATTTGACCTACCGACTGGAACTTCCCGCTCAATGGAAGATTCACGACGTATTCCACGTTAATGTCCTATCCGAGGCAACTCCCGACACTATTCCGAACCGCGTAAATCCCGCTCCTCCTCCTGTTAAGGTCAACGACGAGGAATTCTGGGTTATAGAGAAATACCTGGATTCCCAATGGTTCTGAAACCGATTCCAGTTCAAGATCCGATGGGAGGGCTTTACTGAGGAACATGACACTTGGGAAAACGCCGAAGATATCGACTCCGACACCGGACCTCACCTCCTACAAGACGGAGACGACAATTTCAACCTCAAAGAGGATTTCTACCGCAGACATCCGGATGCTCCCAAGCGAACTGACCCCCCTGCTGCTCGATCATGACCTGCCAGACGACGGAGGGTTCATCAATAGTCAGCGAGGATGCTGACCCATGGTGGGGGGTACTGCAATAATATCGCCTTTTTCCTCCATTTTCCCTTTTATTCCGACGATCTCCGCTCTCCCTAATCGCTCCGATCCCTCTTCCGACCGTCCTCCAATCCCCCCGACTCCTTTCCCTGCTCCCCTTGACCCGTGCCTTGTGTTATGGACTCTTTCCCTGTGATGACCGCTCGTATACTATGTCTCCGATTGCTTGTACCATTCCTGCATGCTGCTGGACTTATTCCTATAGTGTAGACCCGCCTCCGCCCTGCGCGCTCCACTAATTCCTCTTCGCTTCCACTCCCATACCACCGCGTTCACATAGCCTCCACCTCACCGCCTCTGTGTAGATTCCACTTACACATCACCCCCGCCTCCACTTCGTTACACCTACACTATGCAATGCCACCCACCTCACCGCTTTCCACTCCACCACCTCCTGCAGTCCAGTAGCCGCATGTCTGTAAATTACACGTTGTATTTAAGCTCAGACTCGATGGGGAATGTCCCTCACTCGACATCTCAATTATAGACGTTTGCTATTGCGCCCCACCTCGCTCGCTGTAAATCCCGACCTGCTCACTCACCTGCTCTCCCCTTCGGACTTCGGACCTCAAGACCGGTGGTTCATTCCCCCGCCCTCGCGTGCTAATTCCCACCCACAGCACCGCCGGGCTAGCCAGCCGGACCGAACCCCCACTTCAGTCAGCCCCTTCGGTGTCGCACCTAGTCAGAGCGTTTACGCTGAGACAGATTGGGCACCCGTTGTGCTTTTGGGCAGTCGCTTGGGAATTAGGTCCGACAAGCCCGTAAGTCGTCGTACCCATTCCCTCCCCTTCCCTCTGGAGATTATATTCCCGCCGGCGCGCGCGGACAAGAGGAGATCCTATTTCCGTTGGTGAACGGACTAGCCTCAAGACTCTTTCTATTCCTTTCAGCTTCCGTTTGGATAATCTCTGTTGGAGATTATCGGAATTACCGATTCCATCGCAGCAACCACCAACCACTCTTCGACATTACTTACCCCACATAGCCCCACAACACACCACCAACACTGTATCTCCACGCCAACTCCTCGGAAAACGCAGCACAGGTAAATGGGCAGCCGGGACTTGCCACCCTGGCCTCGCCCCCCAAACGGGCAGATAGGAAGTGGTGACTCCAATCTCGCCCACCCACGATGATAATCAACACTACGACAAGAAAATCCCACCAACGCAATTGAAGAAAGAGGTCATTGGTCGTGACAGGCTGGAGACATGGGCTGATGGTGAGTGTATTGTACCTGCTAGGGATGGGAACGAGACAAACCGGGAGGAATTCCAACATTCACGAAAATATTGAGGAAATAGTTATGGGGAAATTAGCGCACAGCGCTTTGCCTGCGGGCAACTGTTTTGAAACAATGATCCATGTTGAGCTACGCCATGAGAGCCCTTCTAGGCTACGTCTAATTCCTTCCGACAGGGAGCAACGAGTCTATTGGGGCGCAGATACATCACATCCGACGAAACGTGTAACATAGAGTAGATCTTAGCACGTAAAATTGGATTACAAAAAAAAAAAAATTAAGGGCACAAGACATCCTAAGACCTCAATGAAATCCCGACGAAGCAACACTTCAAAGATGCGACCCATAAACATCATGGAAGCCGCTCACTGACAATGATGATGAGGTGATGCATAATATGTGTGAATGCTTGGATCACATTCTCAATTTGGTCTGGTTGGTTCATGAACAGCTACCAGGCTGGATTGGATGGGCCACAGGCCTGCAGGAGGCACCGTGGTCACCGTACATTGCCACCAGCTGCTATTGAGGAGGCCAGAGCACACACCCGAATATAATTAAAATAGTTATTTCATTCCAATCCTATGCTAGCTACATATACAAAAAAAAAATTTTTGGGCTCGAGATTTTGAACCACTGAGGCTGGGATGTGGCTGTGGTGGCGCCCTTTAGACACCGCCTACCTTACCATTTCCCACCTCACCTTCTATTCTGATTTTCTCTCCCCCACCGAACAAACTAACGAATGAATGAATAGCCCGACATGAAGCGCTTGTATTGGCCGAGGATCAGACTGGAGAGTGTGTACGGCAAAAGAGAGGTCGTATTTGAAGGACTCTTCGCGCATTGTAAGTGCCACTTCGTGCTTTTCTCGTCCTTACGCAGAGATAGGTACTGATGGGTGGTAAGCGAGAGCAATGGTCGGCGAGCTGGTACAGGATACAACCAAGGCCTTCAAGGGGAGGCGCTACACGCTCGTCCATACGTGCGTGTATCCTCAACGCGTTTGCTCTTGGTAGTGTGACCGACCCCCTTGTGTGTTCGGGTGTGCAAGCCGCTCGCAATCAACTTGAAACTATACAACGCGAATAAATACCACATCTCGGTCATACCCACTAATCTCGATGGTTCTTATGTTCCCGACGGGGCGAACCGATCTCGGTGGCTTGGCGTAGACCAGAAACCATTCAAGGCGAGATTGGGTAGCGCGTACGTCACCTCTTCCCTTCTTCTACCCTCCCCGTTCAGATTGATATATGACCGCCCTCTTTAGTTGGGTGCCAACCGATCAAAGCTCATGACGAAGATCTCGTCGCTCGGTCGATGGATATCGATTCACGAGAAGTGGGACGGAGTTTGACCGCTACCACATACGAAACCAAAATAGATGCTAGGATGAAGATACAAATTGGGAGTAGGCGAGCCAGAGAACGCGGGTGGTTTTCGTTCCTCCATGCAAATCGGAGTATAACGGCCAACTAGAGAGAGAGTTTCGATATTAAAAAGACGGGAATACAACGTTGTTGCGCTCGTTGGGCCGATACAGATTTATAGTGCGTCCCATGTATCGTACCCATTCGCCCAGGCCGTTGAGGCTAACCACACTCGCACGTATAGTCGACTGATTATATTTCCTTGACTTCAGTTCGATCCGTTGCTGACACCTGAAGATCGTGACTCTCTCACTCGGATCTGACTCGTCGCTCATTCTCACTACCCGGAATGAGCGCAAGCGCCGACGACGATGACCTCCACTCCTGGTCCAAGAACTAGGTCGAGTGCATCGCACACACTACCCGGACGGTCCTCGACATTGAGTTTACTCCGCACATCGGACGCATTCTCGCTCCTCCCGAAAAAGGGAGGGACCTGAGATGTTACTTACTATGCATTCTCGATATCAATTCTATGACCGTAGTTAAGGAGAATTTATGTCACGACTTTGGGAGGCACACACCGTCGTCGCCAAAAGTTTGCGAACGCTTCCAGACATTGAGATTCAGCGGATAGAACCTCAATAGGGTTTGCATCGGAATCCATCGTTGTCGTCTAGGTCAAACGCTGACAAGCCTTTCCATATGCGTCGGATCAACGCTTCGCACATGAGTGAACAGTTGGTGAGAACCGCAATGTTCACCCCTGCTCACGTATGTACCGTTCTGAGAATACGTTCAGTCCCCTGTTGGAGATAGATACGCCGCGCACCGAGCATCGGTCTTGTTTTCCGTTTTGTTGTCTTTGCATTCCATTTGTCTTCGATGGTATCCTTGTCGCTCGTGATATCGACTCTTACATTCCTTGTGGCTTTGGTTTGTAACTAGTTGTGGTCTGGGCATTCAATAGACGTGGTTTTTGGCCTTCGCCATCCGCCTCTCTACATTATTACCGGGGGACAACCAAAGAAGTCAACAAATAAACACAAGCGCAGAGATGCAAATAAGAAACTAATACCAATACCAGCAAGAAGCCACACAACGCTGACACAACCCCCCTCGACCAATTAATAAAGGGTGGGCCCCTAAAATCGGTGAACTCACGGTATAGACCGACTATGCTATGTTGACCCTGAGTGATATGCGGTTTCCTTCGCTCCATGTGGGAAGCGGCCAACCCTTCACGCGCACTCAGGTCCAAGCTATCAGTATAAGACACATGGAGGAACGAGGGGCCTTGTAGCTTGCTGTGGTTTGACCCAGTGGTTGCAGATAAGTCCCAGGGCGCTTACATTCCTACCTACCGGTATTCAGTCGAACAAGGTTGGTCAATTCGGTCTTCTCATGAGAGTGGTGGTACAGGGGACGTTGAAGCTTCCTGCCTACAAGCTTTTGGTTCAATAGCATACTCATATCCTTGCATATACACAATAGCCAAGCGAGCACTTCAGGAAATTATTCACGCACCACCGCTCCCCACAGCCAACAAGTCATCTATACATTCACCCTTCCATTTGAAGTACCGGTATGGTCGTCTCGGTGGCAGAGCAAGCATCTCCACACCCTACAATTTATCGGACTACAACCCCGGCCTCGGGCAATGATGATCACTGCTATTCGTTTTTGTAAGACAATTAATGCCCAGGTGGTCTAGTAATGGCACTAGGAAACATTTAAAATGAGTATCCCAATCCGGCGTTCGAGAAACTTTCCTACCGCCTTCGAAACAGATCATGACCAACAACCATCAAGACACTCCAATGACTACGCCAACCTCTGGAGGACGATATGCAAGAAACCTACCAAAATGACTTGACCTTCATTTTCATACGATTTACGTGCTCGCAGAACTGCACATTTTGTGGGCCACGGTCTTTGGTAAGCGGATTGTCATTTGTATAGCACATATGTGAACATGGACGAACCTCGCGTTTCTTACCCCCTACACACCCGTGTGTCAGGCATTGACATTGACGACGCGACGCACCATGAAGTGGCAGGCTGCCAAACACGTGTCAGGCTTGACCTAGACGACAACGATGCATCCAGAAACATATCCGCATCAAGTCCTGTTCGCTGAATCCCAACGTTTGGAAGTGTTTGTGGACTTTTGGCGACAACGGTATGAGCCTCCCAAATTCGTAACATAAATTCTCCCTAACTACTGACATAGAGTTGAGATCGAGAAGGCATAGTAAGTAGCATCTCATGCTTATCTACGCACCTATCATCGTTCCAGGTAGTCTCGATAACCTCAGTGGACTCCGGATTCCCGA
>Ga0307515_10015686_pt1 | contig 13942 bp, 18 predicted proteins | sample 17_EM_MG_FD_194513 | JGI IMG/M metagenome (GOLD analysis project Ga0307515, IMG submission 194513) | Populus trichocarpa ectomycorrhiza microbial communities from riparian zone in the Pacific Northwest, United States - 17_EM | ecosystem: Host-associated > Plants > Roots > Unclassified | place... | reverse complement strand
TCCAACGCCGGTCCCCGTCCATCGGTGCCCTCGCAAGTGCCCAAAAAATCATATGACCATTTTTATCGTCAGTGTCTCGGGCTAATGGCAGACACTTGTCACGAGTGACGCCAGTTCCCACAGTGGTGCCTTCTTGCAGATTCTTTCAAATGACTCTGGAATCTGAACCCAAGACCATTCTTTGCTCCATTGTTCTATCTCCTCCTCAAGCTCCTGGAGGGTACCTGGCTGTTGGTGGAACAATGAGAACATCACATTTTCAAGGTCCTTCTCTGTTGTTTCACCACCCTCTGGTGGCCACACCAGCCACACAATGGTGATCCAACACTTCAACTTGTCCCACTCTTTTGCATCCACCAAGGATACCATAGTATATGGGCTATAGGTACTGGTTCCCAGCTCATCTGACCAGTAAGCTGCACGCCCAACCACCAATTTCCAATATGAATGGGATAGGTATTGAATTCCTTCAGGTGACTTGATGGTATCCAGTAGAATTCCTGCCCATCCAAACCCCCTAACATTATCCTCAGCGCAGACCTGCAAGTCATTCAACAATCCAACAAACCCCTCCACCCCAACCTGCTCAAACTGCTGGTATCCAATAAGCCCAATGGCATCTATGGTGTGTGATCGCAATCTTGGGGAGAAGGGGTATAGGTGGTGAAGGCCAACCAGGTGTTCTGCCAATATCTTGAGTTGTGGGTAATGACTTTCAGAGGTCCAAGCACAGAGGAGATCTGCAATTGCCTCACCATCCCAACTGTTGAAAACAATGTTGGCCAACTCCTGGTGGTGTTCTGTGTGAATAAGTGCAGCCCCTACACTCTTCCCTGGACCAATGAGACGAAAACCAGCTTCAAGAGAGAGAAGGAGAAGATCTCCTGCACCCTGTAGGGTAGAGCAGTTCTCACATATGAGAGAACACCACCCATATGCCATCTCTGTTAGCTGCTTGCTTTGGCTCTTTGAATTACATAAGCGCTCCAGTAATTCTGGGAGTGGGTTACAGAGAGAGTGAGAGGTGTTGATTGCTTGGGCCATTGCTTGGGAGAATTGGGATAGGATCTGATCAAAGTGATTACTAACAAACAAGAGTGTGAGCAGCAGAAGGACAGAGAAAGGAAATGGCATACCTCTTGTCTTGGATCTTCAACAACTCCCATTCAACAGGCCTGCCAATGAAGATACAAAATGCCAGGAGGTTACTAAGCACTGCATTTAATGGGAGGGGACTGTATCCTCTGCCCCAAGAGAACCAGAACAATTGGCTAAATGTGTCTGGTACATTTTGCTTAGCCCAGGACAGGTGTAAAAGTGCATTTGAAGTCCATTCAAAGCACACAGGGGTGGCCTTTGAATTATAAACATACATCTTGTAGATCATCTGGGGGATGTCTTGACTAGCATAGATATTGAGAAGATACTTGAGGTCAAGATCAAGGGATGTGATGTCATGGGCAATGCTTGGGAGAGGGAACCTCTCTGCAAACTCTCCAGATACACACATTGCACAGATATGGATCCACAGAACAGCTTGTGCAGAGTGGTATGCCCTGTCCCTTGACCCAGCATAGATCCTCCCATTGGAATCAAAACATCCCTTGAGGGTGGAGACAATCTGATCATATGGAGGTTCCACATCAAGCCAATCCTCAAACCACCAGACTGTCCCAGCAAGCCGGATGGCAGCATCAAGTGCCTCTGGATCAGTGATGTTCCAGAGGATCCATGACACACACCGCACATCACCAGCATTTATGCTGCGGAGTGTGGTCAGGGTTGTGAGTCTCAACCATGGGGAAGTGGCTGCAGGTGTAGTGATGAGGATTGGCAAAGTTTGGATCTGTGGAAGGTGAAGTGCAGCGCATAAGATTCTGCATTGGATATTCTCCCACAGACTATGCAGGGAGGCCACCCATTGCGTGGGCTGCTGGGGAGTGGGCTGTGTGACTGGTAAAGAAAGATCGTGGGAATGGAGCCATTGGGTGATCGAGGGCAACCGAAGCAATGCATAGAGGATCTGGCACTGAATAACCTCCCACAAATGGTGCAAAGCGGTCAACACCGGGGACTGTAGCAAAGACATGCCGATAGAAGGGACAGGATTAAGGGTGGCAATGATGTGGGGTTTGGCTGTCTTCCATATGCTGCGGAGAGCAACGGATATTGGTGTCTGGAATGGACACTCGTACGAGGTTGTCCCAACAACGACTATCCCAAGGTAGAACAGGACTCCGAGCACAGTGAAGGTGATGAGGACACCTGCGACGGAGGCATTGATGGATGCCATGTGCTTGCACAGTCCGCAAGCGAGGAGGAGGAGCGCGACCTGGAGCATGACCGGGAGGCTTTCGACGAAGAAATGGAAGGGCCACTTCTTCAATCCATCGCACTTCCGTTGACGGTCTCCGCAACGCTCGATCGTCGACCCGCCGGCATTCCGCAGGTACCGGTTGAGCCACTGTTTGCCCAACATCGCGACGAATGCAGCGAGAAGCGAGATCAGCAGACTCGCGTACATGAGCCCAGTAACGGTGACGATCTCGCCGGGAGGACTCCCCTGGACGGGTGGTACGATGGGGGTTTCATTCGGGATGGCGGATTGGTTGAGGGTGAGAAGGATTGCACGGAGGATGGCTGCGGATTGCTCGTTTGGATTGGGTTGGAGCCCCGAGTGGACGTCGATGACGAAGGCGGAACTGACAGCGGAGAACAGACCCGCCTGTAATGGCAGTTAGGTGGCTTATAGGAGTGAACGATAGAGACAACTTACGAAGATCAAGGTGGTATTGAGGTCCTCGTCGTACTTCTTGACATAGTCTGTGTCGTACTCGACCGCCTCCTTCTTGTACACTGCGTAGAAATCGAGACGGGCGTCGTCGTTCTTGATGGGTTGGAAGAATGTTCTAAGAGCATCTTGGAAACTAAGTTCGTTCAGCGGTACGTAGTCTAAGCGATGTAGATATCGAACGTACCACTTTGGATCGATTTGCAGCAGAGGGGCGGCCTTTTTGCTCTCTTCGCCCTTTTTCTCTCTTTTGTCCTCTTCTTCCATCAGGCGTTGCGCGTGATTCGGTGTGGCCGGAGGATATCGAGAACGGGGTGAATCGAGTAGACGTCACAGTCGCGGCACTACCGAGGAAGAGTGCTGACTCTGGAGATGGATGAGACGATGATCCTTGGGCGGCCCGCAAATGGACTCGGCACCCCGGATATACCACGAGACGCCGGAACAGCGGAAATGCATTTCCAAGCGCTCGAAATGACCGCTAACGGACCCTGTGAAAGTCCATGAGCAGGGCGATAAGGCCTGAGGTAATACTTGATACTGGAAGAAATTTCTCGAGAGATTTGCGGTATGAGGCAAGGAGGTATTAGGTAACGCTGCGGTTCGAATTCGAGCGGGCCACAGGATATGACTCTTCTGTAGCAGTAACGACCACAGACCACACTCACAGACGAAGCATTCCAGCAATCCTTTCCCGCTTCAGGAGCCTCCGGTCCTTCAGTAAGGACAGGGTGGTTGGAAGGAGAAACCATGCGACAAGACTTATCTGCTCCCGGAGGCCAAATAGCTTAATGCGAGACCACCTTCAGTGCCGCTACCACTCACTCTCACGAGCATACTGGTGTGTATGAACCATAATGCAGGGCACCAGACCTCAAATTCCGAGCATATCTCTATACTGTACACTACTGTGCATATGGCGCGGCACATCTTGGACGCCGAATCTGTCAATTTTGAGACCGCGCGCGAAGGGGAGGAGCCGAAACAACGCGATATCGATACAACCCCCGTTGTGGTTGGCTTTGCGTCTCTGACGTCTACCCCACATGTGTTACCGAGCGTACGACCCTAGCAGAGATAACCCTACCATATTGATGTCCTGGTGTGCGGGAACTTTAGGCATCGACGCTCAGACGATCAGGCTATGAGAGAAGAGAGGAAACAATAGACGGAAACAAATGTTGGGGGTTTTATTCTTACTCGCTTTGACTAACAACATCAAACCTACGTTCCACGCCAGTATATGCAATGCCACCGTGACCTCTCAAGCTTGCAAGGGCGGTGCACCTGCCCATATCCCACCACGCAACCGCCGTCATCTCGAATCACGCTCCCTGTCTACCTTCCATCAGTGTTAAAAGCTGCACGCTGCATATATGACTTGCCTCCGGCGATTCGTCAACCTCATCAACGACTTGAACTTCCCTCCTTCACTGACGTCTCAAGTGTTTCGACCAAAGTTCCCTGTGAAGAAGACGCACGCCCGGGTCACAAGAAGGACGCTTGTTCGTCAAGCCATGAGATACCCAACCAGTTCCCCGGAGGTCTAGGTGAAAATATGGCATCGTTGAGGGCGAGAAATCGAGCTCTTTCGTCTAAGGAGGGATACTCTGAGGTAGGGTTAGAAGCGCAGGTTTTGAACATGGAGAGTGAGCACCGAGTCCCAGCGGGCGCAGTCCAGGTCCAGTGATGTAAGAGTCCACCCTACAAGCATTCGAGGGTACGTATTGAACCATGCCCCACGGGCCAGCCGAAGGAAGGTGCGAATATGGAGGTATAAAGACACTTGCACCGTCCGGCTCCACATGCGTACTATTCAGTCATCGGAAGCGGCATCGACTCTGCCGCCCCACTGAATCGTACTCGCGCCAACCGAATGTCCTTCAAACACGATACAAGCTCCTTGTCGCCTTGACCAAACTCGGACACTCTCATCCTTGGAAGAGGTGTGATAAAGTTAGTTGAAACGGTGATAGGAACTTGCTTTCCCTGGCACAAGTTATGTTCGCGCGCATGCACACATGCTGCATGAGGCGCGTGAACGAAGTCACAATTAGACCAAGGGATAGATCAGGATTGGACGTTGAACAAACGGGACATGGTTTAATACCACACCACAAGTTGTTGGGGACGAGAGATGCAAATTAGGAATAACTCCCACTACATCAAACACGGGGGAACATAGATGATTGTTGCACGGAAACGAGGAGGCAGACCACCACCCACACAAGGCGCGAAGGTGAAGAGACTTGACCATCCAGCGCGGGATGGAAGCTCGGGGTGATGAGTTTAATGGTGCTGTTCAGGCGCGAGGGTGTGATAGAGCCTGGCCAGTCGGAAACGCGAAGGGGCATACGAATGCATGGATTTCTGCGCAAAGGAAATAACTCATCTCAAATATCCCATTGGACTTGCCAATCAGTTATCGGTCTTAGGACCACGGAGAATTGTCAAGAAAAGGCGACGGATGAATGGCCAAGAGAGCGGCTGGAAGAATACAACGGGCGTAGCATAACGTTCCGGATGAGAGAACGAGGGCCGGATTAGATATCGTGTTCGCTGGATCGAGGTGGTCGGGTGAGAGTACTCACAAGTTCATCATTTGCTTCTCCTGCGGCGGTTTCCCGGTTTCGTTGCCTCTCACGATATGCAGCCCTGTGTTCGAACGACGCATACAATGGAGAGAAAAAATCCCATGGGCGCACGTTGCAAGACTATGAGGACGGATGGTTGAGGGAGGATGACCTATCGGGAGAGATAGAATTTCATGACACGGTATGAAGGAAAACTAAAGTCGCGATGGTGGTAGTGGGTGGGGTGGGTGCGGATAGTAAAAGTCTGGAGCGGGAAAGGCGTACCCGGGGACTACGGGTTGGGGTCTGGACTTGGAAGTGGGTCGAGGTGAGCAATGGGTGAGAGAAACCTGGAAGCAAGGTGCCTTGATCGGTTTTCCAGTTCCTCTCATCCGTTCCTCCGCTACCTCGATCCCGCACCTCTGGGCGTCACCTCGGAGATTCCTCAATGTTCACTCACCAACTTCGGCTTGGAACAGTTTCCGTCGAAAACATTCTGGCGTGAGGCGTTCAGGGCCCCTGCAACACGACAGTAAGCAACACCTCCCGTCTTTCAACGTTCAACGTTCAACCTCCACCTCATCCAGGCATTGTTCCGAACGGACCCGGAAAGTCGAACATCATAGAGAGGGGGTGTGGTGTTCTCGGAGGCTCTCTAGATTACCAAAGTCAAAGATCGCTCGCCGTTGTCTCGGAGCTCACCAACACTCCTCCATCCCCCCATTACCCTCAAAGCTAGGATCGACGGCGGCAGCGCCATTAGGCTCTGTACTCCCGACGACCCTTCGTCCTCTGCACTCAGTCCTGGGTTCGGTGGGTTTCAGTGCCCCCCTCGTCGATTTCTCTTTCCGTTTTTTGGGTTGTAATTGACCTTGCTCGCGTTTCCGTTTTGGTTGAAAGAATTAGGTGATGTGGGTATATACCAAGCACGTGGACACAACATTCTGAACGAGTTGTGATATTCACCCGTTAGGCGTAAAGTATCAAGGTGTGGTAGGAATTTGAAGCCTCGCATTGTAATGTCTTCCACTTTCTCTTCTGAGCGCCTTGGCGTGCGTCGACGGGGGTGAAAATTTATCATGTTGACCATCATCCCGTCGCTATTGGTAAACCAGAGCGATCTCAGCAGCTGAAGACTTAAAGCCGGAACGACTGGTTTGTGCGTTTCCCGCCCAAGTCCTGACGCCTCCCAACACCTCTCTGGCCTGTACCGCATATTTCTTTGTTTCGCTATCTGAGTATCTGTGTGAATAGGCGTGCAGCCAAGTTGTGAACAGTTCGCGACCATGGCCGCCTCACGTTTCTGACTGAGCGCTTGGAATGAATTTTCGGCGTCTCGCGGCAGACTACTGGAGCGCCGGGTCCAACGCGTCCTCGCCGCGTTTCCCTCCAGCTCGCGGGTCCCGCCAGGACCCTCCCTCTCATCTGTATACTATCCCAGCACTACTGCCCCGGGCTCATCCACAGAACCTCGCGGAGAGAGGGACGACCTTCAAGGACAACGTTCCATGGGCCTGGATTGTCGGAACGGCGATTTCGCTGAAGACCACTCACTAATTTGGCCATCGACTTTGGAGACCCTGATTGTGATTCCGGGTATCGGATGAAAAGATCTTGGGCTGGGAATGATCAGGGGCTGTTGCTCGGGGTGGGTGGGGTGGGTTCTCGTTGTCGTTAGTACTTTCCACTTCTTTCTAATGTTGAAAATCAGGCTACAGACCTCCACAGGTACCCTCTCCGCTGATCTAATAGCGTGTACAGGCGGAATGCGTCCAGCTCGGAAGGAGTTTCAGAGTCCGGGCCTTTCCATGCTGAGCGGCTCGCGAACCCTTCCCTGCCTTCTACGCGGCTGTTCACTGCCCGAGGAATGGTGGGGATATCACGTGGGGGAATTTCTGAGGGGAGGCCGGATCTGGGGGAAGCTATTGGTCAAAAGGGTGCGGACGGTGGGACAGTCGCAACATATGGTGTCGCCACAGCTTAGAAACCATCCGGCAAGGGCGAAGGAGACGAATGGAGGAAGTACGTTCCCTCGGCACCCGTCCAAACTCGCACAAAGGCTAATCCATACCTCATAGTAAACTGACCCAAGAATTCTCAGACAGCCGTTCTGCAAAGGATGCTCCAAAGAGGGCTGACCTCTTTGGCGGCTCGGAGGCTGCAACCAAGTTCAGCATCCCTTCGCTACCTACAGTATTCGTCATGCGATACTCATGCTCGGAACGCAATCGCATTCTACCTCACAATTGCGCACTCGAATACAGACCTATTACCTCGACGGAGGGTTCGTTCCTAACACCTCCGGCCCACCGTGCGCGGACGGCCGAAACGAAAGCTTCACTCGCTCGCCTCGCCGCCCTATCTACTGAGCTGTTCTCCGCTTGTTGCTACTCCGACACCGCTTGGTCATCCGCCCTCCCAAACTAACCCCGTCCAGCACCCTCTATCCCGCTTCCTACCTGTAACGCAGAAGAAAAGGATGGAAGCTCTCCTGATCATCTCCTAAGACCCTTGGACGGATTTCCGTAAAACCAACATGGATTAACCTCTCGGTCGAGATATGCAGTGGGCGGGATCTGCAAGTACAGGTAAAGGCACGTACACGATCTCGAAGCTCACCAAAAGGTTCACTGTTCGCAAAGTGACAGATGCACCCCATTCCCCGTCGTTCGGCCTCAGGCTGATAAATGCGTTTATAACATTACACGAAACGTGGTACGAGTAGGCGAATATACATCGTTCTTTTTTTACGAGACAACATGTTTTCCAGTCATGAGTCATCTGAGTACTCACATTCTGATCGTCACCATTGCGCGGTACTGGGTGTCGTTTCGGAATGCTGTTCGAGATCTTTCGGCGGAACCTCATCCCCTGCAAGGTCAACGACAAGGGCAGTTGTACTCCCTCCACCAACAGCTGCCGCAAAACAATACATCTCGACTCTCCCATTGGCCGCCAACCCATGATCGAACCTCACTTCCGTGGGAACCATGACACCCCAGGGTTGTGGGTATCCATACTTTTGGGCTCGAGCTCGCTGTTCCTCCCTCCCATATCCTCCCGGAGATCCAACAGGAAGTTTGCCTGGGTCCCCGAGACCCAAAACTCCCTCATAATAGTTGCCCCACGTCAGGAGCTTTCCAGAGGAGGTGAGAGCACCGGAGTGGGTGGGGCTACAGAAAACGGAAATGACGGATCTGTTCTGAAGCTCCGGAACGATGGTCGGAAGCATCTCCGGGGTAGTATTGTATGCTCCCTCGAGCACCACGGAAGATGAATAGGCGAAGAAGGAGCGGCCTTGGGCAGACACCTGAACATTGAAAGATCTTATACACGGCGTTGAGGGTTCATCAGGGCGACGTAGCTTACGTGGGTGATGAGCATGGTATCCGATGAAAACTCCACTCGTGGTGGCGTTTCCTGGCCGTCGTTGCCCGTAGTCGTATGGAAGGCTGGGTGTTTCTTGACCTCGTTTATCTCGGAGAAGTTTGGCAGCTGTGTATCACGGTTCAAGAAGAAGTACCCGATCATTCGTGCACTCCTACTCACGTAATGCCAGATATCAAAAGAGTCCTGACCAGCGAATTGATTTACCTTAAGAACATGGCCTTTGTTCGTCAACCCAACAAAACCGTGATAAAAGGCTGAGATCTTGATGAATTTGGTCTCCATCCTGCGTTCTTCCTCCGAGAGTCCGGTCATTGGTAAGTCAGGTAAATCGGGGGGGATGGGGAGCTTAATAGGATCCACATTCATCTCCCAGGTGTGACAAGGTATGACCGTCCCACCATCGGGGACAATGGCCCTCGTGGATTCGTCCTCGTCTAGTTCGGCCATGGCTTTCTCATATTGGCCCGGGGGTGGCGGACATCGGTACACTTCTCCAGATCTCATAAGGACGGCAGGAAATGGCCAGCCGCATTCGACCTGAATGGGTGTCGTCTCCGGAGATGAACAGTCAAGCAAAGGGGAGACGAGTCGGTATGGCCGTCCCCAAGTTTCAAGATTCCAGACGGCGGAATTGGCATCCAGAGTCGTCGCATCGGTGGCACTGCAGCTAGAGTCGAGAGAGAGGACCAAAGTAGATGTGTACATAAACTTCCGTTGTGTGCATCAACGAGTGGATTTACCTAATAGCGCGCGTTGGAGCCGGTAGCTGGAGCTTCAGAGGTGTCCAGGCCGTTGCAGCAGAATCAGCAAAACCGGCACCCTTCAGTTTCTTATGCGAATTCAGCGTGCCTGCGGTTGCAAAAAGGTTTATCACGATTCATTGTCAATACCCGGAGATTTTGGCGCAGAATAGAAAGGATCGATAGCACCCACCCCAGACATATACACTACCGTCAGAGCCAAGTACGTGCAATGCCCTGTCAGTATACGGAGACGGTGGCGTATGAGGGTGTTTGTTGAGAGTAGGAGTGGAATCTGTACTGACTTATCACATGCTGCCAGGCTGACGACACGAACATCTGGAAGGTGAAGTTCGACTGGAAAAGGGACATCCCCAAGGGTCGTCTCTGGAAACCGCGGTAACCCAAGTTGACCATGGTCCTTCTTTCTGAATGGTTCCAGTAAGCACACATGAGTCCGTTAGCGAATAAGTCTTGAGAGGACGAAAAGGTCGTGTACCCCCATACGAAAACCCGGGGATTTCTTAATCTCTGGTAGAGAAACTTCCAGCCACTCGTTCTAGCCGTCTCCGACCCTGTGAAATTGTAATCAATCGCCAGCTTTCGTTTCCAGAATTTTTCGTCAGTCGCGACGAGGGCGAAAAACTTGTTGGCACAACCGAGGGAGATCACATCCTTTGTTTCACAGGAGGATAGGACATTGTCGGTGAATACCTTGACTGGGATATCCGTGATTTTAGCCTGCAAAGCGGCCATACTGTAGCTGCAGGGAATATGTTACGACGTTCGTTCCATTCGGATAGTGAAAACACTGGCCATTTGCGTGCTAGTCTAACCACTTCCGTCATCGTTGGTCGCTGAGAAGGGTCCCGGTGCCAACAGCGGATCGTCATATCCCACACAGAGTCCGTCAGTCCAAGTTCTTGTGCCTCCTGCGGGCGAGCCGGCCGAACGCCTTCCATAATCGTCGAAATAATGACCGGGGTTGTGAGTTCACCGAATGGGTGCCTTCCCGTAAAAATCTTAGGCAGCGTTTAGATGCCAGATGAGCCATCTGCATGTCCACCTCTAACACTGGATATGGAGGGGCACGAGGACAAACCTCTATCACGACCATGCCGAATGCAAATACATCCGTTTCCCGTGTGATCGTACTGGCTCCCTCAAGAATCTCTGGCGCGGCCCACGCCGCAGTGCATTCATTGGCCTGCGTTGCGGAGTTCATTTCACGAACGATCGAAGGGAACTCGAAATTCGTCAAACGAGCATGACCGTCGTAATCGACGAGAATGTTAGACTAGCCAAGGGTCACTGATGAGGCCGAGAATGACTCGAGAAAAACGCCTACCCCTTTCAAGTTTCCGTGTATGATGTAATTTGCGTGAAGATAGTCAAGACCTTCGGCTACGTCCAACAGCTTGGGAGGATCGTGTCGTTGGTCAAGTACGACGACAGAGAGAAACTCACCAAGCTAGTTCGGTTCATACCCGGAATTTTCTGAATGAACTCCGTCAGAGTTCTATTCGGTGGAAACTCCAAGATGATTTGCAGAGGATCTGTCGTAATACAGATGAAAGGGACGATGTTCGGGTGTCTCAACCTTTTCCAGATGACGGCCTGTCTGGAGAATGACTGCAGCGCCCACAGCTGTTCTTAAGCAGACACGATAAAGACGTGCCGTCCTGACTACGAACCTTCTTGACGGTTTGATCATCGCTCAGGGGAGCTCTCAAACACCTGATCGAGACTTTTTTGTTGCGATAGGTGCCTTCCCATACATCGGCGATGGCATCGAGGGCGATTGGGCCATCACCCACTCCGGCGATTTGGCCAGATGCGATGTATGAGGACGGCAGGATCACGTGGTGACTGCATATCACTTGTAGTTCGTGTAAACACCGCTGAGAAAGGTCGTCGTCGGCGGAGATGGCACCGAGAGCCTACAGAATCCGTTTCGTCACTGGAAAAAAGGCAGAAGGAAAAGTACGCACTTCGTCGAGGAAATCCACGAGTCGAGCCAGCTGCGGTCCACGGAGGTTGGTCAGATGCTGTTCCCGTTCGTCATGCTGAATCAAGGAACGGAGGCGACGCGAGAAATTGAGAGAGGAAGGATCTAACGAGTAGAGGTGATGTAAAATCCAAGGGGTGGACATTGTGAACAGATGCGCCTCCGGCGGGAGTCTTGGAGCGCAAAGATCGTCGAAGGCAAGGATTAATACCTCGTGATGACCTCACGGTTACCAACTGAGATGCGATACCGCCATCTCTAAAGAAGACATGACGCATGATCGCCGGCCTTCCTCTAGTAGGATCTGGGCGGAAGTTTCCAAGGTTGCATTGAATCCAACTGACAGGCACGCAGGGTATACCCGCACGACCTTGCTCTCTATAAATTTCGTTCGAGGAACACCACGACCCCGGGCCGATTTTTAACCCCACTGGGCTCAGTTGGACTAGATGTCGAAGTACGACGTTTCTCGGTTTCCGTTTATGGTATATGTTTCTATATCGGTCGTATCTACTCGATGACTCGTGTCGCTACAGTATATAGTCGAGTTGTCGCACATGTACGCTCCTCAGCTTTCTTATCTTCGCTGAGGAGTGAGTTCCCTATGTCTTTCCTCATCTATGCCTATCTAACATATGCGTACTACTAGCTGTCTTCGCTAACGTCTCGTTAGGTAGATAATACAAGCTTTCTTATCTTCGCTGAGGACTGTCTTCGCTAACGTCTCGTTAGCTTCAACACTAGAACCTGAAGTCCGGGTGGGAAAGGCGCAGAGAGTAGGATGTCTCTGACGGAAAGCATACCGCGGGTTTTTTGTCGCAACTGATGTGATCCATATCACCACTCTCTGTGCGATCACGAGAACTGACGGCTGAACCTCGGGTGTTTTTCTGGAGAACCGCCTCGGCGGATTGTAAGATCTCAGAGCGGGAACGAGCGAAGGCTGCAACTATGCTGATTCTGCTCAGGATGACAGGAGCGGCCAGTGGAAATTTAGTTGCTCTTTAGTACTTTCTAGTCACTACACTCCCTTCTTATATGCCGGGCCATAGATGTCGGTGGGTGTTCTCTCTATTAGTTAAAGCTCGGGTCGAATGTAGGCAAAATGCGTTCACTCCGAGTCCAGCACGAGAGCCAGCCTTCTGTGAACTTTGCGGCGCATGGAGCGGCTGTCGACGGCTGGGATCCCTACCTCTGCACAGGCGATCAAATGAAAAGCGTTTTATCCAGTGAATCGACGCCCTCAGACACCAGTTACTCCCAGGGCTCTCCAGATCATTCGAAGCCCACTGAAATTCGGATTACGACCTTTGGAAGGATGGGTTGGACTGAGATTAGTGTTTCATTACGGTTAGAAATACGACGGACGTGAAATAAGCTATTTACAAAGAACTAGGAACGGCGAGAATAGGGAAGCGAGAAAACTTTCGACGGAGTGAAGCAGCATTCAATAGAAATAGTGTTTCTCATCATTCAAAACGTTAGAAGGTCGATGAGTGGGGTTTGTGACGGGTCACCCAAACATCAAGAGCACGTTTCAGTTATCATAGTATAAAGGGATGAGAGGTTCAGGGATGCAGTCGCAAACGACTCAGGAGGGGCTTGGATTACCGTTTGAGTTCACCGGCTTGGCCGGATCCTCGGGTCACGTCCTTGAACCGGAAAACATCCTTGAGGACCCTGACGACGATCTTGGACACCAGCTCCATACCCAGGGTCTTGGTTGAAATATCAGCATGATCGATCGACGTAGGTTGAATCACGCGCCCCTGTACCGTTATAAGAACTATTGCCGAGACAGAAAACTCGGGAGCTCACATTCGTGTCCGCGCTCGCGATGCTTGCGTAAACCAATTCACCAGCGCTGAGTGAGGTCGAACCCACGGTCTCGTTGGCCTTGGTTTCACGGTAGACATCTTGGATAGGCGAGTCAAGCCTGAGCATCTCTGAAACGTAACCCTCAAAGACCTCAGCTTCGTGATCACGAGCGCTTCAACGACATCGGATTAGTCGAGAAGGATGTTGAGCATGTGGGTTTCAACCCTGGGACACTTGTGTGATCCGACGGAACTTCTCACCCTGAGCCAGCTCAACAGAAGCACCGACCATGACTACCAGGATCGAGCTAACGTTCTGAAAAGTAGAGTTGCCGCTTTGCTGAAGCCTATCCACGAGATCTTGTCTATTGCCGAACATCCTCGAGGACGTGCCAACGGCTCCGGCCACGGATGACTACACACTAACGAAACATCGACGGTCAACAGTATCATCAAGGCGACAACGAGGTATACGCACTTAGCAATGCTCTTCCATCGACATTAGCTTCGACGTGAAGAACCTGCTTGATCCGCGCTTCGACCTTATTTGAGTCCTCAACACCCGGCCGGCTTCGATATCCAAGAAGTAGAAGGTATGGATCACATTGTGTTTTGGGGGCTCC
>Ga0307515_10015685_pt1 | contig 13943 bp, 11 predicted proteins | sample 17_EM_MG_FD_194513 | JGI IMG/M metagenome (GOLD analysis project Ga0307515, IMG submission 194513) | Populus trichocarpa ectomycorrhiza microbial communities from riparian zone in the Pacific Northwest, United States - 17_EM | ecosystem: Host-associated > Plants > Roots > Unclassified | place... | reverse complement strand
CATCGCCCTGCCACTTCGAGACGTCGACACCATGGATATTGTGAAGCTGCGGCGTGCGCGCGCCAAAATCCTGCGGATCCTTGTCCTGGAATTTTGGCGGAATGGATGCAGTGGAAACCAGATCGTAGTCTGTCGATGTACAGGCGGAAAGAAGCGTCACAATAGGCAGGAGAGCCAGGAATAGCCGGCGCATGAGGTTTCCGTTCTGAAGCGATCGACGATGCTGCCTCACACGATGATATCCGCTGATGTGAATCCCCCGGGAGGCGTGAACCTCATTTTCATCATATCATCGTAAAAATTGAGTTAGTTTCAAGCAGCAATTGCTGAAACAGCCCCGCAGTCCCGAAAAGTGGCGGTTCTACGGTCGATTGAGCTATAGTTCGGGATCGTTGTGCGGGGCTTGCCCCGGCTTATCTCGCCAAGCGGCGATAGGTGAAGAGCCACGCATAGCCGCGGCCGATGGGCTGGAAATCGACTGTGTCGCCAATTTTCGCGGCTTTTCCCTTGAGCGCGGCGACCAATGTCTTGCGCGGCGTGACATGGAACCGCTTCAACCAGGCCTGAAGCCCGCGCCGGAAAAGGCTGGGCAGGCGCTCCTGCTGGCCGAAGTCTGCAATGTGCAGCGAACCGCCCGGATTGAGCGCTGCGATCGCTGCGTCGATCGCCTTTTCCCATTCCGGGATCATCGACAGGGCATAGGAGATGACGATGCGGTCGAAGCCGGTTTCGCCAAATTCAGAAGGCTGGAAATCGGTCGCATCGGCGACACGCAGGACCGTCCTCGTTCGTCCGGGTCTACTCAGCTTGGCCTCAGCCGAAACGAGCATTTCCGCCGAAATATCGAGCCCGAACAGCCGCGCCTGCGGAAAACGCCGGCCAATCAGGGCCAAGTTGCGGCCGGTGCCGCAGCCGACTTCCAGCACGCTGGCGCCGGCCGGAACGTCGAGTTCGCGGATCAGCGTGTCGCGCCCGAACAGGTAGTATTTGCGGGTCAGGTCGTAGAAATGCCGCTGGGTACGGTACATCCGGTCCATGCGATCCGCATGGCTGCCCTCTGCGTCGGTCTCGACGGCTGTCATGCTATCTTCCTGTAGATATGGAAGCCGCCATAGATGGCCGAACGATCCTTCAGGTTCAGAGCCTGCGACTGGTCGGCATCATAGTGCCATTGGCCGAGCAAATTCTGCGACATGCGGCCTTCCAGGATGCTGGCTTCGGCGGCGGTGCGGAAGATGACGATAGCGCCTTCGGCCGATGTCCGGGTGATTTCGCTCCACAGGTCGTTGAGCTGCCGGTCGTTCATCCAGTCCTGCGCGTCGAGCAGGACGTAGCGATCGACGGAACCGGCGGGCTTCTTTGCCAGAAGTTCGGTGAAGCTGGCATGATGCACATGCACGCGCTCGGCAGTGTTGCGGATCGTCTCGTGGCGGCCGGCCTGCAGATAGTCCGGTAGTTCGCCCTCATGCGGCATCGGATAACGGCGGGCGAAGGCCTGCCATGCAAAGTAGTTTTCCTTCAGCGGGAAATGGCAGGAGAGTTTTTCGAGCCGATGGCGCAGCACGCCGGCCAGCGACTTTTCCGCGCTGAGGCTTGCCAGTTCGTCGAACTGCTGCGGCGGAATGCCAAGGCCGAACAGCGAGCTCTTGCGGCTGGTGATCCAGCGGATGACCGGGCGGTCGAACAGGGGGGCTAGCCGTTCGTCGAAAAACTGGCGCTGCTCGCGCATCGAGCGGGCATTGGCGAGCTCGCTCGGATCGATGCCGTGCAGCCGTGCCAGCAGATGACCAAGACCGATGAAGCGGCCGAGCAGGCCGGTGCGATAGATGTTCTTGCCGAATACCCGGATGCGGCGCTGGCCGGTCAGCCCGCGCCGGTTCCAGTATTTGCGTGTGTCGCTGTCGAGCTTCGGCGCGACGAAGAGATCGTAGGCCTGGACGTTGCTGGCCAGATCATGCCGGGCGAGGAAGCGGACGATGTCCGCGTGACCGGGCAGGTGACGGAATGCGGCGAGCTTCAGCCGGTTGAGCGCCACGTGATGCGGATTGAGATCGACCACATCGATGCGCTCGGGCGCTGCCGACAGATAGGCAAGCATGTTGCAGCCGCCGGAGCCGATGGTGACGATATGATGTTCGGGCCGGATCTGCATGGCCGCCATGTCGACGGCCGGGTCTTCCCAGATCTGCGGATAGACGAGGCCGGTAAAGAGAAGTCCGAAAAGACGCTCCGACAGGCCTTCAAGGGTCAACGCCTTGTGCTGGATCAGAGCGGTTTTCAGCTTGCGGTTTCTTTTGCCGTAGCCTGCATCGGGTGCGAGATCGGTCATGTCAGCCTGCCATCCGTTGAAGTTGGAGGAGCTTCTAAGACGAGTCCGCTACACTTTGATGACGGATGGCTTATACAAATTCTCATCCATAAGAATTGATTAAGTTTGTACATGTTAGATGGAGCTATTCTTTTTCGGGGCGCTAACATGATGTTAAAGGCTTTTCTGCCGAAGTCGGAGCAGCGGTATGCAGCGGCCGGCGCGGTGATCGGGGCACTGTTCCCGGTAGTTTGCATTTTTTATGACAGATTACATGACGGCGTTCATGGGCTTTGGGGCAGCGGCACGCCGACAGTCGCTTCCCTCTCGGTCATCCTGATGCCGCTGATCTGCGGCGTGCTTTTCTATCAGGGGGGACGCGCGCGAAGCCAGCTGATGCGGGAACTCGAATTGCGCCGGAAGACTGAGGAAGACCTGTCGCGTGCCTTGCATATCGACCAGTTGACCGGCATTGCCAATCGTTTTGCTCTCGAGTGCGATCTGCGCGAGCGGTTGTCCGCCGGATCGCCGCCGGCCGGCCGCACGGCACTTCTGATGCTCGATCTCGATCGCTTCAAGTTCGTCAACGATTCGATGGGACATGATGCCGGCGACGAATTGCTGGTTGCGCTTGGCAAAAGGCTGATCCAGGCCATGTCGGGGGTTGCAACGGTCTACCGGCTCGGCGGCGATGAGTTCGTCATCGTGGTTGCCGGTACGCCGTCGGAGGGCAAGCTCGACGATATCTGCACCACCATCAAGAGCCTGCTTGCCGAACCCTTTCAGCTGTCTGCCGCGCAATTCTGGACCGGTGGCAGCATCGGTGTTGCCTATATCGAGCCTGATGACCAGTCGATGTCGCCCGTGCTTAAACGTGCCGACCTCGCGCTCTACAAGGCCAAGGAAATTGCCGGCAACAGTCATGTGGTCTACGCGCCTGACATGGCCGCGGAGGCAACGCGGAAGGGCGAGATCGAATATGACCTTTCCCGCGCCCTTGCTGCCGGCGAATTCTTTCTGGAATACCAGCCGATCGTCGGTATCGAAAGCCGGGCGATCCGTTCCTTCGAAGCGCTGATCCGCTGGCGTCACCCCGAAAAGGGCATCATTCCGCCGGACAGCTTCATCGGTGCCGCCGAAAAGACGGGTCTTATCCTGCCGATCGGCAATTGGGTTCTGAAAACCGCTTGCCTTGAGGCCGCGCGCTGGCCGGCGCCGACCGGTATCGCGGTCAATGTCGCCGGCGACCAGTTCAAGGACCGGGCCTTCGTTCCGCATGTGAAGGCGTGCCTGGCCGAAGCCGGGCTTGCTCCGGGCCGTCTGACCATGGAGGTAACCGAATCGATCTTCTACGTCGATGCGGCCATCATCAGCGATAGTCTGACGGAGCTTCGCGCCCACGGCGTGCGCATCGCGCTCGATGATTTCGGCATCGGCTTTTCGTCGATCAACAATCTGAGACGTTTTCCGCTGGACCAGCTCAAGGTCGATCGTTCCTTTACCAAGGCGATGCTCGGCAACCAGCGCGATGCGGAAATCGTCGATATTATTCTCCAACTCGGAAACACCTTCCAGGTTTCGACCACCATCGAGGGCATCGAAACAGAGGGACAGATGGAGTTCGTGCGGGCGCTGGGGGCTTCAGAAGCGCAAGGGTTCCTGATATCCAGGCCGGTCTCGGCGGAGGACGCATTCGCGATCCTTCAGCGACAGCCGGAAAAGCTCGCGGTGCGATCAACAGGCTAGACACCATCGGTCAAGCCATCCGACGCAGTGGGCGGCCGGTTTCAGTCAACCCGCAGGGCCGGATGCTTTTTTGTCAGGAAACGGGCTTTTGTCTCGAACGTACCGGTCTGGTATGTCCTTCGACAAAAGCCCGTTTCCTGACAAAAAATCCTTCCGGCAGAATGCGTCTCATTTGGCGTACGATGCTCTAGAAACATGTCTCGCACCAAAGTGATTGCCACAAAGCCTTCCTAAATGCGTGGAATCCTGTTTTTGTGGCGATAGCGAAGCAGGGGCGATGCGCATGCGCGGAAAATGGTTATGGCTTGCGGGCTCCGTGTCGGCCGCCGTAGCGGCTGTCGTCGGCTGGCTTGTCGTTTTGCCGCCCGAATTGCTGCGGGTCGGCGACGGTTATGCCGCCAAGATCGTCTGCTCCAACGTCTTCATCGCCGGCAGGGATGCCAATGCGGTGCTCGCCGACGACGTCCAGGCGCCCGGGCATCCGCTTTTGCGCCTCGTGCGCATATCGGTCGACGAATCCCGCAAGACGGTGACTGCCCGCATGTTCGGCTTTGCAGCCCCCGGTCGCGCCATCTACCGCGAAGGTCTCGGATGCACCAATGTCACCCAGGGCGAGTTCGCGGCCTTTCCCGGCAACCAGCAGCTTCGCCGCAGGCTGCCACAATCGGACGACGGCAAACCCTGGCCCGACGGCAGCGGCACCGCCGTCAATCCCGCCGTCCAGACACTGTTGACTGACCCGCAGCTTGCCGGTCCCGGCATGCGCGCAATCGTCGTCGTCAAGGATGGCAGGATCGTTGCAGAGAGCTATGGCGACGGGTTCAACAGCGCGACGCCGCTGCTCGGCTGGTCGATGACCAAATCGGTGACGGCCGCATTGATCGGTATACGCATCAGGGACGGGCAGATGGCGCTCGACCGCGCCGAGCTTCTGCCGCAATGGCGAAACGATCCGCGCAGCCAGATCAAGCTCGCCGACCTCATGGCGATGCAGAGCGGGCTTCAGTTCAACGAGGACTATGGCGACGTGACCGACGTCACCCGCATGCTCTTCCTCGAAGGCGACATGGCCGATTTCTCGGCCGCCAAGCCTCTCGAGGCAAAGCCCGGTGAACGCTTCAGCTATTCCAGCGGCACATCGACGATCCTGTCGCGGCTGTGGATGGACACGTTCGGGAGTGTCCGCGAGGCACTGACTTTTCCGCGCGCTGCCTTGTTCCGACCGCTTGGCATGACCAGCGCCGTGCTGGAGCCGGATGCGCATGGCACCTTCGTCGGCTCGTCCTACATGTATGCGACGGCGCGGGACTGGGCCCGGTTCGGCCTTTTCCTGCTACAGAACGGCAGCTGGAACGGCGAACAACTGCTGCCGGAGGATTTCGTCGGCTTCATGCGTACGCCGACCAAGGCCTCGAACGGCCGTTACGGCGCGGGGCAGGTCTGGACGAAGTTCGGCAGTGATGGCGGTCCGCCATTGCCCGAAGATGCCTACTGGCTGCAGGGCCATGACGGACAGACCGTCATGCTGGTGCCGTCGCTGGGTCTTGCAATCGTTCGCCTCGGGCTGACCCCGTCACGCAGCGGCTACGACGTGCGTGTGCTGGAGGCCAAAATAATAGAGGCGGTCAACTGACCGCCTCGAAAATGGAAATGCGATGGAGAGGGCTGTCAGGCCTTATTTCATGCCCAGCGTTTCGAGCAGGCCCTTGCGCTTGGCGTGGTAATAGTAGCCGCTGGCATAGAGCTTGACGGCACCGTCGTTCTGGTTGTCGGCCACCATCCAGGCGCCGGCCAGATACTTCGTCGCATATTTCAGATTGGTTTCGGCATCGAACAGGCCTTCCGCCGGGCCTTCGTAGCCAAGACCCTTGGCCGTGTTGTAGCGGATCTGCATCAAGCCGTAGTTGCCGGCGTGATAGGCGCGCGGATTGTAGGTGCTTTCGCGCTTGACGACGCGATGGACCAGTTCTTCCGGAATATTGTTGAGCTTTGCGTAGTAGGCAATCAGCCGGTCGAGTTCGGGACGCGAGCTGGTCGGCTTTTCGGTAATCCCCAAAGAGGCGGGGATGGCCTTTGCCATGGCATAGGCCGTGGCGCCGATCGAGGGTTTCGGCATCGGCACGATCATATGATTGGCAACGAGCGTTTCCAGGCCGACGGGTTCGCCGGTGTCAAAATCCGATTCCATCGCGGCCATCACCATGCCTTCGGGAATCTCCGGAGAACGGCTGGTCTTGGTCGATGCCAGCGCATCTGCCGTTTCCGGCAAGGCGATGGGTGCTGCTGCCTGAGCGGTCGTGGAGGCCTGGGGCGTCACAAGTGCATTGGCTGCGGATATTGCCGCCGTCGCTGCCGTTCCGCCCTGATTGACAAAGGCGACCTGCGTCGCGGCGGTTTCGCCGGGCTTCATCATCGCGGTTTCGGTTGCAAGCGCCGATGCCGTGGCGGTTGTCGCGCCATCGGGGGTCGGCAAGGCGTAAGCCGTCATTTCCGTTCCGGGCTTGGGCAACGGCGTCACCGTCTGCACCGCCATCAACTGTTCCATCGGCGTTCGCTCAACGCTCGAACAACCGCCAACAAGCGATGCCGAGATCAGAGCGCAGGCCGTAACAGCCGGTTTTGAAACGGAAAAACGGTAATTAGCCATGCTGTCGCTTTCGTGCTGTCAGGCCCCGTAGCCCCTGCAAATCAGCAGCCAGAAGCTGCCATATGCGAAGCTTCATTAACCTATGGGGCAGGGAACCGCAAGCACGGGACGCCTTTTCAGGCGCCGGCGCGTCGCAGGCCCGCCGTCAGAAGGCCTGCGCCGATGAGCAAAGAGCCGCCCGTGCGGTTGACGATAGCCTGAACTTTCGGTTTTCGAATCGTCTGGCGCGCGGCCGATGCCATCAGCGCGTAGGTCGTCGCGTTGAGGGTGGCGAGTACCAGAAACGTCGTTTCAAAGATCAGCATCTGGTTGAACAGCGGCCGGCTGAGATCAAGGAATTGCGGCAGGAAGGCAACGAAGAAGACGATGCTTTTCGGGTTCAGCGCCGTAACGAAATACGTGTGCAGAAAAATCCGCATCGGCCGTTCGGCCGGGACCGCCATCGTGCCATCGGCTGATTCCCTTGCGATCGGCGTGCGCCAAAGCTTGATGCCGAGCCAGAGCAGATAGGCGGCCCCCACCCATTTCAGAACGGTGAAGATCGCAGCCGAGGTAGCCAGCAGCGCGCCGAGACCGAGCATCGAGGCGGTCATCGCGGTGAAATCGCCCAGCGCGACACCGGCAACCGTTGCGCTGGCAACCTTGCGTCCGTGCCCGAGCGCGTAGGAGATGACCAGAAGGATGGTCGGGCCGGGGATGGCGAGCAGGATGGCGGAAGCGGCAACAAAGGCCAGCCAGTGTTCGATCGACATGAAAAAGGCTCCGTTTGCGCATGGCGTTCCATCGAGGAAGCCATGCGCAAACGGAGCCGTCAATAGGTTTTTATGAGGCAGGGATCAGCTTGCCGCGGACCATTTCTGGCCGATCACGTCCATGACTTCGCCGAACCACTTCACTGACGTATCGAAATGCTTGCCGCCACGGATGCGCGGGAATTCGATGGTCCTCAGCTTGCCGCCCTTGTCCTCGTCATGGCCGGTGACGCCGGAGACCTTGTTGAGCGCGCTTTCGACTGCCAGATCGACCATGCCCTGGATGAGCCGGAGATCGTCGATGTTGGCCGGGGCGGAGCGGGCATAGTAGCCCGACTTCTGCACCATCGAGCGCTCGGCGCCGAGAAGGGCGGCGAACTGCTTGGAGAACCAGCCGCCGACATTGATCGTGTCGATCTTGACGTGACCGAAGGCGTCGCGCTTGACGGCCTCACCGGCGGCCTCGCGTTCGGCGACGACCGCATCGAGGCAGGCGCCTTCGCTGACGAACAGCGTGACGAAGCCGGCCTTGTCCATGATGGCGCGCAGGCGTTCGGCTTCCGCTTCCAGATCGAAGGCGGTTTCAGGCAGGTAGAGGCCGTCGATATTCTTCATCTTGGCGTTCATCATGAAGCCGTCGACGAATTCCTTGTCTTCGGTCATCTGGATGTAGGACCGGGCGGTTGCCGCCGTCAGCCAGCCGCAGTGGCGGCCCATCACTTCGTGGACGACCAGGGTGCGCGGTGCGGCACTCTGCTCGTTGCTGACATGGTCGAAGAATTTCGCGCCATATTCGGCCGCTGTCCAGGCGCCGAGCGACTGGCGGATCGGCACGACATCGTTGTCGACGGTCTTCGGCAGGCCGACCACGGTCAGGTCATAGCCGTTGGCGCCGAGATAGGCGGCAAGATCGGCCGCCGTCGTATTGGTATCGTCGCCGCCGATGGTGTGCAGGATGGTGATTCCATCCGAGGCGAGCCGCTCGGCTGCGACTCTGAGCGGGTTCTGGCCTTCCTTGACGAGGCCGCGCTTGACGCAATCGGCGGTGTTGGTGAGCTTGACCCGGCTGTTGCCGATCGGCGAGCCGCCGTGACGGTGGAGGATATGAGCTTTCTCGCGCATGTCGCGGGTGATTTCGATCCGGTCAGCAAGAAGAAGCCCCTGATAGCCGGAGCGATAGGCGACCAGTTCGATATCGGGCGCGATATCGGTATAGCGCTCGATCAGGCCACCGACAGCGGAAGAGAGGCAGGGCGCAAGCCCGCCCGCGGTCAGCATTGCAACTTTCTGTTTGGCCATGGAGTCCTCCTTGGAGATTGCGGCAAGATCGTTCGAGGTCTCTCTAGCGCAATTCCCATGGAAGTTAAATGACATGCTGCGGGCAAGACTGCAGGATAACTCAGGCGATGCGCGGCTTGCGTCTGCGCCAGACGATGCGTGCCACCGCAACCGCAAAGCCAAGGGTTAAAGGGCTGAGGACTTCGCCGGGAAGCATTGCAATGCCGCGCCGAAAAGGGTGGCGCCGATCAGGCCAATGACCATGTCCATGACCTGCGCAAGGGGTTGAAATGTGCATGAGAATTCCAGCAGACCGATGTTTGCCCGCTCTCAGTGGGAACCGTTTCAAGTCAAATTCATTTGCCTTATTGGACGATCACTGGCATGAATGCGGTGATACTGAGGGGCCATCACAAATTCGTCATTGGTCCCGAATGTTTCAGGTTGTGGCCTTGCAATAAATCCTGAACTCTGGTCATGCTGAAGGCGAACAGGTACATTCAGATGACGACGGGCTCCTGTCGGGGCCATACTGGCATACCGCGTGGACATCCGGCCCCTGCGGTTCACCTCAACGCTTTAGTTTGTGAAGAGACCATGGGAAAGCATGTAGCCATATCGTTCTGGGATAGCATTCTCAGCATGGTCAACGCGACGGGCAATGCGCTTGCCGGCGTCGTCGAGGCGATCCGGACGTTGTTCGAAGGTGATCCGGAGACACGCCGCAAGGTGGCTTTTTCCGTCGCCATGATTGCGCTGTCCGCCAAGATGGCCAAAGCCGACGGTGTCGTCACCGAAGCCGAGGTCTCCGCTTTCCGCGATATCTTCAAATTTCCCGATGATCAGGCGCAGAACGTCGCCCGGCTCTATAATCTTGCCCGCCAGGACGTCGCGGGTTACGAGGCCTATGCCGAAAGACTGGCGTCGCTGTGCATTTCCTGCGAGCAGAATTGCCCGGTGCTGGAAGACATCATCGACGGCCTCTTCCACATCGCCAAGTCTGACGGCGCCATCCATGAGAAGGAACTGAATTTTCTGGCACGCGTCGCCGAAATTTTCTGCATGAAGGAAGAGCGGTTCCAGGAAATCATGGCGCGTCACGTGCGCACCGAAGCCGATCCTTACAAGGTGCTTGGCGTTTCGCCGAAAGACGATTTCTCGATCATCCGCAAGCGCTACCGTGTGCTGGTGTCGGAGAATCATCCTGACCTGCTTGTCGCCCGGGGCGTTCCGCAGGAACTTCAGGCCAGCGCCAACGATCGCATGGTGGCGCTCAATGCTGCCTACGAGGCCATCGAGAAAGAACGCCGCGCGGCATGACGGACTTCGCCTGCGACTATCCGGCCGCGCGTGCCGTGCCATCCCCGAACCATGGGGAGCGGGCAGGCGGGCAGAAACCGGACATGATCATCCTGCATTATACCGGCATGCCGACCGCCGCCGCTGCCCTCGACTGGCTCTGTCGCGACGAAAGCCAGGTTTCCAGCCATTATTTCGTCCATGAGGACGGCAGGGTCGATCAACTCGTCACTGAAGACCGCCGTGCCTGGCATGCGGGCAAGAGCATCTGGAAGGGCGAGACGGACATCAATTCCCGCTCGATCGGCATCGAAATCGCCAATGCCGGCCATCCCGGCGGACTGCCGGATTTCCCGTCCAAGCAGATCGCAGCGGTCGTCGAACTGTGTCGAAATTGTGGCGAACGGTGGTCCATCGCCCCGGAAAGGGTGCTGGCGCATAGCGATGTGGCTCCTATTCGCAAGGTCGATCCGGGGGAAAAATTTCCGTGGCAACGGCTGCATTCCGCGGGCATAGGGCACTGGGTTCCGGCAGCTCCGATCGGCGGCGGACGATTTTTCCAGCGGGGCGATCAGGGGCAGCCTGTCGAGGCGGTGCAGACGATGCTGTCGCTCTACGGCTACGGAATTGAAGTGACAGGCATTTTCTGTGAGAAGACCGAAGGTGCGGTGGCCGCATTCCAGCGTCATTTCCGACAGTCCCAGGTCGATGGCATTGCCGATATTTCGACCCTCGATACGCTGCATCGGCTGCTGTCCGGACTGCCGAATTTCAGCCGCTGATCGATCTTCGCCGAGGCGCATCTGGACAGTCGTTTCCGGCCGTCATCGCACTAATTTTGTGCACTGCCACATCATCACCATGATGCCGGGGTCTTTTGCGGCCGTACCGAACCGCAGGTAATTCAGGCCTCCAGCCCTTCCTGTTGATGACGAAAATCGGGATGCGAGACGGCAGGGCGGGGTGCGCCCTCAACGCCGCGGCACCCGAAAGTGGAGACTTCAAGCTACATGAGAATATCGAATCTTGCTGCGGCAGCGGCATGCTTCTGCATGCTGTTTTCCGGGGTTGAAACGTCGTATGCCGGGGGCATCGATAAAACCATTACGTCCTCCATCAAGCCGGTGAGCCGAACCACGGGGTATGCCGCGTCCAGCGCTTCCTTACAGCCCGCCGCCTATAGCGGCCTGATCCAGACCTACGCCAAGCAGTACGGCGTACCGGTCGATCTGGCCCATGCGGTGATCAAGGTCGAAAGCAATTTCAATCCCATGGCGCGCGGCAGTGCCGGTGAGGTGGGTCTGATGCAGATCAAGCCTGCCACGGCCCGGATGATGGGCTATTCCGGCGGCAAGCGCGGCCTGTTCGATCCTGAGACCAACATCAAGTTCGGCATGAAATATCTCGCCATGGCGCATGAACTGTCCGGCGGTTTCACCTGCGGCACGATCCTGCGCTACAACGCCGGACACGGCGCCACGAAGATGAACCCGGTGTCGCGTCGTTATTGCGGCAAGGTGCAGGCGATCATCGACTGAGAGATAAAAGTCGCCGGATAGGTTCCGAGTTCCGGCATTTTTCAAGTTCGCAGATGCCAGCTGGCAAATGTCATGCTATCTCCGCCAGGATCGTTTCTTGAGGGCGCAGCATGGCAGGCACATTCGATTTCATCATTGTTGGCAAGGGCATGATGGGAGCGGCGGCGGCCCGGCACCTGGCACTGAGCGGCGCAAAAATCGCGCTGGTCGGCCCGGATGAGCCGGAAGACTGGGCCAGCCACGACGGCGTGTTCAGCAGCCATTACGACAACGGCCGCATTACCCGCACGATCGATCCGGACCCCGTCTGGGCACTGCTCGCCCGGCGCTCCATCGAACGTTACGATGAGATCGCGACAACAAGCAGCGTTGATTTCTACAGCGAAGCGGGTTGCCTGATCGCAGCCCCTCTGCCCGGTGGCGAGGACGGTTACCTTGAAAAGGTCATCGCCGCTCGGGACCGCCTCGGCGTCGAAGCGCCTTTCGCAGACGAACGAGAACTTGCAGAGCAATTTCCCTGGTTCCGTTTTCCGGCCGGCTATGGCGGCGTGTTCGAGCCGCGCAATGCGGGCCATATCAACCCGCGCGCGCTGGTCGCGGCGCAGGTCATCCTTGCCGAAAGAGCCGGTGTTACGGTCGTTCGCTCGGAAGTCCTGGCGGTCGCTCGCGTTGGAAGCGTGGTGAATGTCAAAACCGTGGATGGAGCCTCGTTTACTGGCGGTCGCGTTCTCATTGCCGCCGGCGGATTTTCTATCGCCAGGCAGTTGCTGGCCCGGCCGCTGGATCTCGTCGTCAAGGCACGGACCGTACTTTTCGCCGAGGTGGCGGAAGACGATCTTCCACGTTTTGCCGAGATGCCGTCGCTGATAGGGGCTGCGCCAGAGCAGGATGAGAGCTATTACCTCCTGCCGCCGATCCGCTATCCCGACGGCAAATTCTACATCAAGATCGGCGGCGATCCGAGCGACATCAATATCGAGACAGAGAGCGATGTCCGGGCCTGGTTCCGTGGTGACGCCAACCGGGCGGCGGCCGATCACATGGCCGGCCTGCTGTCCCGGGCCATGCCCTCCTTCGTCCCTGCAGCGCTCAAATGGAGCCCCTGCGTGACGACGTTCACCCGTCACGGCTATCCCTATATCGGCTTTGCCGATTCGGATCGTATCGCCGTGCTCACCGGCGGCAATGGTGCGGCTGCCAAGAGTTCCGACGAGATCGGGCGGCTTGGCGCGCTGCTGCTTCAGGACGGCCAGCTGGATGCGCCCGAATACGACACTGATTTTGCGGTCTGCTTCCGGTAAACTCACCTGCATGCCGTCTTTTTGCTTTTGCCACTGGCAATTGGCGGAAGCGTCGGTTATGCACCGCCTGCCAGTTGGCCGGGCAGCCGCGCTCCGCTAGGACCGAAAGGTTGCGGGGGGAGGAAAGTCCGGGCTCCACGGAAAAACGGTGCCGGATAACGTCCGGCGGGGGCGACCCCAGGGAAAGTGCCACAGAGAGAATACCGCCTGCCTTGGCAGGTAAGGGTGAAAGGGTGGGGTAAGAGCCCACCGCGCGCATGGCAACATGGGTGGCAAGGCAAACCCCACCGGGAGCAAGACCGAATAGGGATGACGTGGTTCGCGCAAGCGTTCCGGCCTTTTCCGGGCCAGTCATCCGGGTGGGTTGCAGGAGGCAACGCGCAAGCGTTGTCCCAGATGAATGGCTGCCACGTTCCGGCTTTCGGGCCGGAGCCATACAGAACCCGGCTTACAGGCCAACTGGCACATTCCCTCTTTTCCGATCGAGACGAAACGGGTTTCAAAAATCGTCTATCCGTTTGAATGTCCGTCGTTTTTCGTCTCTTTCAAATATTTGGTGCGGCCACATTATGGGGGAGGATTCCGCTGTGAATCCAAAGTCTTGAGGGTCGGTTCGTAACCATTTGTTAAACTTAACGGACTATCAATATTTGCTGACGACGCGTGCTGAAACAGAGCAAATCCCATTGACGCCCATATGGTCCCATGTTATCCCATTCATGCACTGCACACGGGCTGAATAAGGCCTCTTCATCGCAAGCTTCGGGACCGCCCTGCGGAGGGTTTTCGAACGGGCATGTCGCCCGGCGGATGAGTGCTGTGCGTCTTTTTGATGGTGCGCGCGGGCTGTTGGGGCTGGCATGTCCACCGGGAACGGCTGTATCGTGTCATGAACCGCTTCCTATCGCATGCGACAAACCGGATCGATACCAAGGGGCGGGTTTCTGTTCCTTCGATGTTTCGTACCGTTTTGACGGCGCTCGATATTCGGGAGCTTTATTGCTTTCAGGATTTCGTTTTTCCGGCTATCAGCGCCGGCGGTCCGGAGTTGCTGGATCGCTTCGAGAGTCAAAT